>Ga0265798_10008999_pt1 | contig 12597 bp, 3 predicted proteins | sample P3T30metagenome_FD_192430 | JGI IMG/M metagenome (GOLD analysis project Ga0265798, IMG submission 192430) | Plant litter microbial communities from East Loma Ridge, Irvine, California - P3 T30 | ecosystem: Environmental > Terrestrial > Plant litter > Unclassified | place: USA: California...
AGCCCCGGTAACCTCGCCAACATCAACTACATTTTCTCTCATCGGATCACCAACGAAGAGACACGCGCGATCATCGCGCGCGCTTTGGAAGGCCGAGAGGTGCGACCTTGGCCGGGAGAGGTGTTTGAAGCTGGAATGGCTACAGAATACTGGGCCTTGTTGGGTATGTTCCACACGGCCTCTTGCTTGCAGGATGTTACACAGTGCTGATGTATGACTTCTAGGATCGCCGAACGGCATCGCGGCAGGCTACCTGCTCGGACAACATAAACCACAGTTTGGTCACAACAGATACGTTTCGGCTATACATGTCTTCCAGGGCGCACCGGGAAGTCCCTTCATGGGGGTACCAGCGTTGCCGTATATGTGCTTCGTTGTAAAACCGGCGCCGTATCCACCGCCAGGTGTTCCGCAGGAGATCCAGATGCCAGGTGTTGCACTGGATGAGCCTATTGCTATCGATGAGAACGAGGATGAGAACGAGGACGAGGACCGAGTGGTAGCGCGGTCTGAAGACGGGAAGAGCATTGTGCGGAGTCATAAAGTGTTCGCAAAGTCGTAATAGAGGGGTGGAGGGATAGTTGGATTGGAGAAGGCAAAAACTCGATAATGTTTTCTTGTACACATCATCGTTTCTGGATGAAACGCGTACATTGAATGCTCTCAATAGGGTTCGCTTTGTGCTAATGATCGCATGCTCTCGAGCCGAACCGATGTTGTCTAACCATCTAACCATGTACACAAAACCATCTACTTGAGGCGCAGCATCGAAGGCCGGTTTCTACGTACCTAGTCTGAGCGGCCTGCAAAGACCACGTGTCGTCTTATAAGACTTGTCCCATCCCCATCCCCATCAACAAGGTTCGACTCCACCAATCCAGTGCCCTTATCCTTGCCCTTGTCCTTATCTTCAGGCTCCGCCATCTCCGGCGGCGGCGAAGGCACATCGTCGACGTAAAAGAGAATGTTTCTCATCGGGTTTTCCTTATCGGTCAGGAAGACGTTGATCTTGGAGATGTACTTGTCCTTGCCCAACTGTTTCTTGTGTTGCGCAAGGAAATAACCTGCGGCTCGACCGTTCGCGGAACCTGTTGAGCGATCTTGTGAGTAACTGAAGGTAGAATGAGATGTTGACGGGAGACACTCACCGATAATCGCTAGTCCTTCCTCCGACTTTGGATCAATCTCCGTTCCTGGCCACTTCTTCAGCTCTTTGATGCTCTTTTTAGCGATCGCTTTATCGATGATTGATTGGGTTTCTTTGTTTGCGATGTACAGGCTGAATATCTTGCGAATGTCACCGAGGTTGTCCTTTCCGCGTATCTTATTCCAGAGGCCCCATGCGAAGTCAGAGCTGGCGCGCAGTTCGGGTAGCTCAGAGGCTTTTGGGGCGTATTTCCAGAGCATCTTTGCGGTTTCGAAGGGACTACTGCGCGAGACGAAGAAGAGTGCGCCCGCCGTGGGATTGACACCGAACGTGTACGTGGAAGCTGTGCACTAGGCTCTGTGTCAGTCACCCCCAAAATTTGCTATGATATTCGGCTTAGCAGGTTGATGCGCAAACCCAACTTACCCGCTGCCTCTTGCCCGATGGATCAAGATAGTATTGTTTATCGATTGGCAACATCCGACCTTCGGGGTCATCCAGGTAGAAGGGATCTTTTGGATCAAAGAGAACGGCCCGACTGTTGTAGTGGTAGGCGCTGAAACACTGATTGTCTCCTCCTTCGCCAACCGACATGTCGCTGATGCTGAGGGCTTTGAACGCAGTCGTCATCCCATAGAAGCGGAAGCCGCACCAAGAGTCCTCGTCCACCCACAGAGACCAGGCTGCAGAGGTAGAGGTACGAAGTCAGTATTTGTCTCACATACACTTCGTACCCTCATAACTTACCCCAGGTCAATCCCTCTTTCTCGAGGTTGTCGTCCCATTTGCTGTCGAGGGGATCGATGTAACGTGTGCCTTGATTGCCGTCTCTGGTCATTGCGAGGAAGAGTTTCTGGCCTCGACATACCGCCTTTTCATACTCTTCATCGCTGATTGCTGAGGCATGGATGACGAAGCCGGGGTCCGCAGGGTTGTAGCCAGCAAAGTCGATTGGAATCACGTTCCTCCTGGAAACGTGAAGAGCTGAGATATTCAAGAGAGGCCCACGTGGCGGGCTGAGACGCTCACTTGCGACCAGAGCGACTAATCCCGTCCATGACAGGAAATTGAGTGCCTTCATCGCGGCGGAAAAGGAAGAGCGCGGTAGTGTTTGACTAGTTGAGGCTGAGCGACGGACGGGTACGCGAAAGCGGAGGAGCAGAAGAACAAGTAGTCCCGGCGGGAGGTGGGGAGGTGAAGGGTGAGCAGCCTGTATATAATCTTTGCCTAAGGTGCACGAGCAGTCGAAGGTGTAGAGCTGGGGGCCCGACCCACACTGCGTTCTGAGCGTACTACGAAAAAGGTTTAGTTGCAAGCGACTCTACTGTCTTTCCGTTTCACTCAACAGTACAAAATATCACCGCCACCGAGATACAGTGAAGGCGTTACCTGCTCAGCAATGACACTGGCCTTGGACCCTCGACCTTCGGGACCTAGAAACCCACGACAGGTGTTTCCACCTCTTCTCCCACGCGTGCAGTCATGCTGCCCGTCGCCGTGAGTCAGAGAACAGTCTGGGTGATGTCAATAGCATGAAGCCGAGATGTTATAGTTGCAAGCCTTTCCTGGCCTTCGTTCCATAAGCTGTGGTTGTCTCCTCTTTGTCCGTGGAATGATATCGCCTGAAGCTCTGTCTTTGCACCATACTAGTCGAAAGAATTCCGTTGAAATTGACGAGTAGTTCTTTGTGGCATTAATGTGCGGGCGTCTATTGTAGATGCGATAGAAGGTGCGTGCCAACGCCACCTACATAGCTGGATGGTGCTGAATCAACAATGGAGACACGTCGTCTAAACTGTAGTCCGTTGCGAAAGTGGTTCATTGATACCGCTCAACATGCTGACAGAGTGATGGTTGACGGATGGTGAGCTCCTTTCGGGTGTAACGGTACACGACGTTGACAGACGCGCGTGGATAGATGCAGTTTAGCGATGATCGAAGCTCGTAGCGTTGGGGCATGACAGAGAGCGCAACTCATCTGACTATTAAAAAAACCAGCCTAACTATTGCTAAGACCTCGCTAAATTTAGCGCTTATAACGTTTTTATAACGCGTTTTTAATATAATTTTAGTAAAATCTTCTATTATCTAACTTAGTTTTAGCTTAAATATATTTATTTTTTAATTTTCTATTTCTAGGCTCTTATTATAGATTAAACCTACAATCTCTACCTAATTAGACTTAGCTCTAATTAAGCAAGAAACTTTAAATATTTACTTTTACGCCTAAATAGACCTATACATAGAATCTTACTTATTACTAAACTTAACTCTTACACTATTCTATATTATCTATATACCTAAGGTATAGATACTTACTCTTCTTACTAATAGCGTAAAGTATAATACTAGAAAATATCTATATCTACTACGTAATAGAATAAAATATTAAGCTATTATCTTACTATCTTACTAATACTATCTAAATTAAGTAGTAACTCTACTACTTAAGTAATAATCTTACTAATTATAAAAACGCTACTAGTCTATAGAATATATTAAAAATCTAGAGTAGAGTAACTAATATATATTTATTAGAAGCTTTTTATTAGAGTACTTAGTAAGTTAAGAAAATAAGTATTTATATAGAATCTTATACTTTATTACTAAAAGTATTATAATATAAAAGAAAAAGAATTAGCTTACTTTATTTAGAGTAAGTACTTAAGATAAATCTATATATTATATATTAAGTACTAAAACGTATAATATCTATAAAGTAAATATTATTAAAAGATATAGTCTATAAGTAAAGCTTAATATTTATACTAACTATACTTTTTCTATTATTACTACTAAATATAACTAGATAACTATTCTCTAAACTTTTAGAATCTTTTCTATAGCTAGCTAATAAGAATACTACTATATTCTAAAATACTTAGAATACCTAAAACACTATAGTCTAGAAAATACTTATACTACGCAAAATTAGGTAATCTAACAACTACTATAGTAGCTTTCTAGACTTATATCTTCTACTATTCTATATAGAAAAGATAACTAGCTCTACGCTAGAAGAGTCTATAACTTATAACTATAACTACTTTAATCTAGATATTAATAAAGATTATATTAAAGTTATTAGTTCTAATAAGAAAATAGATAGTATCTACGTATCTTTAGAATTAGAATAATAGCTAGAACTTAGTATTCTTTATAATAGTAATAGTTTTACTATTATAATAGGCTAAGACTTCTAAAAAGGCGCTAAGGCTATTAATAATAACTTTATTTCTAGTATTACTATTTCTAATACTTTTTACTTTAGTAGTATAGTTATCTAGTAACTATAGTAGTTCTACACTACTACTATTTATCTTATAATATAGATAATAAGTAAAAGAAATCTTTAAGTAAGTAGAACTTTTTTACTAAAATCTAACTAAACTTTAAGTATACTATAATACTATAACTAAGTAACGTAAAAAAGACTTTAGATAAAAAAAATATATAGCTTACTTTATAGACTATCTAATAAAATATAATACTTAAGCTATAATATACTATAGCTATCTATAACGTTACTAAAAGTATACTATAAAGATAACTTACTAGAATACTTTAATAATATAATATAATACCTAAATTAATAGCTTTTTAAATTTTTTTAAAAGAAGTAGTAATTATATAATATATTCTAAAGCTATTAGAGTAAGAATACTTACCTTAGCTTACTAATATTAAGAAAATAGCTAATAATTTATTCTAGGTTTATAACTAGAACTTAGTTAGTAAGAGATAAGCTAAAAACTTTATTAAGCGCTACCTAGAGCTTAAAGTTAAGTTTAATTAAGAGTATAACTATATTAAACTTTTTATAAAAATTCTAAGATTATAGAAAACTAGTTCTATCTAGTATAGAATACTAAAGTTAAGTTTAGTATCTAGAATAAAGATATCTATAACTTTAATAAGATAGACTTTATAATAGACGTAATATTAACTAAAGTAGTAGTTATAGTAGTAGAGTATTAAAAATAGCTAAAGATAGTATAGTTAAGTAATTAGAAGTAAGTTATAGCTATTTAAAGTATTAACGTAATAGAGTAGATAATTTTACTCTTTATTATCTTTACTAGTAAGTACTATCTTTCTACTTAGTATAAGAAAGAAAATCTACTATAAGATTAAGTTATTAGAGTTTTTAAAAATAGCTAGATAATAAATAAGCTTAGTATTAAGTAGCTAGAGTACTTTAATAAGTATATAAAAGAGAGAGTTATTAGTAGCTATTACTTACTAGTTATTTATAGCTATAAAAGCTATAACTTAATTAATTTCTACTAGCTTTATAAAAAGAAGAAGATAATTACTCTTTATATACTTACGTACTCTTTATATCTACTATAGCTACTTAATATTAGATATTTTACGCTACTAAAAAAGGCGTATAGATACTAAGCTAAAAAACTAATATATAATAAGATTACTTATATTACTAAAATAGAGTTTTTACTATACTTTATTACTACTTAAAACGCTTTAATTATAAAGAGTAATATTCTAGAAGACTTCTAAGGCGCTAGCTTAGTTCTATTTAACTAAGAGATTATAGTATTAATACTTAATATCTACCTATGTACTCTACTATTACCTACTATTAAGAATAGTCTCTAGTAGTTATAGACTCTAAGTAATACTCTAGAATTAAAGTCTTAAATAAAGCTAGTTCTTAAGAAGTTTTAGAGGTATATAGATAGCTTACTAATTTTAATAGTTAAGGCTATTAAAAAGCTTATAAAAAGAGTAGAGATAATAGTATACTTTCTAGTGTTAATAACTAAGCGTAACACTAAACTTAAAGTAGCTTATAAAGTAGCTACGTAATATAAATTATATAAAAGAAAGTGTATATAAAAGAAAAGAACTCTTATAATTAGTAAAGAACTTTAACTAATAACTCTAAAGAAGTTAAGAGCGCGTAGTAATAGAAAGAAGATTAAGAAAAAAGTATATATTAAAGTAGATAAGTTATTTTAAAGACGCTATAGACGCTATAGTAAGGTAGAATATAACTTACGTATATATAAGTAAGATATAGTAGAAGTTTCTAATTAATTTAGTCTACTATAAATATTAATTACTATTCTAAATAGTGCTATATAGTTATATATAGTTATAGTTTTAGTTAGATCTTAGTAAAAAGGTTCTACTTACTTAAAGATTCTATCTACTTATTAACTACGTTAGATAGTAAAGAAGTATATAATATACTAAGTACTAGTAGATACCTCTATTTTAGCGTAGCTAGAGTATATTATAAGTATATAGAGTATAATTATAGTTATAAAACTAGTAATATAATAATAGACTAAATAGCTATTAGGCTTAAGAGTTAGTGCGCTAGAGAAAGCTAAGTCTAAATAGCGTTTAGATAAGAATAATAACTATATATATATATATATATATATATATATATATAATATAATTAATTATATTAAGTATCTATTCTAATAAAGATACTACTAATCTCTTTACTATATATAGAAACTAACTAAAACTTAACTTATTTAGTCTTCTACTTTAGAAAGGCTACGCGCTATCTTTAAGTGCTTATTTAATCTACTAAAGACTTATTAGAATAATAGTTTAGCTAGACTTTAGAAAGAAATATAATTATTACGTAATATAATAGAATAAGTAATAGGTAAGTATATAAAATAAAAAAGAATAAGATAATATATAGAATAGTATACCTAAAAGATATATAGAAGTAAACTATAATCTATAGAAACCTAATAGTATAGATATCTAAGAAGTAGGTATACTAAAAGACTTCTAATAATAATAACTACTACTTAGACTAATAAATAATATAGCTATAGTAGTACTATACTAAGTAATATAAAAAGCTAGATAAAAGGTTTAGAATATACTAATTACTCTTTAGAAAGCTATATAGATAGAAAATAATATAATAGAAAGTATATAGCTATATTATTTTACTAAAAATAAATAATAAGACTTAGAGAAGGTATAAAGAACTAATATAGTAGATCTTAGTACTAGTATAGCTAGAAAAGAAGAGGCTAAATAATAAAATAGTAGTAGAAAACTATTATAGTATATAAAAAAGGTAGTAATAGCTCTTCTAGTAAAAGATATCTAATTTTATTAGTAAGTAAATAGTTAAATCTAATTAATAGTACTTATACGTTTAATATTTATACTAGCTATTATACTATTTATAATACTTATATACTATCTTATATAAATAAGTAAGAGTTAATTTAATAAAGCTAAGATAAATAAATAATCTAAGTTAATTACTAAAGCCTTTTTAAAAGCCTAGATTACTAAATAACTTACTCTACTACTTAGAACTAAAACTAGTAAGCCTACAGTAATACCTATATTATCTCTAGAGAATATTAAGATACTAGATATTCTAGAGGCTTTAGGTACTACTAACTAGTAGCTTTAGATATAATCTCTAGTATAACTCTAAAATAATAATATAGTAAGGCTTCTTTAGATAATAGCTTAGTCTCTCTAGTAGCTAGGTAATTATCTTCTAGTCTACTCTATCTAGCTTTCTCTATACTTATTAGAGATAGTTCTAGTATTTAATAAAACTAATATTACTACGTTTCTTAAGCGCTTTAAGAATATATTAAAGTACTATAATTTTATAAATAAAATAAAGATTAATTACCTTTTAGCTTACTATAAACTTAAGTAGAAAGTAATTATCTAAGCCTTAAATAAATACGCTAACGCTCTAGTTACTAAATTCTAGAAGAAGTTAGAGAGACTCTTAGAAAGCTCTTTTATACTAATAATAAAGACTAATAGAAAGCTTATACTAAGTACTTTAAATACTAGCTTTTCTAATACTAAGTAAAGTCTAATCTAAATATTAAGAAGTATCTATAGAAGTTTTAGATCTATAGTAAGTGTTATATTAAGGTATTAACTATTAATAAAGATTACTAAGATTTTTATCTAGTTAAGAGATTACTTTTTAGGTATACTATAAAGATACTTAATAAGTTTAATTTAAAGACTAATAATCTAAAAGCATTTAGCTACACTAAGATTAGTAACTATCTTACTACTTATTTAGAGGTAGAAGAAGAAGCTTATATACCTAACTTCTCTAAAGTAGTTAGATAGATTATTCTAGAGGTTAAGTTTAACCTAACGTAGCTAATAGCCTATTAGTACTTTTAGTAACTAGTACTAGTTCTCTAAAATAACTATACGTAGACTTTTTAGCTATCTAAACTTAGTGTTCTACTTTAAGATAAGCTTCTTAGGCTCTATACCTTCTAGTTACCTCTAGAAAAAGTACCTACTAATATAGAAGTAGATAACTTAGTTAATAAGATACTTAACTTAAAGATTAATTATACTAGTCTAGAGATAAAACTATAGAAGATTTAGTAGATCTACTATAAAACTAAGCTTATAAATAATACTAATATATATAGTAAAGTAAATTATTAAACTAATAAACGTATAAACTATCTAAGAGCGTATCTACTCTAAGACTAGAGGCAATTTTAGCTAAATAGCTAGTATTAATCTTAGTAGTAGTAGTAGTAATATAGTATCTACTAATAGAATACTACTTAAGCGTTCTATAATAACTTCTAGAGCTTTTAGAACCTAGAATCTAGATATAATTAAGATACTATAAATAGATAGGTTCTTAGAGTAACTATAAACTATTAAGTATATAATAAGAGTAACTATTATAAGTAAAACTATCTAACTCTTTAAGTATATATAGATAAAGGCTAGCTTTATATAGATAAATAGAATATACTTTAGTAAAGTATTCTAAAGAACTTCTAAAGTTATATTAATAACCTAGGCTAGAGATTATAGACTAAGAGTATTTTAGCTAAGATTAAGTAATAATTTCTAAAGAATAATATTAACTCTCTTATAGTTAATACCTAATTTAGTAGTCTAAAAGCTCTAATTAGAGTAGAAAATAATTATTATAGTTATAGAGAGAGAAGTAGATAAGCACTAGGTTTTATAAAAGACTAATAGCTATATTAGATATAATAATACCTAATCTATAAGAATAAAGAGAGCGCTAAGAAATACGTAACCTACTCTATAGTTCTACGTATATTATATATATTAGCGCTATTAGCTATAATAGAAATTCTTAGAAATTCTACTTAGCCTTACTCTATTCTAGCTTCTAGAACTTACTAAGACTTACTAAGACTTATAAGACTATAGAGTTATCTTAAGTATATAGCTTAGACACTAAGCTCTTATAGTTTAGTATATTTAACTTTATATAAGACTCTAGTATTTAATCTAAGAATTATACTTCTTTCTTAACCTCTTATAATATTATATTATTCTACTAAACGTGCTATTATACTCTTATACTATTATATTAATCTTCTAATTATACTAGTACACTAATCTATTCTATCTTACTTACTTACTTCTTAAGAACTAACTCTTAGATTATCTAAAGATAATCTTTACACTATGCTTTAAGTTTATTATAATTACTATAGTAGATATTAGGCTTATTACCTTAAATAGAGGCTCTAGAGATATAGAAATTAGTAGAAGTATCTATTATAGTATTATCTATCTTAAGAGTATTTAAAGTATAAAAGTTATTCTAAGATAATCTAAGAGTTAGTTCTTAGAGTATAAGCAAGTGCGTTAGATAGAGTTATATACTAGCACGTTTAGTAGAATAATATAATAGTATAAGAGTATAATAGTACGTTTAGTAGAATAATATAATATTATAAAAGATTAAGAAAGAAGTATAATTTTTAGATTAAATACTAGAGTCTTATATAAAGTTAAATATACTAAGCTATAAGAGTTTAGTACCTAAGCTATATACTTAATAAGTATTATACTTATAAATAAGCGCATAAGTAATTATAGATAAGTAGTAATATATCTTACTAGTTATTAGTCTAACTACTTATACTTATAGATAAGCGCTTATATAAAACTAGCGCTATTCTACTTATAGATAAGTAGTTATATAACTATAGCGTAGTTTCTATACTACGCTTTTATAACTATACTACACGATTCTTTAAAGTAATTATACTAATCTCTAGAGTATCTTTTAGATTAGATTATAATAGATTAATACACTACTTATATACTTAGAAAAACTTCTAAAAGAATTTCTCTAATTATAGAACTTTTTTAAAAAATTTAAGAAGTTTAATAAATACTAAGATTTTCTAAAAGAACTTAATAAAGAAAAGCTATAATAGTAAGAAGATATATAAATAAACTATAGACGCTATAGTATTATAGAAAAACTAATTTATATATTATCTTTTTAATATAAAGTAAGAGAAAGCTAAAATAGTACTTTTAAAGTTAAAGAAGTAACTTATAAATAGGCGCCTTACTAAAGTTAAGTACTAGATAGATTATAGAAATACTTTATATAATAAACTTTAATAGATAATCTATATTATAAACTTCTATCTAATTTACTATAGTAATAAAAATAGAGTAAAATAGAATACTAGACTAAATAAAATAATACTAAGTTATAAATAGTCTTAGTTTAAATATACTATAGATAAGTGTCTAGTATACCTATAGAATAAGTAAACTACTTTTTATTTTTCTAGATACGTTAACTTATAAAAGATTTTCTAAATATAGATAGTATTTTAGAAAAATATTAGAAAATAACTAGTATAAAAGTATAACTAAGATAACTAGTACCTCTATCTATACTCTAACTATAATAAATATATAATTACTAAAAATTTCTATAGATTTAGTATAAGAACTAAGGCCTAATAGAGCTTAGTAGAACGTACTAGAGCTTATTAAGCTTAGATCTTACTATCTATATATATATTATCTTAGTCTAAGAATACTATCTTAGTTATTCTTACCTTTTTAGGTTATATTAGTCTAGTAGTCTAAGACTAGGTTCTTATAGGTAGCACGTAGAGAAAGACTATAAATATAATTAGTATTAGAACTAGTGCTATTTTAGTATAGTTACTAACTTTAATATAGCTTTATAATCTTCTATTTATTTTATACTATATTTTCTCTATATAAGAATATTCTTACTTACACTAATCTAGAAAACTATAAAAATAATATATAATTACTTAAAGGTATTAGAGTTATAATAGTATAGACTTATATACTCTAGTAGAACTTTATATCTTTTATAAAGATAATTAATACTCTAAATAAAGTATTAAAAAGTATATAAGATAAAAGATATAGAGAATAATTAGTAACTAGACCTAGCTATAGAATATTCTTACTAGAGTAGAGAATAAAGCTACTAGTATTAAATTTTAATATCTTTTAGAGTTTAGTTATAAATAAACTACTCTAGTTTAATACTATAGCCTTTCTATTACTACCTAATTTTCTAATAACCTTTAATAGAGGCTTTTATCTACTTAGACTTATTAAAGCTTTAGATAATAACTTCTAGAACTATAACTAGTATAATAACTAGTAGAATCTAAGTAGTAGCACTAATAAAAGGTTTACTAGTATTTCTAAAACGTAGCTATATCTTAGATATTTACCTAGTTATAGTAGTAGAAACTAACTTTATATAGTAGAGAGATTTAGTAAGTATAGTTTATATTACTAACACTAAATACTACCTAAAGTAGTAGATTAACTACTTTAGTTAGTTCTATTCGCTAGTTCTTATTAGCGTATACCTTATAGAATAGTACTTTCTATCTAGAATAGACGTTAGTATTAATATATAGGCTATTTACAATAATAGAGATATTTCTAGTATTAACGCCTTAACATTCTATTCTAAGTATTTACTTACTAAGCATGCTAAGAAGCGCGCAGCTATAGATTACAACCTTCTATTCTTTAGTATAGTAATAATAACGTAGTAAAGAAAATAGATTAGCGTAAATATAGAGTAGCTTAAATAGCGTAAATTTAGCTAGAGTAGCGTAAGCTTTATTTTCTTAGCATCGCGAAGGTCTGCAGAGCGCTTAGCGCTCTAATATAATTTTCTTGTTTAAAGAGGATAATTATATAGACTATATCTTATTGTGTTAGGGTTTTATGTCTGTGCTAATAATGCGTAAAGAGAGTTAATTAGGCTAACGGATTTCGCTTGCCCCTGTCGTACAATAATTTAGTAGCTAATCGGTAATTTGTTGTCGTCGTCGCGACTATATCGCGCGTGCTTTCATTTCTGCTCTTTCTTTCTCCTCTTCCCTTTTCATAATCTGCAAAAATGCCAACCCAAAACACCATTAACTAGAGCGGTAACAGCGCTACGAATCGCCGCATTAGGCTTGCTGAACTTGGCTGGCATATTAGTGTTCTGGAGCCTCCTTTCTCGCCTAATTAACCAGACGATATCAAGGTAAATGGCCGTAGGAATTAGTTAGTGGTGCCAAGAAATTTTGTCGGGTTCGGTGGTGGAATTACAGTACTAACTTATTGGTGGGCTGGGTTGTCCTTTGTAACGA
>Ga0265798_10009000_pt1 | contig 12595 bp, 16 predicted proteins | sample P3T30metagenome_FD_192430 | JGI IMG/M metagenome (GOLD analysis project Ga0265798, IMG submission 192430) | Plant litter microbial communities from East Loma Ridge, Irvine, California - P3 T30 | ecosystem: Environmental > Terrestrial > Plant litter > Unclassified | place: USA: California...
GCTCCAGCTGATACGCCCATGCGACCCAACCCCAGGCGGCTGCCAACACCAGCGCTGCTGCTCGTTGCAGATGCTGGCGTGGCCGCACGATGGCGACAATCACGACTAAGCCCGCCACCAGCGCCAGCACATGTGCGGGCCAGATCGCGGCGTTGTAGCTCTCGATAAGCCGGTAGTAGCTGCGACTTGAAAACATCAAAAAGTCGGACAGCGAATACGTCCACCACTCGCTCATGCCAGCCTTTCAACATCCTGCGCGATGCGCTTGCGCAGCGCCTCGTCCGGCATGCGACCGGTGCCGGCCAGCAGATTCTCGCGTACGTGCGCGACGCTGGACGTGGCCGGAATCGCGCACGTGACGGCCGGATGCGTCACGATGAACTTGAGCAGCGCCTGCGCCCACGTCGTGCAGCCGATATCGGCCGCCCACCCCGGCAACGGCTTGCCGGCCAGAGCCTGCGTCAGGTCGCCCTGTCGAAACGGCCGGTTGACGATCACGCCGATCTTGCGCTCGCGCGCCAGCGGCAGGATGCGCTGCTCGACATCGCGATCGAGCGCGTTGTACGAGATCTGCACGAAGTCGATCGGCTGCGACGCCATGATTTTCTCGATCTCGGCGTGCCGCCGGCCTTCGGACGTGGTGATGCCGACGTAGCGCAGCCGCCCTTCCCGCTTCATCGCCAGCAGGATTGGCAAATGCTCTTCCCATGACAGCAGGTTATGCACCTGCAGCAGATCGAAGCGCGGCACGCGCCACAGCTTGCGCGACGCCTCCACTTGCGCCACGCCACGCGCGCCGCCACTGACCCAGACCTTGTCGGCCGCAAATAACCGGGCAGGCTTGAGGGTTTGCACCGCTTCACCGATAACGTCCTGGGCCGAGCCGTACATGGGCGACGAATCGACCAGCCTGCCGCCACCGGCGAAGAACTGGCGCATTACGTCGACCGATTCACGGCGACCTTGTGGGTCGCGCCCGACGTTGAAGGTGATCCAGCTGCCAAGGCCGATGAGGGGGACTTGTTCGCCGCTTGAGGGGATCGGGCGGGTGAGCAAGGGCGCGAGTGGCGCAGCAGCGAGCAGCGGTGACAGGGCCAGGCCGCCCGAGGCGGCAATCATGGACGCCAGCAGATGACGGCGTGATGGGGAGGTCGGTGGCATGCAGAGCGCTCCTTGCTTGGACGGGTGAAACGCAAGGCTACATGGGCGCGACTGAACGTGGCGCAGCGCTACACGGTGAGATGCTGGGTCAGGCATCGTCCACACTACATCATCGCCGTAATCCGACAAGCACATGCCGCATCCAGTTCAGCCGCAGCAAATGTCCAGGAAGTCAATGCCATGCCGAATTTAAGACCTGGAACAATCGTTCCAACACCGAAAGAAGATGCAGAAATTACAGCCGCAGCGATGGATGACCCTGACGCGCGTCCATTGTCCGATAATGAGTGGGAGCTGGTGAAGCCGATACGCAGCGGCGATGTGCCTGTCGATTCGGGAAAGTTTTGAACCCAGGCGTTCGCGTTAGGCCATGATTGGAGCGGGTGAAGGGAATCGAACCCTCGTCGTAAGCTTGGGAAGCTGACCAAGGAATGGCTTAACCATGCGGGTTTTCGACCGAAAGCTGCTCCACAAAAATCACAAATTCATCCCTCTACAAGCCAGCATCCATGCGGTACTCGTAGATATTGTGGAGCGGTTTTCGAGAGGTTTTAGCAAGATGTGGGCGTACAATAAAGTTCGACACGGGGCCGCTCTAATGCGAACGATTTCGACATGCTGGGCACACTAATAAAGTTTGACGCAAACGCAAGTCGAAGCTCCACAAATCTCAAAATTGCAACAATAGAGTTGGACGCGGCCTGCTGATTTCTTCGCCTGTTCGAACGGTCGCTTTCGACCCAAAGCAATCTTTAACAGTCGTAAGTGATCCGCTAAGACCCCAGCTTCGAATTCGGGTACCAACGTGTCGAGCCTTGTCAAAGTATTAAAACGCGATCCACATTGCAAAGACTACTGATGCGAGCCCTCCGAAAGCTAAAAAAATATTCTTTATTCTTTCTAAGCCTTGTGGCCCAAATTTGAAAACATGCGAGATTCCAAAAACAAGCATGCGCTGCGCGATAGCAGAACAAACCGTGACAATTATTGTTGCGATGAAAGTGAATATTAGTATACCTCCTAGCGCGTGTAACTCTCTGCTACTATTAAATGCTATGCTTTCTTCGTTGCCGTATCCTACCGCAATGCGAAATGTAGGAACGCTGCCGGTCCGAACCCATTGAATTAGATTTTTTATGATGTATAGGGAAACAAACGTTAGCGGACCTAAAACAGCTGGGGGGATCGAGTAAAAAACTAATTTCTTTATTACCAAATTCTTACCCGAACCGATAACTAGCCCATAAAAAACCGAGAAGATAAGCCAAAGGAGAATTGCTTCATCCCCACTGCGACGCAACACCTTTGGGAGGATTAAACCAAAAAATATTCCCCCTATGCAAGCGGTTGCGATGCGTTCTGAGAACGTGTAATTAACACCTGGACTTCCACTCATCGCTGTTCCTCAATTAAGTTAAAAAAGGGATCTCGATAAATCGTAATGAATAGGAAAGTCTGCTTTTGGCCGAAAGCGTGAGTTCGCTAGAGCATGTTCGCCCTGGCCTTTTCTGTCAAACTTTTTGTATTGTGTCGACTTTCTTACTCCGCCACAAAAGGCATTAACAGTTTTCAAGACTGCGGCCTATGCCTTAAAAATCAAGCTTTTGGCGCGGGATCGTTTCCGCAGGTGGAACAATTTTGACGCATCTAAGCCATTGTTTACATTGGTTTGCCGGCATAGTTGCGGAAACGATTTCGAGGTCAAAACCGATGCGGTAGAATCGCCTCAGTACAGGAGGGTAGCTATGGCCAATGAGATTTACGACGATCTGGACGAACTGCCGGCGGCACCGCAAATTGACATTTCGGAGGTCGACCTTGCGCTGCTGGAGCGGGCGGCGTGGGCGATCGGCGCCATGCGCTTGGAGGTGGTAGATGGCTAGGGCTACGTCAATCTGTACTTCGCTGACGGTTCTGTCGTGCACAGTTGGAACCCTCCCATGTTCAGCGGCGATGCATTCGACCTGGCCGTTCGGCTTCGACTTGAGAATTACATACACGAGCAGGACACCACCTTGATGACCACTGATCTCAAACTGGCAAACGAGCAGCACGGCGACGACGCTGGCGCAGCTACTCGTCGGGCCATCACCCGGCCGCGGCCGAGATCTAAATAAGCCAGCAGGTTCAGCAGCACGATCCCAGCTGTAAATGATGACTTTATGTCACTCAACACCATGGCCACCACCCCGTAGCGGGTCTGCTTTGATGCGCTCTGCATGGCCTGCCGCTGCTGCGCGAGTAGGAAGTCCTCGTCAACGGAGATACCGAAGTTTGGACTTGCCTTGCGAAGCACCCCTGGGCTTGTCCAGTCGTCGCCATCGTCGATCGTGTAGATCAGAGCGAAGAGCTCAGGATCGAAATGAAAATAGAACTAGCTAGTCGGTTTAGGTTCGAATTGCCCCAAAGAATCGACTTCCCCCTCCCCTTTCCGCCTGCGTTTTGGCCTTGTGGCCGGCAGAAGAGGCGGCCTGGAGGTTCGAATCGGCTTCGATACGCTCATTTGTCCAACCGTCGGCGCGCGCTGCGGCCTTGCTGACAACATGGTCGACCTCGCTCGCAACGAAGCTGCAGGCCGGTTCTTTGATCTGGCAGCGGCTATAATCACGCTGGAGATGCGCTCACGGCGCTGCTGCCAGTTGTATCCATATCCGCGCTGCGTGCTGCTCTTGTCGCCGTTACTGCGAACCCATCCGGATGACTGCTTGGCGTGCTTTTCGCAGTAACTAGGCGCATCGACCAGCTTGCCGCATCCAACCTTGCGCCAGCTGGTCTTGGAGCGCGCCGCCATCAGCGACTGTCGCGCGTGTGCGCAGCTGGCACCTGAGTGGCCACGTCGTGCAGCAGCTGGCCCGGCTTGCCGTAACCCTTGGCCGGGAGTATCTCGGCAGTCCGCTCAGCCTCGGCCACGCGCTCGCAGACGCGATTTAGCGCCGCGTTATCGATTACCTTCCATACGATCGCTGGGCGATTGCCTGTGACGGCTAGGATGATGGCGTGGTGGAAGCATTGGACTGTCTGCACTTGGGCACCTTATAGAAAAGCCGCCCGGCGCATGGATGCGAGGCGGCGAAGATCCTGCAGATACAGGACCTGAGACTCGGGGGCAGACGGCGGGGCTCTCACCCGCGGCTTATATCGTAGGTGACCTGCGCGCTACCATCGAGCTGCGTCCGTATTTAACGGGAGGGGTTACGCTATCCAGTTGGCGAGCCCCCAAGCTATCTGCAAGTTGGGCCGCAAACGCAAAAAGCCCGAACGTTTAACGGTTCGGGCTTTTCTCCGGACGTGCGAAGACGGCCTAAAACTCGACTATAACGAAACTTACTATCAAACGCAATATCAATCGAAGGACCAACTCTCCATTTTTCCTACCTGCTCAGCGAGCAGAGCAGCGGACAGGCTGTCGCGCATAACCGTTACCATGCCGGTCTTCACGTCCAAATCCGACGCGTCCATATGCCTGCCACTAGGAAGAATTACATCGCTAGGTGCCAGCATCCGTAGAACAGTTTCGAGTCGGTTCTCTTCCCCGTTGATTTTCTCAAAGAAGCAAAACTTACCTGCCAAGTACTCCATGCCGTTGGCAATAAATTTGAAGTATTCGAGCCTTGCGGTGAGTGAGCTGCCTAGGACGGTCACCTCGAATTCATCAGGGTTTTCGCTAGCGCTGTAGGTTACGTAGTTAGCAGGTTCTGTTGCGCAGGGCACGAAGAGTGCCGTCGAAACCTTATCGGCGACGGACCGAACAGCAGAAGCATTTCGCAAAAAGGGGTAGAGCGCGAATGAATTCATGGTATCTCAATGTAATTATTAGTTGAGATTCAACTCTACTCCAACTCTGTTGCATTGTCAGAACAATACCGAGGTTGCACTGTTACCCCTCAGCTTCGTCTCCAGTGCGGACCTCGCCTCTTCTGCGACTTCCACGAGGTCTGCATTCGGAAAACGCCGCACACTTGTGATGCTGCACGACCGATAGATGGCCCACATGTGTATGCGGCTCGAGCTGTTTATCATTGCGTCGGTGGCGGCGCCTATGCGGTAGTCGGCCTCCTGCTGGGTCTCATGAATATCTGCTGCACTTGCTTCCTCGCCCTCCTCGCCAGACAGACCGCGCATTGTTTTCATGCCCAAGTCTTTATCCTGGTCACCAATCATCCACGCTTTCCAGCAGGCTAAGCACGTATCCACGCCATCTACCTTCGCGAATGATTGAACAGAATCGGCCTTGCGGACTCGTCGCAGGTTTGAAGCGTTGATGAAGCCAAATACAGCGGTGGTCATGACCTTCTCCTGTGAATAAACACAGGCATTCTCAATGTTTCAGCAGGAAATTTTTAACATTTTCGAAAAAATATTTCCCCAAGCAACACGCGTCTTTCGTCCATAGAAAAAGCCCCCATAAAGGGGGCTCCATCAACGGTTTATAGCTACACAACGATCAGGTATCCATATTAAGCAGCTTGACCCTTAATTTCGTTAATCGGTTGTGCGACTAAGCGCACGCCAAAGGCATTCATAACTTTAAGAATTGTGTCCAGTCGAGGCTGGCTATCTGCTTTTAAAGCTTTGTAAAGAGACTCACGTGCAATTCCAGATTTACTTGCAACTTCAGTCATTCCTCTTGCCCTTGCTGCAATTCCTAGTGCTTCTGCAATCATTGAAGAGTTACCCTCCTCAAGAAAATCATTTAAGAAAGCCGCAATGGCCTCTTCTGATTTTAAATAGTCTGCTGGATCATAAGTTGGGAGGGATTCGATCTTAACGTGATCAAACGCAATTCCATTCTGCTCCTGTTGTTGATTAGTCATTTTGCTTAAACTCCATTGTAGGCACCACGGATGGTATGTCTGTCCTCATAAAACAAGGCATTACCGGGATTCCACTAGTTTCATTATTGATTATCGTATGCGCGATCAACGATTGGATCGCACTATAAGGCTGGTAGTTGCCTACCAGCCTTACTATTTAGTCTTGCTTGTAAAGCTTTGCCCGCTGCTTAGCAGCGTCGATGTCAGCTTGTTGCTGCTTCTTAGTACCGCCACCCAGAAGTACAACGATTTGATTACCGACTTTGGTGTAGTAGATACGCCACCCTGGACCAAAATCGATTCTCATTTCAATGACGCCGTCACCTACGCTCTCAGAATCGCCTGGATTACCATTCATCAGCCGCGCTAATCGCGCGGCGATTCTACCTTGCGTGGTTTGATCCTTGATTCCGGCGATGAATTTGTCAAACTCGGAGTGTCGTTGCACATGAATCATGGGTTTCCCTCTTTCTCGTTGTGTTTGTTTGCATTTTTAGCTCCTAGGCCGTTGATGAGCCCACAGTGTAATCGATCGATTACGGGGACGCAAGAACTTTTGTAATCGATCGATTACATTCTGCAAACCGTGTAATCTACTCTTGCCTAGAGACAAACATTTACAGTCCGATCACGCATAGGCCTGCATCCGATGACTCTTGATCATCCGGAATCCTTGTATTTCAGGCTTCCTTTGACGTTACGCGCCACTTTCGCGCCATATCATCCCTGTATTTGCGCCGATTTGATCTTGCGCACGCGCGGCCAAGTCGAGGTTCTTTTCCAGATAGCCCATCGTGATGACCGGGCTCTTGTGACGCATCACCCGCTGGATCGTCTGCACCGGTACGCCTGCCTCGGACAGCAACGTGGCAAACGTGCCGCGCAGTCGGTGCGGCGTGATCCCCTTGATCGAACACATGGAGTTCGCCTTGTGCATGACCTGGCGCGCGAAGCCCGACTGGAACTCCTTGCCATCCTCCCGCACGACTATCACCCCCTGGGCCTGGCGCAGCGGCTCAAGGTGCTCGACTAGCCAGGCAGGCATCGGTACGGGCTCGGCCTCCTTGCCCTTCGTGATCCCGCCCGTATATGTCGCGCGCTGTCAGTCGACCCATTCCATCGTGCCGATGCACATTCGCTTTCGCGCAGGCCCAGGCCCCCAAGCCGAACATCATCCGCACGGCGGTGGCCACGGCCGGCGTGCGCTTGGCCGCATCGTCGACGGCATCGAACCAGGTCCAGACCATATCCAGTGCGAGGGTCGCGCGCGGCCGCTTCTGCACCTTAAGCATCGACACGCGCCACGGCGGCGGCGCCAGCGTGCCGCGCTTGACCGCCCACATGGTCAGCAGCTTCAGGATGCGCAGCCAATGGTTCTCGCTCGCCGGCTTGTGGTGCTGCAGGTGCAGGTTGCGCGCCAGCTCGACGTCGGCGGTGGTGATGCTGTCTATGGCCTTGGTGCCCAAGTCATACATGTGCAGGCGTCGGAATGTGTCGACGCTGCGAATGTGGGCAGCGCTGGCCACTGGCTGGTGCACCACGATCCATACCTCGATCAGCTGCTCAAGAGTTGGTACCGGCTGGCCGCCGTTGGCGCGCACCACGGCCGCTTCATATTCCTGCTCGGCCTTCTTCTCGGCGAGCCGCCGGCTCCTCATCCTAGTGCTGCGCTGACGCGCGCCTCTGACCTGGAAGCGGCAGTGCCAGACCTCGCCCTTCTTGAAAACGTTCGCGCTCATAAGTGGGCCGCCAATCCGCGGTTGCCGCGCCGCTCGGGCGCCTTCGCCGGCTGCCATCGATGCGTGAGGTTCTCGAAGCACGTCTGCTCGCCGACGTAGCCCCAGCGCGACACGGCCAGGCGCACCCTGGCGGCATAGGGCGACGTTGACCTCGCAGACGCCGGTATCCGGGCTGTCCGGGTTGTACACCTCATCGCGGTATAGGAAGATCACCGCATCGGCGTCCTGCTCAATGGCGCCAGAGTCGCGCAAGTCCGACGGCATGGGACGCTTGTTTGGGCGCTCCTCGAGCTTGCGGTTTAGCTGCAACAGCAGCACGACCGCAATGCCGAGTTCCTTGGCCAGAGCCTTGAGTCCTCGCGTGATCCCTTCGATCTGTGCGTTTCGGTTGTCGCCGTCGCCGTCCATCAGCTGCAGGTAATCGATGACCATCACATCCAGGCCATGCCGGCGCTTGACGTCCTTGGCCTTCATGCGCACGTCGAGCAGCCGCAGGCCGCCCTGGTCATCGAGGAACAGGTCCATGTTGGACATTTTGAGCGTTGCATGCGTCAGGCCTGTCCAGTCCTGCTCCTGCATGTTCTGTGGCTCCAAGAGGTTAGGCAGCGGGATCCGGCTCAGGTTCGCCAAGTTGCAGTCGTGCAGCTGGGCTTTCGGCATTTCCATCGACAGCACCAACACGCTGTGTTCTTGAGCCACATTGCACGCCACGCACAGCGCGAAGCCTGTCTTGCCCATCTTCGGACGCGCCGCCACGACGATCAATTCGACGGCGCGCACGCCGCCGCTGAGCTTTTTGTCGATCTCGGGAAATCCTGTCGATATCACCCGGGTCTGGCCGCTCATCCGTCGTTCGATCTCTTCGACGTGGGCGACCATCTCGTTAGACGCGCGCACCGGCTCGATCCGCACACGCGCCTGGGCCAGCTGCTCGAGCGCAGACGGCGCGTGGTCGACCATCGCACCCGCTTCTGCCAGCCACGTGGCCGCCGCCTCGGCCACCTCGCGGCCGAACTTGATCAGTCCGCGCTTGACGGCCTTATCGCGCACGATCATGGCATAGCGGCCGATGTTCGCCGTCGAGGGCGTGGTCTGTGCCATTGAGTTCAGGTACGGCAGACACTCGCCCAGCTTGGCGCGCAGTGCGTCGCCGAGCGAGATCACGTCGCAGGTGCGGCCGGCGGACAGGTTGCGCATCAGCTCACCGAAGATCAAGGCGTGGTCGGACAGGAAGAAGTGTTCGGCGCGAAGGTCGCCAAGCCAATCGACCGCATCGTTGTCACGTAGCAGCGCGCCAATCACGCTCTGCTCGGCGTCGAGGTTGTGCGGTAGTGGTTTGATGTCGTTGCTCACTCTGCCTCTTTCGATTCGTGGATTTTCTGTGCTGCTTTGCCCTGCGTGGTCAGGAAGTACTGGCCATTTGCGTCAATCACCCCACAGCTTCAAGTAGTTGCCTTCGACGTACTTGCGGAAGGCGCTGCGCCAGTCCGTGTACCGTTTTTTGGCAGCCGAGCCGCCCGGCAGGAAGCGGCGCCGGAACTCGACCCAAGCCAGGGCGGTGAAGTCCTGCGGCAGCCCGGCCTCCTCGGCGTAACGCCACAGGGGCGTGTAATCGTGTAGCGGTCGCTCACCTGCAGCGGTGCAGGCATCGAGAAACGTCTTCAGTGCAACCGCCCCAGGCTTCCTATCGATCAGCGCATGGCCTCCGTCAGGGGGTTGGGGTAGTTAACTGGTTATTGGTTATTTGTTATTGGTTATTGGTTCTTGGTTAGTTTGTGATCCGGCTGGCTGTGGGTTGCCAGTAGCAAGCGGATCAGAACCGGATTGAAACCCGCTGGGTTTGTCGTCGGTTGCTACAGCTTTTCGGGCGCCCACCTTTCTTGCCATTGGTTTTCGCAGTCTCGGCCTTCGTGTGGTAGGCCGTAATGACCTGGTCGCAGATGGCGTGCCGGTAGCCGGAGTCAGTTTTCGTGAACTTAAAGCGCAGGTGACGCTCAACGATACGGCGCTCGTCTTCGCTCTCAGCGCCAATCTGCTCGCACAGCACGTCGAGGTCGAGCGACAGCGGTTCTTCCCGGTCGTAGTAGATGTCCAGCATGTCGCGGTAAATCCACCGTGCGTGCCGGCTCATATTGACCGTGCCCGAGCGGAAATCGCCGATGTGGAACGGGTAGCAATTCATAATGTGGCTTTCCAGATGATCGCTACGCCCACGCCGCCCCCGCGCGCGCTGAACGTGGTAGTTGCCGAAGGCGACGGCGCGACGTTTTCGGATGTATGCGCTATCTGGTCGACGCGCTACCTAAGCTGGCGCCGAATTCGGCCAAGATGTGGAAATCGGACATCAAACACCTGCTCGAATCCTTCAGGGAGGCGCCACTCAGCCAGATCAAACCGGTTAACATCCGGCACTTCTTGAATGACCATGCCGACAAGCCAACCACGGCGAACCGCTGCAAGCGCGTGTTCTCGGTCATGCGGAACAATGCTAGGGGCTGGGGCTACACCGATCTGCCTAACCCGTGTGAGGGTATTCAGGGACATTCGCTGGAAAAGCGAACCGTGTATATTAGCAATGCCATTTACCAAGCGGTGTGGGCCGCGGCCAGCGCGCTGCTGCGCGATGCCATGGACTTGCCCTACCTAATGGGCAGCGGCCGGCGGACGCCCTGAAGATGACAGAACATGACGTGATCGAAGGACACCTGATCGTCACCTAGCAGAAGACAAAGCAGCCACTGCGGATCAAGATAGTCCGCGAGCTGGCGACGTTGCTGGCGCGCATCGAAGCACGCAAGGCCGGCCACAAGGTGAAAAGCGCAGCGCTACTGGTGAACCACGCCGGCAAACGCATGACTGCGCCGGCACTAAGCGCAGTTCGAAAGGCGCGAGATTCCGCAGCAGCGGTAACACCGGCGCTTGCGAGCGCAGTCAACGAGTTCCGCTTCTCTGACCTGCGCGCGAAAGCCGTCGACGACACGGCCGACGGACGCGGTGAGGAAGCAGCACGAGATTTGCTAGGCCATGAGAGTGTGCGGACGGCACAGCGGCACTATCTGAGGCGTGGAAAAATTGTCGCGCCGACGAAGTAGTTTATGGGAATAGCTTTCCTCGAGTGATAGCCAAACCCTGGAGCCTTCTACTTAAAATTTTTTGCTGCCCTTCATCAAACTGTGAGTAGTCAGCAAGTGAGTGTGCAGGGTTTGCTGGTCTTGCAGGCGTCGTTCCTACAGCAGGAACTGCCGGGGTTGGATCTTCAATACACTGAATTGACTCGGCATTGAATTCTGGGAGCGAAACACCAAAGACAGCGGCTGATTTTTTACCACCTGATGTATATAGCGCATGTGAAGCTTGGGCATCGTGCACAGACTCCCGATCGACAGATAATTTGTTTTCATCTAACTTTGACGGGCGGAAACGATCACTAGATGGAATATTATTAACAAGATAATTCGGATGAATCTGCCTTAAAAGCAATTCATCCAGATTCGTAATAATTTTGCTCATGGCTGCATGACCCATTTATCAAAATCTGATAAGAATTGGTGTCCGACTGAAAGGTATTCCGTTGGCTCCATCACTCCGACACCTTTTAATTCTACGGCAAACATTTCTATTTTGCTATCTGCCCGGAACTCAATCGTATATCCCCATCCGGAATTCTCAAATTCAATCAGAATATTTCCGGAATCATTTGGATATAGTCGAAATACGCCGCAAAGATTCTTACGTTTTACAAGCAGCCGTCTTGCATTTACTAAGGCAGGTTCCGCAATCGCTATACCTTCCCCGTCAAGCCAGCCATCGCTTAGCTTGCTAAGCTCTTCTAAGCGATCAAAACACCGAATAAGTGCAGCGCTGTACTCTTCATCAATTAAACCAATATCGTGAATTTCCAGAATCGCTCGTACTTGATCTTTACTATCGACCTCGACTTGAAGATCGTATTGGATTTCTGATTGCAAATATGGAGCAAAGTTATCTGCTACCTCATCAGCATCAAGGTCTATGCGAACATAACCATGATCTTCAGTACTGATAACTAAGTGCCCGGCATACCCATCGGCCCGCGTTTCGACAAGAGTTCCTATTCCATCAATTCTTGTCTCGTATGTCTCTCGAATTCTTGTAAGAATTTTCCGACGACGTGGAATATCAAGATAGATCACGCCTCCCGACTTACTATTAGTTCCCAAAAATTCAATTCGCTCATCGTCACGGAGCCCAGCTCCAAGTCTATTCAACGCACGAATCTGTTGAGGCGACAATACTTGAACAGGTCGGAAATCTTCCGCGCAGTCAATCAATTCAACAAACTTCTCAAATGAACTCGAAACAAACTGATCGAGCTCATCTATTACACCTGGCAAATGCGCTTGAGCAAGGCTTCGATTCCAATTAAGATTGGGAATCGCACTTCCTTCGGTAATGCGTACAAGATCAAAGGTTAGGTTTCGATCAAATCCCTTAGGCAAACGCCTGCGTTGAGAAAAACGTAAACGCCAGCTCTCTTTCACGAAGGAAATAATTAAATCACGGAAGGCGGGCAGGTCTCCAAGTACATCGACTGGCAGACGAGCTCCGTTGAATCTTTCACCCACGTATCTGAGTTGAAAATTGGTTACGTTATCCGTCATGTTGGCCTCGATGTGGAGCTTGACCTGAAGTGCATCGCCTACGGCGCAGAGAGGACTTTGTGGAGCGCAGCAAATTTTGTGGAGCGGAAGAACGCAGATTTTATAACTTCTCATTGGAGCGGGTGAAGGGAATCGAACCCTCGTCGTAAGCTTGGGAAGCTTCTGCTCTACCATTGAGCTACACCCGCGTTGCCAGCATTCTACGCGCGTTTGCGAAGGTTTGACAAATTCTCAACCGAAG
>Ga0265798_10009001_pt1 | contig 12595 bp, 7 predicted proteins | sample P3T30metagenome_FD_192430 | JGI IMG/M metagenome (GOLD analysis project Ga0265798, IMG submission 192430) | Plant litter microbial communities from East Loma Ridge, Irvine, California - P3 T30 | ecosystem: Environmental > Terrestrial > Plant litter > Unclassified | place: USA: California...
CTGACCTGAAAAGGGACATTGCAGAATATGAGAGACATCTCGAAAAGGTTTTTGGAACAGATTATACCTACTCATCGGTATTGCAGCCCAACGCAACAATCAATAACTTATAGTTGCAATACTGCGAATTGAAAAATCAAAAACGTCATGAAAAAAGGTCTGTATTTTACCCTGGCAGCAATGTTCTGTTGCCAGGTACTTACCTACGCTCAGGATGCTGCTGATCAAAGCATCAAAAAACTCCTGGACATGGAGCGACAAGCCTGGACAATGCGCGACACAACTGCATTCTTTGCGCTGCTGAATGAATCCCCAAGCTTCTCTTTCACCAACACAGGAAATGGATATTACAACAGTTTCAATCTGAAGACTTTTCATAGTGCGCTTACGACAGCCTGGAAGCAGCCACCAACGGGCAAGCCAAACACCTATGAAAATTCCGACTTCAAGTCTGAAGTTATCGGCGATCGGGCAATTACAGAATTTGCCAGAACGACTATAGATTCGAACAACAAACCGGTTCGGCAAACGCTGGAAAAATGGACACTGTCGAATAAAAATGGCTCCTGGAGAATTGACAGAATACTTTCTGTAGACACGAGTTCCTTTAATCCAGCAAAGGTTTTGAGCGATACCGAAATTGAAGATGAAATAAATATGGTCGGCTATCGATTATTGACCGCAAAGAAGAATGAACAAGCCATCCGGATTTTTAAAATGAACACGGAGTTCTTTCCTAAAGCCTGGAACACCTATGACAGTCTTGGCGAGGCATATATGATTAATGGAAATAAAAAGCAAGCAATTGCAAATTATGAACAGTCCATAAAGCTTAACCCCCAAAATACAAATGGTAAGGACTTCCTCGAAAAGCTCAAAAAAGGAAAATAAACGTCGGCAGCTCAAATAAAAAAAGCCTCTTTTGAAATCAAAAGAGGCTTTATATTTTAAATACGTTTTCGCTTGTCTATTTTTCTACTTTGGAAAAGTAAAAATGGGCAAGCAACTTCTATCGCACCGCTACAACTTTCTACCCTTGCTTCGTTCCCGCCCTGGGGGAGTTCAAAAGGAGCTGATCGTAGAAGACTTGCCCACTGCAAATGTAAGAAAAGACTCCATTTCTGGAAAACTATTTTTGCAAATCTTCATAGAATTCTGCGGAATATTTAGTAAGCTACTGATATTGAACCGCTTGAAATTAAAATAATTTCAACGATTGGGCTTTTTGTAGATCAAATCTGCTTAGATAAGGCGCAAAACAGTCATTGCTGTTAACACATTGATAATATTAGGTAAGGAAATTTAACGATTTATCAATTTAAAGGGTTTAAATTTTATTACTATTAAGCACTTCATAAAAGTAATGCATTAATGGCAATTCCTCAGCCATTTTATTAACTTAGTGTTCCTAATACACTAATCCTTATACAAATGCAGAAAGAAACCACCGGTCTATACGACCAGCGATTTGAGCACGATGCCTGCGGCATTGGCTTTGTCGCGCATGTGAAGGGGAGGAAGTCGCAGAAGATCGTTTCCGATGCCATTACCATCCTTGAAAACCTGGACCACAGAGGTGCATGCGGCGCAGAGATCAATACCGGAGATGGCGCAGGAATTATGATCCAGATTCCACATGAGTTCCTTTATGATGAATGCCTGAAAAGCGGCTTCAGCCTAAATGCCTCTGGCGATTATGGCGTGGGTATGCTGTTCCTGCCCAAAGACATTAAAGCCCGCGAAGAATGCCGTGAAGTCATCTATCGCGCTGCAGAAAAACTAAACCTTGAAGTGCTTGGCTTCCGCAAGGTGCTTACCGATACCACAGGCATCGGTGAGATGGCACTGTCTGTTGAACCTGAAATGGAACAGGTTTTCATTGCCCGCCCTTACGCGATTAAACCAGGTGCAGATTTTGAACGTAAACTTTACGTATTCAAGAACTATCTCACAAAAACAATTAATAATACGGTAAAAGGTATTGGATCCGATTTTTATATCGCATCCTTTTCCTCCAGAACCATTGTATATAAAGGTCAGCTGACTTCACTACAGCTTCGATCCTATTTCACGGAGTTAAGTGATAAACGTGTGGTATCCGCATTTGGATTGATTCACTCGCGTTTCGCAACCAACACTTTCCCGTCATGGCGCCTGGCACAGCCTTTCCGCTATATCGCGCATAATGGTGAGATCAACACGCTTCAGGGTAACCTCAACTGGCTGCGTGCAAGTGTAAAATCTTTCGCATCCAGCTACTTTACCCCAGAAGAACTAAACATCTTGCTACCGGTTATTGATGAAACGCAGTCCGATTCCGGCTGCCTGGATAATATCGTTGAGCTACTTTTACACTCCGGCAGATCCTTACCGCACGTATTAATGATGCTGATTCCTGAAGCTTGGGACGGCAACAAAGATATGGACGAGCTTAAACAAGCCTTCTACAAGTTCCACGCGACCTTAATGGAGCCATGGGATGGTCCTGCAGCAATTGCCTTCACCGACGGTAATCTGATTGGTGCGACCTTAGATCGTAACGGACTCCGTCCTTCGAGATATGCAATCACCAACGATGACATGGTGATCATGGCTTCTGAAGCAGGTGCTTTAGCGCTTGATCAAAGCAGGATCATTGAAAAGGGCCGACTGACGCCAGGAAAAATGTTCGTTGTAGACATGGAGCAGGGTCGCATCATCAGCGATGACGAGATCAAAACCCAGGTGTGCAGCCGCAGGCCTTATGCCGACTGGTTAAACCAGTACCAGATCCGTTTGGAAGAACTGCCTGAACCACGTGTGGTTTTCAGCGGACTTTCTGAAGAATCTATTTTCAGATACCAACAGGTTTTCGGCTACAGCCGTGAGGATGTTGATATGATCTTAAAGCCAATGGCACTGGAAGGTAAGGAGCCAATTGGTTCTATGGGAACTGATATTCCACTTGCCGTGTTGTCACAAAAACCACAGCACCTTTCTTCTTACTTCAAACAGCTATTTGCGCAGGTAACCAATCCGCCAATTGATCCCATCCGTGAAAAGGTGGTGATGAGTCTTGCGGGTTTCATGGGTAACAACGGGAATCTCCTGGAAGAAAGTGCCATGCAGTGCCACTGTGTCGGCATCAAACATCCGATCCTGACCAACCGCGAACTTGAAAAACTTAGAAGTATAGATACCGGGGTGTTCCAGTCTAAAACCTTGCAGACTTATTTCCGTGCAAGTGCAGAACCTGGTGCTTTAGAAAAGGCTATCGAACGTTTATGCCGTTACGCAGTAGATGCTGTAGAAGATGGCTTCCGTGTAATCGTACTTTCTGACCGTGCCCTGGACTCTGAACATGCTGCAATTCCTTCTTTATTGGCCGTTTCTGCTGTACACCACCACTTGATCCGCAAAGGTTATCGCGGAGCTGTGGGATTGGTTGCGGAAGCTGGTGATGTTTGGGAAGTGCATCATTTCTCTTGTCTGATCGGCTTTGGCGCCACAGCGGTTAACCCGTACCTGGCCTTAGAAACCATCCGTACCTTTGAAAAAGACGCCGACGTTAAAGCGGATAAGTTGATCGAAAACTACATCTATGCCGTAAACAGCGGATTACTGAAGATCTTTTCCAAAATGGGTATTTCGACCTTGCAGTCGTACCATGGTGCACAGATCTTCGAGATCCTTGGCTTAAACAATAATGTTGTAGACCGCTATTTCACTGGTGCGGTATCTCGCATCGGTGGATTAGGAATGGATGAGATTGCACGTGAATCGCTGATCAAACACATCCGGATCTTCGGAAAAGCCACTCGTCCAGACACAATTTTGCCAACAGGCGGAAATTACAAATGGCGTCGTAAAGGGGAGCAGCATTTGTTTAACCCGCAAACGATCCACTTATTACAAAACTCCACCCGAAAAAAAGATTATAACTTATACAAGCAATATGCGAAGCTGGTGAATGAGCAAACCAGTCAGGCATTTACCATCAGAGGACTTTTTGAGTTCAACTACAAACGTCCTGCTGTTCCATTGGAAGAAGTAGAACCGATTGAAAGCATCATGAAACGCTTTGCAACGGGTGCCATGTCTTTCGGATCGATCTCGCATGAGGCACACTCAACGCTTGCGATTGCCATGAATCGCATCGGCGGAAAAAGCAATACGGGCGAAGGGGGTGAGGATGAGCTGCGCTACGAACTGCTTCCAAATGGAGACTCCATGCGCTCAGCGATTAAACAGATTGCTTCGGCACGTTTTGGGGTAACCAGTAATTACCTGACCAATGCAGATGAGCTACAAATTAAAATGGCGCAGGGTGCAAAGCCAGGAGAAGGCGGACAGCTGCCGGGTCATAAGGTTGATGACTGGATCGCAAAGGTTCGTCACGCGACACCTGGTGTGGGCTTAATCTCACCACCGCCACACCATGATATCTACTCGATTGAGGATCTTGCACAGCTGATATTCGACCTTAAAAACGCTAACCGCGCGGCAAGGATCAATGTAAAGCTGGTATCTAAAGCTGGGGTAGGTACCATCGCTGCAGGTGTAGCAAAGGCACATGCGGATGTCATCCTGGTATCTGGCTTTGATGGAGGTACAGGCGCATCGCCTTTGACCTCAATACAGCACGCAGGATTGCCTTGGGAGCTTGGATTGGCAGAAGCACACCAAACCTTGGTTAAAAATCGCCTGAGGAGCCGCGTTGTGCTTCAAACAGACGGACAACTGAAGACTGGTCGCGACATCGCTATTGCTACCTTATTAGGAGCGGAAGAGTGGGGTGTAGCAACAGCTGCACTGGTAACGGCTGGATGTATCATGATGCGTAAATGCCACCTGAACACTTGTCCGGTGGGTGTTGCTACTCAAGATCCGGAACTTAGAAAGTTATTCACGGGAGAGCCAGATCATGTGGTTAATTTATTCCACTTCCTTGCGGAAGAGTTAAGAGAAACCATGGCTGAACTTGGCTTCCGTACCGTGAATGAAATGGTTGGTCAGGCGGATTGCCTGAGCGTTCGCCAGATCCCACAGGAAGAATGGAAACTAAAAAGTCTTGACCTGTCTGCGATCTTATTCAAAGCACCGGATAATGGTTTGACTTTGTACAACTCAGAAACGCAGGATCATGGATTAGCGAGCGTGCTTGACCACGAGTTGATCAAAGCAGCAGAACCTGCTATCGAGTTTAAAGAGCCGGTTTTCCGATCGTTCGATATCAAGAATACCGACCGTGCCTTGGGTACCATGCTGTCTAATGAAATATCCAAAAAGTACCAGTCGCAAGGACTACCAGCAGATACCATCAACTTTAAGTTCACAGGTTCTGCAGGACAAAGCTTTGGCGCATTTACAACCAGGGGGCTGTCGCTTGAGCTGGAAGGTGAAGCGAACGACTATGTTGGTAAGGGTCTTTCTGGCGCCAAGCTGGTGATCTATCCTTTCCAGGAAGTACAGTATGTTCCGGAAAAGAACATCATCCTTGGAAACGTGGCCCTTTATGGTGCGACTTCAGGAGAGCTATTTGCACGTGGCCAGGCTGGTGAAAGATTTGCCGTAAGGAACTCTGGTGCAACGGCAGTAGTAGAAGGTGTGGGCGATCATGGTTGTGAGTACATGACCGGTGGAGAAGTGCTGATCATCGGACAAACCGGTAGCAACTTCGCTGCAGGTATGAGTGGTGGTGTGGCATGGGTGTACGACACGAAAGGTGATTTCAGAAGTAAATGCAACCAGGAGATGGTTGATCTTGATCCACTGGATCAGCTAGATGAACTGCGGATTACGGAGTTGTTGAATAAACATATTCGTTTAACTAAGAGCCGTTTAGCAGAATTCATCTTAAGTGACTGGCCAACACAATCGGCACACTTCATCAAGGTATTCCCGAAAGAATACAAGGCAATATTAATGAACAAGACTAAAGTTAAAGTTTCCTGATATGGGTAAAGTAACCGGATTTTTAGAATATGAGCGTACCGCTCCAGTGAAGCAGGATCCAAGATCCCGTATCGACCACTATAATGAATTTGTACAGCAACGTGAAGCGGAAAACCTGAACCAGGAAGCTGCACGTTGTATGGACTGTGGCGTGCCCTTCTGTATGTCGGGCTGCCCACTAGGCAATGTAATTCCTGAATTTAATGATGCTGTATATAAAGGGGAATGGGAGTTAGCTTCCAATATCCTGCTAAGTACCAACAACTTCCCGGAATTTACCGGCAGGATTTGTCCTGCGCCATGTGAATCGGCTTGCGTGCTCGGCATCAATAAATCGCCGGTGTCCATTGAGGAAATTGAGAAGCACATTATTGAAATTGCTTTTGCAAAAGGCTTCATTAAGGCAGAACCACCTTTGATCAGAACTGGTAAAAAGGTTGCTGTAATTGGATCCGGTCCTGCTGGATTGGCTACAGCAGCACAGCTGAACAAGGCTGGTCATGAGGTTACCGTTTTTGAACGCGACGATACCCCAGGTGGTTTATTGAACTATGGCATCCCTGATTTCAAACTGCAGAAAGATGTGGTACGCCGCAGGATCAACCTGATGGAGAAAGAAGGTGTCATCTTCAAATGCAATGCAAATGTTGGACAGAATGTAGAGATCAGCACGCTTTTGCGCGAATATCAATCCATCGTGCTTGCAGGTGGATCTACCATTCCACGTGATCTTCCAATCAAAGGACGCGAAGCACAAGGCATTCATTTCGCAATGGATTTCCTGAAGCAGCAGAACAAGAAAGTGCGCAACTTTCCGATCAACGGTGATGCCATATCTGCCATGGGCAAAGACGTGATCGTAATTGGTGGTGGAGATACTGGTTCAGATTGTATTGGAACTTCGAACCGCCAGGGTGCCAAATCGGTAATGCAATTTGAAATCATGCCAATGCCGCCGGAAAAACGCACACCAAACATGCCATGGCCAACCTACCCAATGTTACTTAAGGTGACTTCTTCGCATGAAGAGGGCTGTAAGCGTGCCTGGGGCATAAACAGCAAGGAGTTCATCATGGATGAAGCCGGACAGCTGAAAGGCCTGAAGGTCGTTGAAGTGGAATGGGAGATGGATGCAAGCGGAAGAGCGGTAAACTTCAAGGAAGTACCTGGTTCCGAACGTGAACTGCCTTGTCAGCTGGTATTACTGGCCATGGGCTTTTTACATCCGCAAAAAGAAGGTTTACTGGAAAAGCTGGGCGTGGATCTGGATAACCGCGGAAACGTAAAGGCTGATGAAGGTAAATATCAGACCAGCATACCGAAGATCTTCACAGCAGGGGATATGAGAAGAGGCCAGTCGCTTGTGGTATGGGCCATCTCTGAAGGTCGCGAGGCGGCCCGTAAAGTTGATGAATACCTAATGGATTATAGTAAATTACCCACCAAAGATGGCATTCCCTATGCCTAATTAGCATGAGCTCAGCGCAGGTGTTAAACCTGTGCTGAGTTGTTATTTAGCCTGAGCTTGGCAAAGAAGTCCCATAGGACGATCCCTGCAGATATTACAATATTGAAAGAGTGTTTGGTGCCAAATTGCGGAATTTCAATACAGCCGTCAATCTGGGCCATCACTTCCTCACTAACGCCATTAACTTCATTTCCGAATATCAAGGCATACCTGGAATCCTGTGCCGGCTTAAAGGTATTCAGCATCGTGCTGCCTTTGGCTTGTTCGATGGCGATGATCTGGTAACCCGCTGCTCTCAGGCTCGCAATTGCTTCCAGGGTATCTTCAACATGTACCCAGTCTACCGACTCCGTTGCACCTAAAGCGGTTTTCTCAATTTCGCGGTGCGGAGGACGGGCGGTAATGCCGCAGAGGTAAAGCTTTTCAATGGAAAAACCATCCGCCGTACGGAATACAGAGCCTACATTATGCATGCTGCGTACATTATCCAGCACCACAACAACAGGCAACTTCTCCTGTTCCTTAAAAGCTTCTACGCTGACGCGGTTCAGATCGTCTAGTTTTAATTTTTGCATGGCCGCAAAGGTAATTAAATCTTCCTTGCACCATCGCCGATTTCGGAGATGTAAACACCAGCTTCATAACCTACGCGTTCTACATAGTAGGCGTTAAGTTTAGCTGTAAAGTCTGCTTCATAGCCTTTTTCAAGCAATGCAATGGCACAGCCGCCAAAGCCGGCACCGGTCATTCTTGCACCAATTACCTGCGGGTATTCCTGGCAGAATTCTACGATGGTGTCCAGTTCTTTTCCAGAGACTTCATAAAGCTCCTTTAGCGACTGATGGGAGGCGTACATTAACCGTCCAAATGTTTCCAGATCCTGATCGTTCAAAGCTTTTGCAGCAAAACTCACCCGGTCATTCTCGGTAACAACATGTGTTGCACGGTTTAGAATTATTGGATCTGTGATCAGGTGTTTATGTAAAGCGAACTTTTCAGCGCTGAGCTCGCAAAGGTTATGCAGCGTAATTTCCTGGTTTAATGCTTGTAGCGCTTGATTACATTCTTCTACACGCTCATTGTATTTCGATTCTTCCAGTTTTCTCGATTTGTTGGTGTTGATGATCGCAAGATGGTAGTTGCCCAGCTTGCAGTCGACCATGATATGTTTCAGCGTATCGCAGTTCAACAGGATCGCCTGATCTTTCTCTCCAAAGGCAACCGCAAACTGGTCCATGATACCGGAGTTCACACCAATAAAGTTATTTTCAACGTCCTGACCCATTTGCACCATTTCCAGTTTGCTGTAGCCAAGATCAAGAAAATCGTTTAAGGCGTAGGCGGTTAAAACCTCGATGGAAGCCGAAGAAGACAAACCTGAACTCACCGGAATATTGCCATGGAACAGAAAATCAAAGCCTGGGATTTTCTTACCTGCTGCCGTTAGCTGATTGATGATTCCGAGCGGATAGTTGAACCAGGCATTTCCATCTTTTTCATAGCTGGAACTCAGCTCAACAGTATGGGCATCGGGAAGGTTAAGGCTCTTGAAACGGAAGACGTTATCATCATTTGCTGCGATACACAATGTTGTACCCAATGTTATCGCCGCAGGCAAAACAAGGCCGCCATTGTAGTCTATATGTTCACCGATCAGGTTCACCCGTCCCGGCGTAAAGTAAGTTGCTGCAGGTTCTTTTTGGTAGAGTTCCGTAAATTGTTGGATTAGCGCTTCTTTCATGGATGGTCATTTTTAGCGAAGATACAATTATGTATCAAACCACGATACTGGAAAAGTGTTTAGCTTAAACGTAAATGGGTCCCTATGCGCTTGCAGGCAGGGTAACCGTGAATGTACTGCCTGCACGTTCCTTACTTTGTACCTGGATCTCGCCGGCATGTTTCTGCACGAATTCCTTGCATAGAACAAGGCCAAGGCCAGTGCCGGTTTCGTTATTGGTGCCCGGCGTGGCGGTTTTATTTTCTGCGCGGAAAAGACGGTTGAGGATCTTCTCACTCATACCTACACCATAATCGATCACCGATACCGTAACCTGTCTGCTGCCGTTTTCAGCAATGGCCTGCCCGGACACTACCTCGATCTTTCCGAAGTTCGGCGTGAATTTAATGGCGTTGGAAATGAGATTCCGGAAAATGGTATTGATCATGTCTTCGTCGCCGTTTATACAGATTTCCGGATCCGTCTGGTTGATGACCTGAATATCTTTCTGCGCAGCCATGATCTTTAACAGGCTGATGTTGGCATCTACAACCTCGGAAACATTCAGCCTACGGGGTTTAAAGCTGATGTTGTCCGTCTGGCTTCTTGACCAAAGCAGCACGTTCTCCAGCAATTTTCCGGTCGTAAAAAGACTCGTCTGAAGGAGTTTGTACATCCGTTTGCGCTCCGCTTCATCTTCTTCGAAAAAACCTTCTTCAAGCAGCTCCGTAAGCGCAAGGGTAGAAGAAATGGGTCCACGCAGATCGTGTGCAAGGATCGAGAAGAACTTATCCTTTGTATGGTTAACTTCCTGCAGCTCCCGGGAAGATTCCAGGAGTGCTTTATAATTTTCTTCCAGTTCTCTCTTTTGCGCTTTGATCAGCCGGCGCTGTTTATATGCACGCAGGTTTCCCCGCCACTGAATTGTAGATAGTCCCAGACAGATGATCAACGTAATCAGTCCAACAGATAGGTTAGAAATTAAAATGGAGGGATCCTGCTGGGTCTGACTCATCCCGTATCCAAATACCAGGTAAATGATACCCAGATAAAGCATCAGGCGGAGCGGCTGAATCATCAGGATCAATGAACAAACCACGCAGATGATCAGAAAGCCTATGATAGAATTGGTGACAGCCTGATCATAAATGGTACAAATGGTTCCCCAAAGTGCAACCACCATCAAAATGAGATGCGGTAAATGTCTCAGTATCTTTCTGAATTGAGCTTTGTAATAGGCGAGCAAACTCAAAGCGAACAGGATACTACAAAGGATGCCCACAACGAAGTTGAGCATCAATATGTGTTTTTTCCAGTCGACGAATGAAATGGCGCCGGCATCAATACTGTGGGCATAGGTGAGTGAGAGCACCAGTGCAATGGGTACACAAACCCCGCTGAGCATTAAGGACCGTATTAGGTTCACTTTTCTCACCTCTTTGGAGATGATAAGGTTTTCGAGCGGCGAGGTTTGGTATAGCTTTTTAAGATCTTCTTTTAAATTCCTCATTATTTGGCATAACAAAAATAGAATTTAAAATGATATTTCCTACAGCAGTGCTAAGTTCTAGCTAAGGTTCTCATATTCACCGGAAACTTCCTCGAGCGACTCTGGCTGAATGATTACAAACCTGACCAGATTATATTCGTTTTTGATGGAGGCTCTGATCCGGTCGATAGCACTATTGATCTCTGCGGTTTCCAATTCTTCCTGGAAGGTAATAATGAGCATCAGCACAATGACCTCAGGGGATTGATAGGTGGAAAGTAAATGCTGCACTTTGATCACGGCAGGGTCCCGCTCCGCAATGGCAATGATGCGTTTTTGATTTTCTGGCATAATGCCTTCGCCCATGAGCAGGCTGCGACTTTCCCTTGCCAGGATGATGGAAACGATGACAAGAATCAACCCGACCAGGATAGAGCCGACACCATCAAGCTCGGGTATGTTGTACCGGTGACCGAGAAAAATGCAAAGCATGACCACTAATAAGCCGCTGACAGCAGCACCATCTTCAAACAAAACCAGAAAATTACTTGGATCCTTACTCCGTACAATGGCATTCCACCAGCTCAGCTCGCCTCTGGAGCGATTAAATTCTTTGGTAGCGACCACCAGTGAAGCACCTTCGAAGAGGATGGAGAGCGCAAGCACAACATAATTCCAGGTAGGATCTTCTAAAGGCTCCGGCTGGAGCACATGACTGATACCCTGGTAAATGGATATGCCACCGCCCAGGCCAAATATTAGAATAGATACGATAAAAGAATAGAAATACAATTCCTTTCCATAGCCAAAGGGACGCAGTGCGTCTGCAGGTTTTTGACTTTGTTTCAGCCCGTACAACAGCAGGATCTGGTTCACCGTATCCACCAGCGAGTGAATACCTTCGGAAATCATCGCAGCACTATTACTAAATGCTCCGGCGATAAATTTTGTGATCGAAATTAAAAGGTTTGCTGCAAGGGCACTGTAAATTGATTTATGTGATTTATGCGTAGTAGCCATACTGAACCATCAAAACCCCCTGCAATAAGCAGGCTATTCTGTAATGATCAAGGCCCTGGTTTTGTTTTGGAAACGCAAAAATAAGAGCACTGAAGCAGTTAGCAAGCCGAAAGTAAGTCCATACCAGATGCCATTAACGCCCATGTTAAGCTTGATGCCAAGCAAATAGCCCAGAGGAATGCCGATAACCCAGTAGGCAACAAAGGTGATCAGCGTTGGAATGTTTACGTCGCCGATGCCACGTAACACGCCCAGCCCGACCACTTGGGTACCATCAAAGAGCTGGAAGAAACCTGCAATGATCAGCAACTGCGCAGCAATACCAATCACGGCTGCATCTTCCGTATAGATGAATGGAAGCAGGTTATTTGCAAAAACGAAAAGTAGTGCAGTTATGCTCATAAAAGCAATGACCACATGATAACTCGCGATTGCAGATTTCCTTAGATCATCGAATGCAGAACGGCCAAGGTTATTTCCCGTTTTAATGGTCGCCGCAGAAGCTACACCAGCAGCCATCATGTAGGTAACTGCTGCCAGGTTGATCGCCACCTGGTGCGCGGCTTGTGGAACGCTGCCGATGGTACCGATCAGAATGGCTGCACCACTAAAAGCACTGATCTCAAAAGAGTATTGCAGGGCTACGGGTGCACCGATTTTTACGATCTTTTTAAAGCGGCTAAGATCGATGAAAAATAGCCTGAACTGCTGAAGGTACTTGCGAAAATGTGCTGAATTCATCACATAGTACGACATAACCATCGCCATCAAAGACCTGTCGATCAGCGTGCTTAACCCAACACCTTTAACACCCATTGGCGCAATGCCGAACATACCCTTTACGAAAATGATTCCCAGAACGATGTTCAGTATGTTTCCCCAAATGGAAATAAACATCGCCTGTTTGGTAAAACCTAAGCCCTCGGCAAACTGCTTGAAAGTTTGAAAGACCATTAATGGGATA
>Ga0265798_10009003_pt1 | contig 12594 bp, 11 predicted proteins | sample P3T30metagenome_FD_192430 | JGI IMG/M metagenome (GOLD analysis project Ga0265798, IMG submission 192430) | Plant litter microbial communities from East Loma Ridge, Irvine, California - P3 T30 | ecosystem: Environmental > Terrestrial > Plant litter > Unclassified | place: USA: California...
TTCCGCGATCAGGTCTATGCCTTCCAGGAGCTGACTCTCACGGATGCTGGCGTTGCCGTGCGCGCGTTCACGCTGCACGAGTTGATCGCCGAGAAATTTCGAGCTTTGCTCCAGCAGCCTATCCGGAATCGATACCGACGCCAGGATGTCTATGACATCGCCTTTCTCGTCGAAACCAATCAGCTGGGTGACGAGGACCGGACACAGATCCTCACAACGCTGATCAAGAAGTGCCGGACCCGCAGTATCGAGCCAGATATAACGTCGATCGATGACCCGGAAATCGTAAAGCGGGCGCAAGCGGATTGGGACACGCTCAAGCTGGAACTGTCGGATCTGCCTCCATTCGAGAAGCGGTTCGCGATTGTGCGAGAACTCTATGTGTCGCTGCCTTGGTAACAAAAACGCAGAGACCTGCAGACTCCGGGTGCTAAAATAATATCAAGACTATAATGGTAATTCGTAATATATAAAGCCATGGCGAATAATAACGTATCGCTATATTATTACGAACAAGGGAACTGAATTTCCTTCATTATACGATCCGTCTCCGAAAGTATTTTTATAATCTTTTGATAGTGTCTGATCTCACTAAAGCTTAATTTTCGTCCTTTTCTATCCTTCAACCATTTTTGAGCAGGTAGGTACCCGCCAATAGAAAAAGACCATGATAGTGGCGGTACATCATCAAACCACTGGTCCGCATTGATGAAGACTTTTCCATCTTTGTACTGAGCTTTGCCAACCTCGGCGTCACCCGAACCCTTGAAGGCGTACGGGGCCGCTCCAATCGCATCATCTTCCATCAGGTGAAGGCGACGAAGCTGCCCTCCCTTCTCTGCGACATGAGAAAATACCTTCGGAGAGGGCGGAAAGGGGATCTTCGGAAAATCAATCTTCAAAAATTGAGCATACAACGCTCGATATTCGGGAGAATGTAAAACGCCATAAATATAGTCGAAAACAAGAAGTTCATCGGTCTTAACGCCATTAGAACGTTCGATTAAATCTCGGATAGCTTTATCGCCAAGTCCAGATGACGCCTTGATCGCTTTAAAGATATTACTGTCGAAGTTTATATCTCTAACTGTGTCTAGCTCGCTATTATCGGGATAGAGGTATAAAGGATAGAAATAAGTCTGATCATAACGCGACGCAGTCTTATTTGAAATGACAGAATTCGCCACTAAAGGCGAGTATGTATCAGCTGTCATTCGTGGAGACAGTAAGGCCACGTTCGCCCCTCGGGTGATGTGCCGCATCACACTTTCCCTCCCCCAATCAACAACGTCCTGACTGTAATAAATTGTTCGAAGATCAAATGGACGATAGGTTATAGGCAATAAGTCTTCGTCAATAGCCTTTTCGGCCAATTTCAGGCGAGCCTCAGAAAGTCGCCAGCCACGAGTGTCGCCGGCTTTGTATTTTCCATCCGCCTTCCCTGGGAAAAACCGATTGCGGATCGCCGCGTCAGTGGCGTGAGGATCACGAAACGACTCTATCTTCCGCCGTTCCCCCTCAACCGTGAAATCGATCGCCAAGTCATCGCGAGCGGTAATGATACCGGTGCAGCTTACTCTAAAAAGCTTATCAATGGAAAATCCACGTTCATAGTTCTCAGTAAGATCTCCGTCTGAATTACCAAACATGAAATACGGAGCACGAAGCGTGACATCCTTGAACTCACGGCTTTTGAGAGACATATCCCAAAGCGCGTTATTCTTAGATTCCCGACTACCCCAGAGGTCTCCTCGTTTCACCGACGCTAAAGCTATATCACTCCGCTTACCGCGAACTCTCGGGACCTTCGTAGCATGCTTTTTAACGGCGACAATGATCGATACTCCTTGCTGAATATCGAACACATTCTTGTCAGACGATCCGTCTGGAGAAAATTCTTTCTTGTTCGAGTTTCCGTGTAAATCTAACACATATATTTTATCAAATGTCTGTAGCAGATGGTAACGCATACCGCGGAAGGTGGGATTGTCCACATATCCGTGATTTGTAATAAAGCCGAGAACGCCATCTCCATTGCGATCAATCATGTCCTCGGCAAGGCGAATAAACTTCACATAATCATCGTGAAGCCAGTGCTTACCTTCGCCAAAATGTTCGCCTTCAACATATTTATAATCCTCTATCTTGTCAGTGATCCACTCGCCTACGTTGATGGATCGTGCATTGTAAGGCGGATTGCCAATAACGCACATAATGGGAGTGTCGCGCTTAATTGTATTTGCCCCCTTGGCTTCTTCGCTCAGCCAGCGAGCAAACGGCAACTGCTGGTCGGCAAGCTCGCCTTCCTCCAACGAATTCGTGAGATACACGCTTAAGCGAGGTGGGACGCCGCTTGGCTTGTATCCCAAATCCGTCAGCATCATGTCGAGCTTCATGTGGCACATAGCGTAGCTAGCCATCAGCAGCTCGAAGCCGTGTACCCGTGGGATAAGTTCCTGTTCGACGTAGACGGACCACATGCCCTCGGCTACGCCCTTAATGCGTGTGGCGATCTGCTTGACCGCCTCAGCCAAGAATGTTCCGGTTCCAGTCGCAGGATCAAGTATCTGAACTCGGTGAACCTGCTTCTTTATGGTAGTACGTTTACCTTTTTTGTCGGTTTGCCCCGTGTCCCAATCGACTGAGATCTTACTTGTATCGGCTAACCCATCAGACAGATTAAACTCGCGCTTGAGCACTTCGTCTACTGCGCGGACAATGAAGTTTACGACGGGCTCGGGAGTGTACCAGACACCCCTCGCCTTTCTCTTTGCCGGGTTGTATTCTGCTAGAAACGTCTCATAGAAATGAAGAAAAGGATCATTTCGAGCAGTCCACTTTCCAAAGTCCTTCATTAATTCGTGGACGTTGCAGGCACGTAAGAGGTCACATAACTCGTCGATAACCCACGCTATGCGATCATCGAGATCTACTCCGGCGATATAACCGAACAAGCTTCTCAAAAACGGGTTCGATTTTGGAAGTAACTGAAGTGCTTCAACTCGATTGAAGGTATCTATCGTGTCGTCGTGGAGGCGAGCCGCGAAAAGGCCGTATGAGATTGTCTCGGCATAAACATCGGCAAACTCGTCAGGATCGATATCATGTATGAGGTGAGTTTTAAAAGCGTCGAACTGCTCAGTCAGTTCGGTTCTGACCCGCGCGTCGGCGCGAAGCGCATTAGCCATGATATCTTTGATAAGAACCGCCTTGCCGGCCATCATCTCGGCGAGTGTCTTCGCGCTGGTGATCGACTGCGGACGCTGTGATGCAAATGTCTTTAGCTGATGTTCAAGCACTGGAAAGTTGTCTGCGATAACGTCGATATTGCCGCCAGACAAAACGCCTATGCTGATTTCACGAACCTTCTCCCCGCCCCGGTAAAACTCGAAATCTACTCCATTAGTATATATTAGGTTGGGGAGAGCTTTGAGATATCGGCGCTTTTGATCTAAATTCGCGTCTTTGAGCTTTGATAGATCAATGTGTAGATCCTTGGCCTCGCAATGCCCAATGTCTATTCCTTTGCGGGTTATGACAAAGTCTGGAGCGCCACATGCGACGCGACGTGGTTCATTAATCGCCTCGATGTCATCCGCGGCAGAGGCCAACAGCGACTCTAACGCCGGTCTATAAGAATGTTCGGTAGCGACCCCCGTTGCGTACTTAGCGAGGACGGTGTTGATATATTCCTGTATCTTCAACAGCTTTCCAATCGGTCAACCCGGCCTATCATGCATACGTCTACCGAAATTTGGTGGCACTGTAAGCCGCTCGTGGGAAAGGGCGCGAAAGCCACTGAGCATTCCTGCTCCCGTGTTCCGAAAGCCTTTTCCTTAGCTGCTACATATGATAATGTCCTTTATCGGGCGTTCGCGTCAGTGAACTGCCGCCCTCGAGCATGCTGATCGGTGTGGGTGTGATCCAGTCAGCCCCGCGCATGGGGTACGGCCCATAAAACAGGTCGCCGAGCGCACGACGATAGTGTGCGTTCATCCAGCGGCGTCTCCGATGCTCAGGGCCGTCGTGGATCATATGGCAGCGCTGGCAGAGCGCGGCCATCCGGTTGAGCGCACTGTCGCTAGGATCATGGTCCAGGTGGGCACAGGCCAACACCACTGGCGTCCACAGGCCCTGGATCAGGATGTTCTCGGTTGGGCGCCGCACACGCCGCCCCTGGCCGTTGCGCCAGCGGAGCCGCTTGCGGTCCCACCAGCGTCCATCGCCGAGATGGAAAACCCGCTGTCCATGCGGACGGCCACAATGCTCGCAGCACCCCGCTGCCCGCACGAAGCGGACATGATAGGACAGCTGTGGCCAGTCGATCGGATACAGGTATACATGTTCAGGACGGATCGGCATCAGGCGTCCGATCCGGCTTTGGCCGAATGCGATGACCCCGCCGACAGCGACGCTGCCGTTGCCGCGGTCAATGCGCGGTAGAGCGTCGCATGATGACATTTGAGCAGCTTGGCCGCCTCACGGACAGACGTGCCCTCCCCCACCAGGCGAAGCCCCAGGGCGATCTGCTCGGCGGTCAGCTTCGGTGGTCGTCCGAACCGTACCCCCCGCGCCTTGGCAGCCACCCGTCCGGTGCTTGTGCGCTGGTGGATCAAGGCGCGCTCGAACTCGGCAATGCCGGCAAACACGGTCAGCACCATTCGTCCAGCCGGTGAGGTGGTATCGGCCCATGGCTCACCGATCGATCGCAACCCTGCCCCCACCTCGTTCAGCCGCTCGGCGATATCGAGCAGGTCGCGGGTCGAGCGGGCCAGTCGGTCGAGCCTGCTGACGACCACGACATCGTCTGGCCTGATCTGGTCGAGCAGGCGGGCCAGCTCGGGACGGTCGCGCTTCGCGCCCGACACCTTTTCCTCATAGATCCGGCGACAGCCGGCTTCGGTCAGGGCGGCGCGCTGCAACCGCAAATCCTGGTCATCAGTCGAGACGCGTGCATACCCGGTCAGCATGTCGCAAATATGTATTGAAAAGCGCGTCTTTAGCAACTGATTTCTGCGACACCAAAACGTCAGAAAATGCGTTTGTCAGAACGATGTCGCAAAACTTAGGACTTGCGCGACACAGGCAAGGCAAAGTTGCGAAAGCAGCCGGTCCGCAAGCGCCCAATTGACGGCATTCGTCGCCAAATTCCTGCTTCCCAGAAGCGGTCGGCCCGGACGTCGCAAAAGGGGTCCGTTTTGCAACCGAAGCTGAACGTTTGAGCTCGTCGGAACGCTAACGTTAGCGAGATCTGGCTTACCTAAGTGGCCCGAGTAGCCGTTCATACTCTGCCTCGGGCGGGCCGTAGGCGTCACGAGCAAACTCAACCAGGCCCGCCCGGTCGCGGACTATAATGCACCCACGTTCTGCCCGGATGAGGTGTTTGCCTTCCAGGACATGGAGCGAGGTGGTTACGCTCGGCCGGCGTACCGCCAGCATGGTCGACAGGAACTCATGCGTCAGGAACAGTTCGTTACCATCAGTTCGATCGTGACACATAAGGATCCAGCGAGCGAGCCGTTCGTCAACAGGATGCACCGCGTTTGACAGCGCTGTGTAAGCAGCCTGGACCGAGAGCGTATGGGCATAGCGCAGCAGCACGTTATGCAGCGTCGGACTATGGCTGATCGCGTCCTGCAATGCCTTGGCGGGGAGTTTATGGCAGTCATCAGAAAGCTGGATCAGTCCTTCATAAGGTGACTGATCGGTACCCATCGCCAAGGCTACTGGCGCGAACCCATCACGCCCGAATAAGCCGCTCTCGACCCGTTGCCCACCGGGTGAAACGGTGATGAGCGAACCAATCCCGCTGTCGAGAAACCACGCTGTTTCAACCTTTTTGTCACGTTTGAAGAGCAGCTTCCTCCTTTCGGCATGACAGGGCGACAGATGCGGCGCGAGAAGGGCGAAGTCTTCGGGTGTGAGCAGCCGAAGAAGCTGGTTGCGGATGGTCGACTGGTCGATGGACATAGCTCATCCTGCGTAGGCAGGAGCTTGCCCCCTGATGCATCTGCATTAGGAACATGGCAGACGATGCGAACCGCTTATCATCGCTGTGTCATCCGCGCCTTATAGAGGGATAGCCCGAACGGCATGACCAGCGCGGCGATCGTTATCAACTTCTTCGTCGCAAATCGGAAGCTTTCGCCTCGCAATTATCGAAGTGGCCCGAGTAGCCGTTCATACTCTGCCTCGGGTGGGCCATAGGCATCACGGACAAAGTCAACGAGCCCAGCCCGGTCACAGACGATGATGCAGCCCCGTTCAGAACGGATGAGGCGATGGCGCTCCAGAACGTGGAGCGCGATAGTCACGCTTGGTCGCCGCACCGCCAGCATGACCGCCAGAAACTCATGCATCAGTGGAAGTTCGTCACCCTCCATTCGATCGTGACACATCAGAATCCAACGGGTGAGCCGTTCCTCGATAGGATGCACTGCGTTCGACAGCGCTGTGTAGGCGGTCTGGATCGAGAGCGTGTAGGCATAGCGCAGCAAGACGTTGTGCAGTGTCGAGCTACGGGCGATCGCCTCTTGGAACGCTTTGGCAGGAAGATTGTGACAGTCGTCGGCAAGCTGGATCAGTCCCTCGCAGGGTGATTGATCGCTGCCCATCGCCAGCGCTACCGGTGCGAACCCGTCGCGGCCGAACAGTCCGCTTTCAACCCGTTGCCCCTCAGGAGACACCGTGACGATGGACCCGATGCCGCTTTCGAGGAACCACACCGTATCAATCTTCGTGTCACGTTCGAACAGCCGTTTGCCCTTCTCGGCGCGACAGGGGGACAGATGGGGTGCCAGAAGCGAGAAGTCTTCAGGTGTAAGAAGCCGGAGGAGCCGGTTACGGACGGTGGACTGGTCGATGGACATTGAGACATCCTGCGTCAGGGGGCAGGAGCTTATTCCTGACGCATCTGCATCCCGGGGACGTCACAGACGATCCAGGCTATTACCACATAGCAGAGAGCAAAGCTTGAAGCGTCGTATACCTGATCGACGCTGATGCAGTACGGCACTATCGTTGCAAAAGGGTTCGCTTTTGCACGATCACCGACCAGCCATAAAATCAGTGGCTTGGCTGTTGCAAAAGGCTGTCGCGGAATGGCCGCTTCGCTATGGGACGTCCCCAAAAGCCGCCATTCCGTTCTCCACCAGACCCGGCCATTCCTGAAACAGCATCATTTTTGAGAACGAACCGACCGGGGTCGATCGATGATCGTTGAACGGGACAGGCGTTTCAGGCGCTGGCGATAGCCTTTACCCAACTACCGAGTTGAGATTGCTCCGCGTCGGTTGTGTTGAAGATCACGATCGTCTCACTCCGATTGAGCCGATGCGCGATGAGCGCACGATATCCCTGAATCTTTCCGATCTCCCAAGCCCACAGATTGCCGTTGATCGGCTTCACGCGTCCACCAAGAGCATATTCCTCCTCCGGCCATCGGATCGTTGTTAGGTCACGGCGCGAGGTGGCGCCTAAAAGCGAGCCGTGGAAAATACCATGCGCCGCACGCACCGCATCACGCACGGTACTGGCCGTGTTGCCGCTTGCGGCAATGAACGACGGGTTCGGGGCCATCTTCCGCACTGGCGGCAGCGCACTACCGTAAGCAGCCGCAAGGTTCGGCATTGCGGGTTGGTCAGGTTGCGCGAACCCCGTGGCTGACATGCCGAGTGGACGAAGTACCAGCTTCGCGACCGATTGCGCGAAGGGTTCTCCTGTCAGCCGTTCCACGACCGCCGCCACGATCGCCCAATTGATCGCAGCGTAATCCCATCCCTTCGCGGGGACGAACAACAAATCGCCACCACCAAAGCGCGCCACCATTGACGCCGCGCTAGCGTTCGTCGTTCGCAACTCCGGCTCTTTCGCAAGGGTGCGGCTCAACAAATCTGGAATGCCACTCGTGTTGGACAGTACGTGTTTCAACAGCACTTGCTCGCCGGTATCGTGACGAAACTCCGGAAGATATGTGACGATCGGGGCCTCGATCGATAATCGCTTTTGTTCTGCAAGACGAAGTACGGCGACGCTCGCCAGCCATTTCGAGGCCGAGCCCCATTTGAATTGGGTGTCGGCCGAGATAGCCTTACGTGCTTCGACATCGGCCATGCCAACATACCGGACATGGGAGATGTTTCCCCCGCTTGCATATGCAAGCGTACCATTGAAACCGAGCGGTAGATGGATGGCGTCAATAGCTACGCGCTTGGCTCCTGATGATGGTTCCGCCGCCAGTGCGTTTGTGGCGCTCAACGCAAGGCCGCTCGCCATGAGCATACGTCTGTCGATCATGCAATTTCCCCCTATTTATACAGGGGAATATGCGAGCAAGACCCTCCCGGCCAGCCTTCCCAAAATTGGATCGCTTTTGAGAATCGGCTGATGGTAGCGGTGTGCGTAAAACGACGGTTTGTTGAACACCGTAGCAAGCGGCTTGTCGCAAAACTTAGCACATTCGCGACATGCCTTATGTGCCGCCTATTAGAGAGTAGCCTTACCGTGCATGGGGGTGGCATTCTCAAAGGCCGAGAGGATGGGGCAAGGTCCGGCAGCCTTAGCTGCGCAATCCTCCTCCAACTTTGCCAGCCACGCACGCGCGGCTCCCATATCTGCCAGCTGAATATCTAGTTGCGCGACGCGATGCCTCGCCAGCGCCCGCACGGCCGCACGGTCTTGCTTGCTGTTGAGTCGAAGCAGTTCCGCCACCTCGTCAAGGGAAAACCCGGCGGTCTTGGCCGAGCGAATGAAGCGTAGGCGCTCCATGTCGGCATCATCATAATGCCGGATGGAGCCACGGCTGCCTGGCCCGAACGGTCGTTCTGGCACTCCCAGCAATCCTCGGCGTTGGTAGTATCGGATTGTCTCAACTCCGACGCCGCCCGCGCGCGCCAACTCGGCGATGGTCATTCTGCTCAAGGCTTGTCTCCGTACCTGGGTACGGACCTAAATGGGTTGTCTCGCCCGATACGCGAGACGGAGACGTTCCCGTGACCAAGACTGCCTTTCTATACCGCATGGTGATGCCCAGCCACGTCTGCCCCTACGGGCTCAAGTCCAAGTGGCAGCTCGAACGGCATGGTTATGAGGTCAAGGACCATTGGCTGCGTACGCGTGAGGAAACCGACGCGTTCATGGCCGAACAAAGCGTCAAAACGACACCACAGACCTTCATCGACGGCGAGCGGATCGGCGGCAATGACGACCTCAGGCGCCTCTTCGGCGGCTATGTGCCGGCCCCAAATCGAACCAGCTACCGCCCTGTCATCGCCGTGTTCATCATGACCGCCGCCATGGCACTTGCCGCCAGCACAGCCGTGATTGGCACCCCGCTGACCACGCAAGCGGGAATGTGGTTCATCAGCCTGTCGATGTGCGTGCTGGCCATTCTCAAGCTTCAGGACGTCGAGCGCTTTTCAACCATGTTCCTGAACTACGACCTGCTCGCACGGCGATGGGTACCATACAGCTACCTCTATCCCTTCGGCGAGGCTGTGGCCGGTGTGCTGATGACCGCAGGCGTGCTGACGTGGCTATCGGCACCGCTCGCGCTCTTCATCGGGGGCGTGGGCGCGGTTTCGGTGATCAAGGCGGTCTATGTTGATCGACGTGAGCTGAAATGCGCCTGCGTCGGCGGGGCCACCAACGTACCGCTTGGCTTCGTATCGTTGACCGAGAACCTGTTCATGGTCGGCATGGCCCTTTGGATGCTGATGCGTTGAACGTAGCAGCCAAGGGAGAAGACGCGATGGGATACCTACGCTTTGCAGCCATGCTCACAACCTCTACGATTGTGATGTTCGGGCTGATGTATCTGAACACCTATGCCCTGGGCCATGTCGAGTTCAGCCAAACACGCACCTGGATGGCGATCCTAATGGGCGCCGTAATGACCCTCATCATGATCGGCTTCATGTGGGGTATGTACAAGAACCGGCGTGCGAACGTCGGCATCGTCATAGGTGCCGTGGCCGTCTTCGCTGGCGCGCTATGGCTGGTACGCAGCCAGGAGGCGGTAACCGACGTTGCCTATATGAAAGCGATGATCCCCCACCATTCGATCGCGATCATGACCAGCGAGCGGGCGCATATCCGCGACCCGCGCGTCCGCCTCATCGCCGACCGCATTATCGACGCGCAGGTGCGAGAGATCGCCCAGATGAAGCGGGAAATCGCGCGGCTTGAGGCCCATCCAATACCCGCAGGCGCGGCAGACTTACTCTCCTATCGCGATCGCGGCGTCGCGCCTCCTGCCGGTGAGACCGACATCGAAGCCAATGTGAATACCCTAACGCCGATCCATTAAATTGCGTCAGGCCGGCGGTCGATAGCTGACCTCTGCTTCTGGTGCAGAAACCCCGAATAAGGCGACGTCTGGAATTCATAATTAGCGCGACAGTCTCACGCCGGCACGCACACCATCCGCACGTTCGGATCAGCTCCTTCGAGCCTTGGCGGGTCGCATCAACGCGGTTGTGGCAATCCAGGTTATGTCATGGAAGCGAGACATGCCTCATTGCGGCTTGCACCGGCTCCGCCGTGGAATCGGCAGTGAGGAGGCTGCATGAAAACGCAAGCGTGTCTGCCGACGGTTTTGGCGACAGCTGGTTCGATCCTCCTAGCTTGGCCTGCGGCTGCGCAGTCGGGGTCGGATCAGGAGCTGCGCGCGATCATCGACGCCCAAGCCCGGCGAATTCAGGCGCTGAGCGAACGCGTTGAGGCCCTTGAGGGGCACCAGTCCGCGGCAGCGCCGCTCCCGAAGCCCGCTGCACAGCCGCAGCTGGCGTCAAACGGGAATGACGCGGCGATATCGCCGACCACGCCCGCTGCCGATGGTGCAAGCACGGCGGCAGCCTTACCGCCTTCCCCGACCAAGGGAGGCCCAGTGCTCGTGGACTGGCACGCTGGCGGGCCGACATTCAGCAGTCCTGACGGCCGCTTCACCTTTCATCCGCGCGGGCGGGTGCTGGCGGACGTGTCCACGACCGGCGGCTCACGTTTTACCGATCGCAATCTCTCTGGCACCGAGTTTCGCAACGCGCGCCTCGGCGGCGAAGGGAATATGGGTGACCTCGCCTACAGGGTGGAGGCGGACTTTGCGGGCAACGGGGTTCGACTGCGGGACGCCTTCATCGGCTGGGAGACGCAGATCGCTGATCGCGATCTTCACGCCTATTTCGGTAACAAGCTGAACGACCGATCGATCGATGGCGCTACGTCGATCACGGCCATCCCCTTTGCCGAGCGCAATGCCGTCGGCAACATTATTCTGCCACAAGTGGGTATCTACGGACTGGGCCTGTTTGCCAGCATTGCCGGCGACAACGGCCATGTCAGCGTCAATATCAGGGGCGAGGATGCCGGCAGCAACGACGGCTCACGCGACGACAGCCTGGTATATATGGCACGCGCCCATGTCGCGCCCGTGCGGGGCGACGCTGGTCTGGTGCATCTGGGCATCTGGGGCTTTCACGAAAAGCTGAACACCAGCGTCACCCGCCTAACCCCAAGCGCAATCGAGGGGTCGGATTTCAACCAAAACCTTGCTGTCATGAGCGGACCCATTCTGGGTCCGACGTCGAACACCGGGTTCGGCGTGGAAGGTGGCAGCGTATGGCGAACCCTGTGGGCGATGGGTGAATATGGAGAGCGGCATATCCGCGTCCGCACCGCACCGAACGTCACCGAAACCGCTTGGTCGATCAGCGGCGGATGGTTTCCAACCGGTGAGAAGCCGCCATTCTCCGCTAGTACGGGCACCTGGGGCCGGCCGAACGTCCTGCAGCCGGTCACGCAGGGCGGTTACGGCGCGTTCGAGCTGTTGGCGCGATATGATAAGGTCGACCTGACGGACGCGCCATTGGGTGGGCGCGGACACAATCTCACGCTGGCAGGCAACTGGTACCTGAACAACTGGATAGACCTGAAGTTGAACTGGGTCCGCTATTCGCTCCGGAACCCTGCAGGCGATTTCCCCGGCCGCGATGACGGCTCTACCCTGATCCTGCGCGGCGAGGTCAGCTTTTGACCCGCGACCCTCTCAAAGGCGATCGGACGTTTCTATGAGCAGTGAACCGTGCGACACCCGGCGTCGCTTTCTGACGGGCACGCTGGCTCTGCTGCCGGGCGTCGCGTTCGCCGCCGAGGAGGAAGGCGCGCAAGGTCGTAACCAGGATGAGGATCTGCTGGCCAGCGCCGCCGACCTCGGCCGGTTCACCATGCCAGGCTACCAGCCGGGGTTTTTCACCGCGTCCGAATGGGAATTCGTCTGCGCTGCCTGCGACCGGCTAATCCCGCGCGATCAGGTGGGCCCCGGTGCGCTCGAACTGGGCGTTCCCGAGTATATCGATCGCCAGTTGCAGACCCCCTATGGCGAGGCGGCGAACTGGTACATGGACGGCCCGTTCATCAAGGCGTCGGCCGACTTCGGCTACCAGTCCCCGCTCACGCCGCGTGAACAGTACCGACAGGGCATCCCCGTCATCGACGTCCTGTGCCGACGACTAACCAACCGCCCGTTCGCGCGCATGCCGGTGGCGGATCGCGATACGGTGCTGAAACGGATCGAGGAAGGCGAGCTGACCGACCCGCACT
>Ga0265798_10009006_pt1 | contig 12592 bp, 13 predicted proteins | sample P3T30metagenome_FD_192430 | JGI IMG/M metagenome (GOLD analysis project Ga0265798, IMG submission 192430) | Plant litter microbial communities from East Loma Ridge, Irvine, California - P3 T30 | ecosystem: Environmental > Terrestrial > Plant litter > Unclassified | place: USA: California...
TGTTGCTACTAGCAAGGACATGAACACCTGGACCGACCTTGGTGCCACTGGCATTCAGTCGAGCGCGGGAAAGAACTACAACGCCATTGATGGTGCGCTATACTGGGATGGATCCAAGTTCGTCATGTCCTTCGGCTCCTTCTGGAACGACCTCTTCGTCCAGAACATGGCCAACCCACCCGTCAAGACCAGCTCTTCCACTGTGACCAACATCGCCTTCAAGCCCGAGGGAGAGCACGCCCAGGAAGCTCCGTTCATTGCTCTGAACGGCAACTACCACTACCTATTCTTCTCCGTCGGCAAGTGCTGCGGCTTCGATGCCAATAGGCCTGCCGCGGGCCAGGAGTACAAGATCCAAGTCTGCAGGTCTACCAGCGCCACTGGTGGTTTCAAGGACAAGAACGGTGTCGACTGCACCAAGGGTGGCGGTACCACTGTCTTGGAGTCCCACGGCTTTGTCTACGGACCCGGTGGTCAGGGTGTCTACTACGATCCTAAGGAGGGCCCTGTACTATACTACCACTACGTCGACACCCGCATTGGTTACGGCGATGGCCAGAAGAAGTTCGGTATCAACAAGATCAACTGGTCCAGTGGATGGCCTGTTGTATAAGCACTTTTCGGAAGTGTGGGCACATGCCAGGCTCAGTGTCGGCTGCTTGCTCGTCCGTTTTGGACACCTTCATGTCTATACCTTTTTCTCTATACACCTTTACATATACCCATACTGTATATATTTGCACAATACATACATATGTGCCAACATTATCGCGCTACTTGAAACGTTGTGCAGTTGCTTTTTTGGTTCAGATTGCGAGACAGCAGCTCACTATGGGAGGTTTTGGCAAAGCCGAGCCATTAGCACTCTTACTCAATGGCTTTTCTGACACCAGGACCAAGAAGTACATGACTTTATTGGCGTTTGTTGGTATTGTGCTTGCACATTAGTCCGACTGCGTCGAAGGCATGAGGCTTGCGTCATCAACAGCCCAGCCACAGCCGAGCAGCCACAGCCACGCGTCCACAGCAACCTCCTAAAGCACCGCACGCACACTCGGCGTCATGCCGCAAGTTATCCACTGTTCCCTCCTCACAAACCCTGTGTATTTTTAGATCCCACGATATACATATATCCTGTGCACCGAGGTTTATCTGCCCGGCCTCGGCAAAACCTGTCGCGATGCGCTCCATTACCACAACTCGGCATATTGCCAACCCGATCTGCAGGATCGACATACGCGTACGCATGGACTGAATTTCTCTTCAGTCATACCAAGAACTCGCACGCGCTTTCCGAAGAGCGCGTCGCGATGCCACTCGATCAACCCACGCATTTCAACCAACCCCAAATTTTCCACAGCTTCCGATACCGGCCGCTGGACCCCTCCGAGGGTGAGGATATTCGCCTCTTGTGTCTCTACCCCGGCGAATTTCACGATCCTATCCGATGCGATCTCCTCCACACGAACCTGGATGATGACATCGAATACGAGGCCCTTTCCTACACGTGGGCGTCCGAAGATGGAGACGCTAGCTTATCACAACGGATTCATTGCGCTTACTTTGGAGAGGAACACACCTCGATTCTGCCAGTAACTCTGAGCTGCGCGTCTGCGTTGCGCAGGCTAAGATCTACCTCACAAGAAAGAATGCTATGGGTCGATGCACTCGCTATTGATCAAGGCAACATGCAAGAGCGAAACCAGCAGGTCTCGATCATGGCCAGGATATACTCAGGCGCTTCGCAAGTTTTGGTCTACCTAGGAGAAGAAGACCTAGGATTCGGTAATCGCAATCTATGGCTAGACACCGAGAGACGACAAGTTGCGCTGAAGAAACTGTTTGCCAAGCGATGGGCCTCGCGGGTATGGGTGATTCAGGAAGCAGCGCTGGCGCAAAAATTAGTGATGGTTACGGGCAACACAACATGTCCTATGGATACTAATCTAATGAGCCGCATCCGGGGAAGAGCCAAAATATCTGGATTGCAGATACCCGGTCCACTAGCTTGGGACCCACTCGTCAGTGCGCCAACGAGGGACCTACTCACGATGTTGCATATGACACGCAATTGTTCGTCGACAGATCCGAGGGACAAGATATACGGCCTTCTAGGCTTGGTCGGCGAGCGCTTGCAGAGTTTGGTGCCGATCGACTACTCACAAAGTGTGGACGAGGTTATGACACGCGCGGCGGCCGCAATCGTCATCTGCAGAGAAGACTTCGAGATATTAGCATATGCATCGCATAGAGCAAGACCCGCGCGGCATGACTTGCCGACTTGGGTACCAGATTGGACTGAGTGCACAGGCGAGATCACGATACGTCCTCAATTCCAAAGCCCGAAGATAGGACCCTGGAAATCGTTGGAGAAGTTGATGTGGAGCCGGCCTACAGCTGCTCCGACTCGCGATATAGACTGGGGATCAGTGGTTGATATACCCGCCAGCTGGCCGGCCAGTATCTACTCAAGACCGTCTATTGAAGTTCGTGCACACTGTCTTGCAACCATAGACAGCACCACCGCGCAAGGGGTCAACTCTACTCAACGATGGCAAGATGCTCAGGAATTTGGTTTTGCCCTGAAGAATCTCATGGATAGTGACGCTGCACCGCGCAGTTTTGATATGCAGTCGTGGCCTACGCGTTATAGATGGCTCTTCGATCCCCACTTTACTCGCCTCAACCAACCCCAATCTCGAACAACAAGCGCTGGGGATCTCCACCGGATTGGATTACAACAATTCTGCGCTGAGCTTCAAACGCTCAGCAAAGACAGACGCATCTTTCGGGCTGGCTACCTCCCCGCAGTAACAAGTCACGACTTCGAGGTGGGCGATACCGTATGGGCGATTGATGGCTGCACAGTTCCGCTTATCCTCAGAGCTGAGCACAACGTAAGGTCCAGGATGGCTGGTCGCCGAAGCTTTGTCATCGTGGGTGACTGCCACCTGTTTGCTTTGTCACATCTCGATTGTTGGACGACAGCGGGGACAGGACTTGATCAACGATGGGATTTTGATCCTTTTCGCCATATGGACGCGATGGGTACGCAGATGATCAATATATATTGATGCGTACGCTACTGAATTCGCCATGAGGTTCAGCTTCAACGTCAGACTCAGCCTGGTGTGAGCGCGATGCTCACCGATTGGTCGAGCACAGCCGGTGTGATGCATGCACTATGCCACCACCACAAGTTAGGCCTAGTCTGCTGCCTTTCGTCATCCACCACAGCCACCTCAGAGATCGTCTCTTTATCTCTTAGTTTTTACACGTATACACGCAACTACAGGACAGCCACTGTTTTGCGCAATGTCAGAAAGAGCATGCAAACATCCGGACATACGAGAATTCGACGGCCTAAGTTGCTGCCTCGCCTGTGGTGAGACTGTGTTCGATGACTCGGTCTTGGTGCCTACCGTTCAAATCGCGGACGCCGTAGATCATTACCGGTATACCAGTTTGGACTACAGCCGTGGCCTACAGATACGGCTGATCGAGCTTCTACCTGGCGAGGAAGCTGATCCAATTCGATGCGAGATCATACATGTCAATCTAGAGGATAATCCGGAATACGATGCAGTCTCGTATACGTGGGCTACGGAAAGTGGGGACGATAGCTTATGCACGACTATTCAGGTTTTGTCCGGCGGTTCCATACTGGTTACGGCAAATTGCGATGTTGCGCTCCGACAGCTCCGGCGACGTGGGCTTCGACGGCGACTTTGGATTGATGCAATATGTAAGTAGTAGAAACCTTTGAAACTGTTCTCGTGTCATTAGCTTATGGAATTAGGTATCGATCAAAGCAAGATCAAAGAAAGAAACCACCAAGTCAACCTCATGGATCGCATATACTCCCTCGCCACTAGCGTGCGGATTTGCGTTCAGGATCCCATAGCTCGATCTAGTGGCATAGATTACAGTGCTTTGTTCCGAAGGTTCGGGCAAACCCTTGCTCACGAACCTGCAGCTGTTCATCATCGCCCACCGTACGATTACGCTTCGCTGATTTCGCAACTTCTTACGCGTAGGTACTTCAAAAGAATATGGGTGATTCAAGAAGTCGTGTTAGCACGAGCTGCGTATCTGGCTTTGAACGACGAAGAGCTTCTCTTAACTTCAGCGGTCTTGGAAGGCATGATGTCCATCTGTAGCTACCAGCTCGGAGGAGAACGACGACCACCACCAAGCATACTCAGCTGGCGTGCAAACCAGGACACAACATCAAGCATTCTGACCTGTCTATATGCTAGCATGCATTGCGAAATGACTGATCCACGAGATGGTATATATGCGGTTTTGAGTTTGATGGAGCCACGGTCTAGGTCACTAATATCAGTGAACTACGCATCGACAGTCGAGTCCGTCTATGCGAACGCCATCGCGGCCAACATTTCGACCCACCAGAACCTGGCCGTCTTATCGTATGTCGGCGTTCCATCTCCCGTGACATCCGCGAGACGGTGGCAAACGGCCATGTGTCTTGATATGGCACGTCTACGACTCTTTGTACTTGAAAATTCTGGAAGCAAGTCATACGATCCTGTTTCGCGCTTATTCCCCAAGCCTCTTCCTCCTCAATTTGGAACGCATTCGATAGGAGCATGGCGACCAACTGTGGACATCGGAGTAGCTTCACCAGAAGACTACTCCCAAGAAATCACCAGCGGAAGTCATGCATGCCTTGTGGAACTGCCGCGGCCAACCCATACAGATTTTCTACCAAGGATTCGTATCCAAGCACATTATATCGATAGCGTCGATCAAACAGAGTTCAGTTCCCGAGATCAAACAGTGCTCAGTTCCCGATGGGGCCAGTACCTATGGAACATTCCATACTATGTCTTGAGTGAGCCTAGTTGCTTGAAACTGGTAGACTTCTCCTGGCTAGCAGCATTGCTCGGAGAGTCCCCAGAGACTTCCTCGGGCGTTTCAAATAAGGATTGGTACAAGTACCAGGACCATCATGTTCATGTTCCTCCTCTTGAAACATGGCTTCTCATGGCTGAGGAAGCAAACTTGAACATATCGGGACCGAACTTGACTGAAATATGGACCTTCTTCAGCCGAATGTACCTACTCAAAGTTCAATTCTTCTTAAGTCACTTCAGCGTTGGATGTGTACAGACGAGTATACAGACTGGCGACGAGATATTTGCCGTCGATGGTGTGGGTTCACCCCTCGTTCTCCGCAAAACAGGGGTAAACCAGTACAGGATAGTAACTGAGTGTTGGTTGTTAGCTGCGCTTGAGCTTGATTGTTGGAACCCAGGGACCAAGAAAGGAAGATGGGGTGAAGACGTTGAAAGACCTACGGAAACCCAAACGCGCATGATCGAAATATACTGAGTCGCCTCACGCGCCATGTTGCAGAGTTTACAATTTCATATACTTTACTTGACGTATGCCGTAACAGTCAAGCATAGTGGACACCACAGATTCACGGAGTGGTAGCTTCTGAAGACGATAGGAAAACGCTGCGATGCCGCGTCGCATGACGACGACGCATGGCCCCTCATTCTATATGGAGACAAAGCACTTCAAAAGGATAAACATTGGATTCGCGAGAAGATGTACTGTTTGGTTGACCAGCTCGTGCGGCCGAAGAAGCGCCTTTGCGTTGCAGGATATGGACGCAACGACAGTTCACTCCACTTGTTCTCAGAACCCGGCGCGGTGGCGATGTCATTAAGTCGACACACTCGATCATGGAAACTAGAAATATGCGATGTATTCTTCCTGCCCGGGCAGATGCGATAGCCCGCAGGCTGTTGAGTTCGCGCGTACAGATGACGTATACATGATACTCAACCCTACACTGCGCTCTCACACTGAACTTAACCTTTCCTCTCAAGATCAGCTTGTCATTGACAAATACCTATCACGATATCGTATCCTCCAATCATGTTGCACCAAGAGAACACCAACAACGTTCCGGACGAACACCGTGTTCATAGAACCGGCTCCTGGCTGCCGGCAGACCACCGCGTCCACAAGAAATGGTTAGCGGGCATCATCGAGCGCGTGGAAAATAACCCTCAAGAGCTGCATCCTGTTTTGCGAGAGTTTAAAGACATGATCGAAAACAACACACGTATCTACATTCTGATCAACTCCATGTTCGAAGAGATACCTACGAAGAAGCCGTATAAGGACGATCCCGTGGGACATAAGCAGGTCCGCGACTACCGTCACATGCTGGAGCTGTTCAACCATATTCTTACCACGGCGCCCGGGTGGAGTGATCACGAGTACTCCGTTGGTATGGTTGGGACGCCATTCAATGCTATTCTGGACTGGCCGATGGTATGCATCTCCAACGAACCCCGCATGGGACCTCTGCTGACTGTAGTACGTAGGGCACGCCGTCCGGATTCGCTTTCTTCCTAGATCCAGAAGTCAACAAGATGATCAAGAAGGTTCTCAACGCATGGGCAGAGTTTCTCGCCTCGCCATCGTCAGCATACGTGCTTAGTGACGATAAGATCGGCTGGCTCAGCGATCACGGCACTCACGATCTCGCATTGACAGCCAACGTTGGCCAGACGTCTTACACCTTTGAAGAGTTGTTCCACTGCGATTCTACCAAGAAGCACCATGGGTACAAGTCCTGGGACGACTTCTTCACGCGCCACTTCCACGAAGACAAGCGGCCCGTCGCTAGTCCCGACAACGATAGCGTCATCGCCAATGCTTGTGAATCGAAGCCTTATAAGGTAGGACGCAACATCTCGAAGCGCGATCGCTTCTGGATGAAGGGTCAACCTTATTCTCTGATGGACATGCTCGCGATGGACCCATTGCACGAACGATTCATCGGTGGCACTATCTACCAAGCCTTCCTCTCTGCGCTCAGCTACCACCGCTGGCACGCACCTGTCAGCGGCAAGGTAGTCAAGTCGTACCTTGTTGAAGGTACCTACTTCTCCGAACCACTCTTCGAAGGTCTTGGTGAGCCCTCAGCTGGGAGCGATATCGACGAAGGCGGCGAGAAGACAGGCCAAGGCTACCTTACTGCAACGGCTACACGCGCTATCATCTTCTTTGAAGCCGACAACAAGGATATCGGCTTGATGTGCTTCATGGGCATTGGAATGACTGAGGTTTCGACGTGCGAGACCACTATCAAGGTGGATCAGCACGTCAAGAAGGGCGATGAGATTGGCATGTTCCACTATGGTGGAAGTACACACTGTGTGATCTTCAGGAAGGGTGTGGAGTTGGAGGGATTTCCGGATACCCAGAACGCTGAGCACAACGTGCCTGTGAGAGCGAAGCTCGCGACTGTGAAAAAAACTAGTTGATGGGATTGGCGACTATCAGTGATGAGGGTCATCCTGTGTAACCCTGACAAGATTTTCGTAATAAGCAGCGACAGGGGAAGTCCAGCGCCTCCCATAGTCTTCATTTCGCATCTCCTCTCTCAATTCAACACCCATTATTCATCGCAGCTTCATCATCAAACATGCGACTCGATAACATCGTTTCATTGCGAAAAGACCAGAAATATTGCGATAGCGATACCTAGTGCAGGCCTCCAGGCCTTAAGTCCTAGCCCATGTGAAGCCTACGCGCAGATTGACATCTGGGCATGTCAATACAGTCAGCCGCCCACGTCCTCACAACTAATCTCAGCAACAACTTCGCACTTGAGCGCCTCAAGAATACCGAGTCTGCTGGGAATTAAATTCCCCGACGCGGAAAGATTGCTTCTTCAACAGTAGCATTGCATATGTGACATTTGCAAAATGATCGACAACCAGCTCTTCTTTCCCTTTCATGTACAAAGCAAAGAATGCTGATTCGATTCAACGATATCGCGGTTGCTCCTTCTCAGAAGTATCTTTCATATACCCGTAATTTGGTGCAACTATACGGGCTGTTCAAGTTCCACAAAATGCTTTCGGCAATAGGCTTTTGAATCTCCAGGGAACTGGACACGTTTTATCCTCGGGGTGTAGCTTCGTATCCAATCGATGAATGTCCAAGCCGAGCAGTCCTTCAATACGACAGGTACTGGTGAAATATCGTTGTTCCCTAAGTCCAAACGAACCGGGAGGGTTTGATTGGCGATATCTTTCATCATCGATGGCAGCTGAGCAGGAAGGCGCCAAACACAAGAAAACATATTCGTTAAGACTTCCTTGTCCTGAATATCGTGCTCCTCGTAATCTGCCATGGCAGCGGGTAGGCTTGCTCTCAGCGTAGCAGCATTGATAATGCTATCCCATATATAAGCAGCTTCATCAGACCGAGCTTCAAGTTCGACAACGAAGGATGCTGATGGCATGCCCTGGGATGGTAAAGCTGCCAGACGAATCAGCCATTCGAGTACAACGCGCATGTGATCGTGTAAAAGGCACCATGTGACACATTTTGGTGGGCGTGTGACTGCTTCCGACTTAGCCCAGCAAGAAGGGACAAGATTGGTGTAGAATCCTGCTTGCATATGGATGTGTAGCTTGGAATTTTCCAAGCAGAAAGGAATGAGGCCCTCGGCGTGGGTTTCTGGGTTACTGATGCTTCTTGCTTCTTCTTGGAGATTGATGGAACGGACGTTCTTGCGGATATCAGTCTGGAGCCTGCTGAGTGCATCGATACAGATCGCTGTCGCTGAAAAATAGAGCGTGACGTTTTCATATTCTCCAGTCCAGTTCCATTGGCCTGGCGTAACCGGCACTAACAACTGCTCAAGGACTTGTAGTTCTCGGATAGTAGGTATATGCCACGGGCTCGGGCGCCAGTTTAGAACTTGTCGGTGTGTTCCTTCCAGAAACGGACAAAGCCCTTGGTAGTGCTTCGGTACGGTACACGCTTTGCCTGCGAGTGTGTCAAAACTTGGAAGTGAAGCAATCTGATCCAGAGTGTATTGCATAGCGTCGCAAAATGACGTCGTGAATACATCTTGGACCATTGCATCAGGCTGACCCATATGATAGAAGTCTCGGCCGCTTTGTATAGCTCGGAAGGCAGACTTGTAGACACTGCTCAGGCACGGAAATGCTTGCACGACATTAGCGAGGATATCATCCGTTACGAGCTCTGCAGCGTAATGCAGCATGACTAGCTTCGTCCATCGAGCTGAATGCAAGAGGTTTTCGAATCGTGATGCCCTGGAGCGCAGTCCACGGAAGTCATCATCTACTGGTTGGTCGCAGCTTGACGTGAACGTAATAGTGTTAAGGCGAAGCGGAAGGCCTCGCATCTCCTCCGCGATTGCCTTGCATGTGTAACTCAACTCCAAACCTCTTCCGTTTACGAAGCGCAGACGGCGCGACGGAAAGTCGTAGAGAAGTCCATCGTCTTCATGCGAATAGTAGGCGTAAATCTCGTCGCGGAGTTCCCTTGGTATTCGAAATAGTGGTGACGTACGTTGTTCGATCATGTTGTTGAGGATGACTAGGATCGGTAAGCCGGTTGTTTTGTAGATTTGGGTGAAGCGACTCTAGGTGCTGAGGGAAGCGGGGCTTCAAATAGAACTTGCGCGTAGGCGCTACAACAGGCAGCCTTCGTCATGTGACTTCCCACCGAGTCATTGGAACCACACAGGCAAGGTTCTTATTACCGGCAACGTACCATGGTACTGGAGATTAGCGAATTTCATGAGCAACCACTGCCTAGCAATGATCGCACAGAGGTGGAGTAACACGCATGTACGAAGATACGCGGAGGATGTAGATACGGAGTATTGAAACTGCTCAACTTAGTCACTAGCTACTCTGATACGCGCAAATATTGACTTCCCGTTCGCCATATGTTACGATCCGTGATTCTTGCAACTTCAAGAACGCTCCTCGAAATACTTTCGACGGTATGCTTCTGCATCACCAGGAAACATGACTTCATCCTGAGTCGGTGTGTAAACCCGAAACCAGTCCCCAAATGTCCACGTATCATATGGCTGTACATACGTCCATTGCTTAAAGCGCTCGCTGTCAGGAATCTCGAGCCGAATCATGGACTCATCGTTGACGATGTCCACCACTATAGACCAGAGCTCCACAGGCAGTTGCCACATGAACGCGTACATAAAGAATAAACCAGCTTCCTGAGATCCGTTGACAGATACAAGCCCTTCTGGAAAGTGAACTCTTGTAGATGCAGCTTTGGAAAAGTACTGCCATATATAGGTAGCTTGCTCAGAACGAGCGTCAAGAACCACGGTGAAAGACCTTTTTGGCATCCCGAGTTTGGCCAACGCAGTTGTGCGCATCACCCAATCCAACAGAATGCGTATATAAGCGTACACGTGAATGCGTGTTTCTGTATCGGGATCGTTCAACAGCCGACCCGGGAGGGACCAGAACGCCGGAGCAAGCAAAGTAGAGAAGCTTGCTTGCATCTGGAATCGCAGCTTGCCGTTCTCCGTACAGTACTTGATGAGGCCTTCGGCATGGACCTCGGGGTTACCGACACTTTTGCAATCCTCTTGGAGTATGATGGAGCGCAGCTTTTTGCGAATGCTAGGTGTGAGCTTGCTGAGCCTGGCGATACATACAGCGGCTGCCGAGAAATAGAAATTGATCCTTCGATGACGTTTCTCGCACTCCGTTGTTGGACATTGGGCATCAATTAACAATTCTTCCATAGGGAAAAGGTCGTCGTGAGAGGGGATTAGCCATAGGTCAGGCCGCCATTCGAGGACCTGTTGATGCGATCCCGAAATGAATAATGGCTCGCCATACTTGTAGTCTCGCGGCATTTCGCAGGCCTTGGAGATGAGTTCCTGGAATTTGGGATGAGGCGAAGTAAGGTCCAGAGCGTACTGTACTGCGTCGCAGAAAGATGTAGTGAAGATATCTCGTGGTATATGGGCAGTCCATCCTATATCAGAAAGATCGAAGCCTGGTCGGTTTGCGTGGAAAAAAGAGTGGAAAATGTCGCGGACGGCTGGATATACTTCTATGACCTTTTCGATGACGTCTTCAGTCACGCACTCCGCGGCGTAATTGAGCATGTTCAACTTTGTTAGTCGAGCTGACCTCAATAGATGCTCGAACCTGCCTGCTATTGAACGCCGCTCACAAAGTCTATCCTCGTCGGTCTCCGAGCAGCAAGGGATGAACGTGATGGTATTAACACGTAGATGGGTGCCCTTCATCTCATTAGCGACCATCTTGCAAGTAAGCGGCAGGCTGAGCTCTGCGCCACTGGCGTACTTCAGTGTTCTCGAAGGGTAGTCGTATGCTAAGCCCTCCTCATCGCAGGCGTAGTAGTCGTAGATTTCATCGCGCAGCTCGCGAGGCAGACGGCAGAGGGGGCTTTGCTGCTGACCGGCCGGTTCCACGATCCTGGGGGCGGGTGATGTAGTCGTCATGATATTAGTATCAAATGAATGGAGAAGAATTTTGAAACTTCGTGATATTTGATGGAGATGAAGAGAGGGGAGTGTGGCAGATTTTTATGCTGCCGGACCTGGAGGCAGTAGCACATCACCTGACGAAGCTAAATGACCCTCGACCGAGAAATGCGGCCATTTCGTACAACGGTTTGGTTCCTTCCACAGAAACATCATCATCGCCTATCCCAGATCCAAAGTATGGGTAAGGATCGTCGGATGATCCAGTGGGTAGCTGGTTTGCACACAGTACGATAGGCCTGGAAGCGCTCGATCCGGACATGATGCTTGGATTTCCCAGACGCGTGATGCAGTGTAGATGCAACCGAAAGAAATAACATGAACTGTTCTCTACCATTTGACAAGGTCGAGAGTACAGGTTCAGAAGACCATCACACATCGCAGCGCGACTTCCTCAACCCACTAGCGTCTTGGCATAGATTTTCCGCCGCAACACCATCACCGTCATCATCAATCCATCGCCAAAGCTACACGCCGCCCGCTACACGCCGCCCACCACCCGCCATCGCACACCTCCCGCGCCACCAGTGGCCCCAACACACCCCCAAACCCACGACAATGCTATCCCGCGCCCTCACCCTGCCCATCCGGCGGCCGTCTACCTTCCAAACCCTGCGCACCTCGCTCCGCACACGCACCCAACACGTCCACACACCAACATGTTCCTGCGTGCGGCCCAGCCTCTCTACCTTCCGGTCTACACCCAGCACGGGCATCCGCGATCTAGTTTCCAGTTTCAACAACCTGAGCATGGGAGGAAGGATACAAACGCGCGGCATGAAAGTGCGGAGTTCAGTCAAGAAGCTGTGTGATGGATGCAAGAGTGTGAGGAGGAAGAAGGGACGATATGTTTATATTATTTGCTCCAAAAATCCGAAGCATAAGCAGAGGTGAGTTGCGTGACGTGGATATGGGTATGGAAGGTGGGTGCTAACAGCGCGTAGGCAAGGATAGATGGACTTTTGGATACTCTAGGAACGACGCAGTAGCATGGAACGATGCGATTGATGGATCAGAGATTACAAGTGGGAAAGAGGAGGAGCTGTATCATATGTATGCATAACAAGGCATCACAGGCGTTTAACACGGCACTACGAGATTGGGATAGGACACTCAGCTACTGCAACAATTGGAACTCGACTGCACTTGCAGGATAACCTCACAGCCATAATACTCGTGTATATCATTACGTCGTAACACACCTCACCCCATACTCCCCCCACTCCT
>Ga0265798_10009007_pt1 | contig 12591 bp, 11 predicted proteins | sample P3T30metagenome_FD_192430 | JGI IMG/M metagenome (GOLD analysis project Ga0265798, IMG submission 192430) | Plant litter microbial communities from East Loma Ridge, Irvine, California - P3 T30 | ecosystem: Environmental > Terrestrial > Plant litter > Unclassified | place: USA: California...
TTGAGGCCTGGCTTGATCAGGTTGATCTCGTCGCCATGGCGCGGTCCCATCTCCATTTCCCACAGGCGCCCCTGCCTGTCGAAGGCCATGCCCAGCAGATTGCGGTGGCCATACGACCAGACGGCTGCATGAAAGCCCCTTGCCGCGAGCGGGTTGCCGGTAGCGGGCGTGCCGTCGAGGTTCAGACGCAGCACCTTACCGAGCGTCGACCTGGGGTCCTGCGCCGGATCGAAAAGCTGGCGGTCGCCACTGGTGAAGAAGAGATACTTGCCATCCGGCAAGAAGCCAATACGCCCCGAATAGTGCCTGCCAGTCGAAGCATCCTGGCCGCGGAAAATCACCTTTGTATCCTTGAGCGTGCCGCCTGCCTGATCCAGTGTCGCAGTGGCGAGCACGACCCGGCTGTCGGCACCGGAAGCCGCTTCGGAGTAGCTGAAGTAGAGCAGCTTGCTGGCCGCGAAATCGGGAGCGGGCACGATGTCCATGAGCGAGCCCTGGCCCTTGCTGCTGACGGCGGGTGTGCCGGATACTGTCCGCCTGGTACCGGTTGCGGGATCGAACAGGATCATCGTCCCCTCCTTTTGCGTAACCAGCACGTTGCCGTTTGGCAGGAATGCCAGGGCCCATGGGCTGTTGAATGTCCCGACCGGCTTGACCTCGAAAGGCAGGCTGCCGGTCGCGGTTTCACTGGCCCGCGCGTTCGCGGCCGCCGGGGCGGCGAACGCGAGCAGGGTGAGCGAGAAAGTGGTGGCAAGGCCGAGCATGCTCGAATTCATATTTTCCAGATCTCCATTCGCGGATTGATGCCAGCTTGTTGAGGCGAAAGGTATGCCAATGTGCGCCGGGCATGTACATCACGACCGTGTGCGCATCGTCGCCCACGCGCCGCGAAGTATGCGCCGGCGTTGCTGGGCCAAAGGGGCGGTAGGAAGTGTAGAGCAAAACTTCCGTTGCAGACGCTGCGCTGGTCGCGGCCGGCGCGTTCTGCGCCTTGGGCTGTGCCGGCTGCACGTCCGGGCAAATAAGCTGGAGACACCGAAAGCCTCGTCGTTTTGTCCGCTTCGGGTCGGAAGCGAACATTCAACAAGCCCACAATCATCTGTCGACGATATTTTGAGCATGTTCGCCGGGCTATCCCTCCTGCAGCTGGTGCGCATCCTTCGCCCCAAGCTTCACCCCATAGATCCGTTTCAAATCCTCGATGCGCGCCAGGCTGTCCTCGCCGAAGGCGCTCTTGCCTTCGAAGGCGTGCAGGACGATCCCCTCCACCAGATCTCCCAGGCTCATGTCGTGGTATTCCGCCAGCGCCTTCAGCACTTTCAGCATCTGCTTTTCGATGCGCAGGCCGGTCTGGACCCGCTCCACCGTCACTTTCTCAGCCATGTTCACCTCCCATGCGGTCCGGCATCGTGAAGCGCGCCCGCGCGGCGCTTGAAGCCAGTCGTTCTTTCGAATACCAGCTGTCCAACAGTCCGCGCTCGCACAATGCCGGATGGCGGGCGATGAAGCCTTCCCAATCTCCCGCGGGCGCGCGTTCGGCTACCAGCGCCATGAAGGCCACGGTGACGGTTTCGTGATAAAGGTCCGGCTTGCCGATCTTGCCGGCGAGCGCCTGCAAGCCGTCGCGCATGGCGATGCAGGCCTCGAGGAAGGGCTTCGATCGCAACAGCAGAAACGCGGCCCGCAGATGCGCGCGATGGCCGAAACCGGCCGGGTCCAGACGTCCGGCGGCGAACGCATCAATGAATTCCTGCTCAGTCATCGTCCCTCCTCAATCGCGGCACGGAGTTGTACCTATGTACCAAGATAACAACGGAATGTGTCAATACCTACGTATGAATACTGATTATGAGTAACTGTGTTGTAGTTATGAGACGTTTAACTTCTTACCCTATATGGCCAACTGGTACATTCAAGGACTGCAATCTTTCCCGAGGAGCAAGCACTTGAAACCCACCGCGATTCGTCAATCCCTTCTGCTCGCCTTGTATGGCAGCGCCGCGCTTGCCGGCCTGCCGGCGACCGCCACCGCCCAGACCACCGCGCCCGCCGCCGAAGCCGGCACCACCATCCAGAGCGTGAACATCGTCGGCTCGCGCCGCGTGGGCAACACCTCGGCCACCGACACCCCGGTCCCGGTCGACTACATCCCGCTGACCAAGGCGGCCGAGCAAGGCGGCCAGTTCGACCTGGCGCAGACCCTGACGAATATCTCGCCCTCGTTCAACTCGACCCGCCAGACCGGTGCCGACGGCGCCGACCTGGTCGACTCGGCCGCCCTGCGCGGCCTGGGCTCGGACCAGACCCTGGTGCTGGTGAACGGCAAGCGCCGCCACACGACCGCGCTGGTGAACCTGTTCGGCGCGCGCAACCGCGGCAACACCGGCACCGACATGAACGCGCTGCCGCTCCTCGCCATCAAGGACGTGCATGTGCTGCGCGACGGCGCCGCCGCGCAATACGGTTCCGACGCCATCGCCGGCGTGATCAACGTCGAACTGAAGAAGAGCCTCGGCTGCGAATCGATCGCCGGCTTCGGCGAGTACTCCAAGCACGACGGCAAGAACTGGCTGGCCTCGGCCTACTGCGGCATCGCGGTGGCGGACGGCGTGCTCGGCATCACCGGCGAATACTATGACCGCGGCCGCTCCAACCGCGCCGAACCGGACAATCCGCGCACCATCGGCGACACCAAGACCCAGCACAAGACCGTCTACGTGAACGGCGAATTCCCGGCCGGTCCGGGCAAGCTCTACCTGACGGCCGGCGCCCAGACCCGCGACGCCTCCTCGGCCGCCTGGGCTAGAGGCGGCGTCGGCTCGGACGACATCCCGTCGCGCAACTCGGCCGCCATGTACCCGGAAGGCTTCGTTCCCTACATCAACGGCGACATCGACGACCGCTACGCGATCCTCGGCTACCGCACCCGCTTCGGCGAATGGGCCGGCGACTTCTCGCAGACCTACGGCTACAACCGCATGCGCTACACCATCGCGCACACGCTGAACGCCTCGATCGCGAATCTCGACGCGGCCAACGGCGGCCGTGGCATCAGCCCCTCGCAATTCGACGCCGGCGGCTTCGCGTTCCGCCAGCTGACCACCAACGCCGACTTCAGCCGCTACTACCCTGAAGTCCTCGGCGGCCTGAACGCGGCCTTCGGCTTCGAATACCGCGCCGAGAACTACAAGATCTTCGCCGGCGAACCGGGCTCGTACATCGACGCCGACGGCGTGGGTGTCGGCGGAAATGCCGGCAGCCAGGGCTTCCCGGGCTTCCAGCCGGGCGACGCGGCCGACCGCAACCGCCACAGCAGCGCCGCCTACCTCGACTTCGAGGCCGACCTGAACGAGCGCACCAAGCTGCAGGCCGCCCTGCGCCACGAGCGCTATTCCGACTTCGGCTCGACCACCACCGGCAAGCTGGCCGGCTCCTTCAAGGCGTCCAACGACGTCCTGCTGCGTGCTTCGGCCAGCACCGGCTTCCGCGCACCCTCGCTGCAGCAGGTCTACTTCTCCTCGACCTTCACCGACTTCATCAGCGGCGTGCCGATGGACGTGGTGCTGGCACCGAACGGCGGCAAGGTCGCCAACGCGGCCGGCATCCCGCAGCTGAAGGAAGAGTAGTCGAAGAGCTTCACGCTGGGCATGACCTGGACCCCGACCAGGGCCATCTCGGTGACCGCCGACCTGTACCGCATCGACATCGACGGCCGCATCGTGCTGTCGGGCCGCTTCGACGCCGACAACTACCCGGCCCTCGGCGCCACCCTGCAGACGCTGGGCGTGGGCCAGGCGCAATTCTTCGTGAACTCGATCGATACCCGCACCCAGGGCCTGGACCTGACCGCCTCGCACCGCATGGACCTGGCCGGCGGCAAGCTGGCCACCTACCTGGCGATGAACTTCAGCCGCACCGAAGTCACGGGCGTGCACGCACCGAGCGCGCTGGCCGGCTTCGAGGACGTGCTGCTGTCCGAGCGCGAGCGCCTGTTCATCGAACAGGGCGGCCCGCGCCGCAAGGCCACGCTGGACTTCGACTACACCAAGGGCAAGCTGGAAACCGACTTCCGCATCGTGCACTACGGCCCGCAGACCCTGGGCACGTTCTCGGGTCCGCCGGTGCCGAACCAGCACTACGAAGCCAAGACCTCGGCCGACCTGTCCTTCACCTGGTCGTTCACCGATAGAACGAAGCTGACCGTGGGCGGCACGAACATCTTCAACGTGCACCCGACCGCGCAGAATCCGGACGAGACCGATAACGGCTTCAAGTACGAGAGCGTGCAGTTCGGCCTGAACGGCGCGGCTTACTTTGCGCGTGTGTCGCACAGGTTCTAAACCGCCACCTCGTCGTTCCCGCCAAGTTAGTACGTCATTCCCGCGAAAGCGGGAATCCATGCTGAACGTCTTATATTGCCTCAGTATGGGTTCCCGCCTGCGCGGGAACGACGTTCTAGCGCCACGTACCGGAACTCGTCCTTACCCAAGTTGTGTTAAGTTAGTGACCGATGACGCGGCCGATTGCCTCGATCATGCGATGTCATTCATAACGGCAATGCACAGCATGGACCCTTTACCGTTATTGTCCCTGGTCGTACCGTTCTATAACGAAGAGGAAATGATCGGCCAGTTCTTTGACCGCGTCATTCCCGCACTCGAAGGTATTCCCGGCACCCGCTTCGAAATCGTCTGCGTCAACGACGGCAGCCGCGACCGCACGCTGCAGCAGCTGATCTTCGCGTCGCGACAGGACGGACGGGTGCGCGTGATCGACCTGACGCGCAATTTCGGCAAGGAAGCCGCCCTCACCGCCGCCATCAACGAGGCGCGCGGCGACCTAATCGTGCCCTTCGACGCCGACCTGCAGGATCCGCCGCACGTGATCGGCAAACTCGTCGACAAGTGGCGCGAAGGCTACGATGTCGTGCTGGCCAAGCGGGTCGACCGCGAATCGGATTCCCTGCTCAAGAAGTGGAGCGCCGTCTCCTTCTACCATTTCCACAACGACGTTTCCGACGTCAAGATCCCGGAAAACGTCGGCGACTTCCGCCTGTTCACCCGCGAAGTCTGCGATGCCCTGAAGGCCCTGCCGGAATCCTGCCGCTTCATGAAAGGCCTGTTCGCCTGGGTCGGCTACCGCACCGCCGTGGTCGAGTACGTGCGCGAGGCGCGCGCCGCCGGCAAGACGCATTTCTCCGGATGGAAGCTGTGGAATTTTGCGCTGGAAGGCATTACCAGCTTCAGCACCCTGCCGCTGCGCATCTGGACCTACCTCGGGCTCTCGGTGGCCCTGCTGGCCCTGAGCCGCGCCATCTGGCTGGGCGGCCGCACCCTCATCTATGGCATCGACGTGCCGGGCTATGCCTCGCTGTCCACCGCCATCCTGCTGCTGGGCGGCATCCAGCTGATCGGCATCGGCGTGCTGGGCGAATACATCGGCCGCATCTACCTCGAATCGAAGGGCCGCCCGATCTACCTGGTGCGCCAGCGCTTCGAAGGGACGGCGCCCCATGTCTGACGGAACCGTCTCCGGCCAGGCCCTGCCCGGCCGCGCCACCCGCATCATGCTGGGCCGCTTCCTCGTCTACGCCATGGTCGGCGCCGCCGGCACGGCGGGCCAGTACGCCTTCCTGATCACGGCCGTGTCGATGGGGATGATGGGGCCGGCGCTGGCATCGAGCCTGGGCGCCATCGTTGGTGCCGTCATCAACTTCGTGCTCAACACCCTGATCACCTTCCGCGGCCGCCTGACGCTGGCCACGGCCGGGCGTTTCTTCGCCACGGCGGCACTGGCGGCGGTGGCCAACGGGCTCATGATGTCGGCCCTGCTGCGCTTCCTGCGCATCGATTACCGCCTGGCCCAGCTGCTGGTCACGGCGGTCCTGATGTGCCTCACCTTCGGCATCAATTCGGCATGGACCTACCGCGCGACGAAGCCGCGCTGACGCCGGCCGCCGAGCTGACGCCGGCGCCGCTGGCCCGCCCGCGCTTCATGCTGCTGTGCGCTCTGCTGGGCGTGCTTGCCCTGCTGCTGCGCCTGCCGACACTCTCCAGTCGCTCGCTGTGGCTGGACGAGACCTACAGTGCCTGGTTCTCGCGCATACCGCTGCATGCGCTGTGGACCGAGGTGCCGCTGTACGAAACCCATCCGCCCTTCTACTACACCCTGCTGAAAGGCTGGAGCGCACTGTTCGGCACCAGTGAAATCGGGCTGCGCAGCCTGTGCGTGCTGGCCAGCGTGCTGACCGTGGTCCTGATTCCCGTGTGCGCGCGCTGGGCGCGGCTGGGCGCGCGGGCCGAGCGCATCGGCCTGCTCGGCGGCCTGCTGCTGGCCGTGAACATGAACAGCATCCTGTTTGCCCAGCAGGCGCGCCCGTATGCCATCCATGCGCTGGCGGGGATGCTGGCGGTGTTCTTTGCCGCGATGCTGGTGCGGGCATTGAGTGGCGTGCCGGCGCCCGGCGCCAGGGAGCGCCTGTGGACCTGGGTGGCCGGCCTGGCGCTGAGCAGCGGCCTGATGCTGTGGCTGCACAATACCGGCGTGTTCGCCGCCTTCGCGATCTGGACCGGCATGACGGCCGCCCTGCTGTTCGCCGCGCCCGGGCCGCGTTCGCGCCAGGCGCTGGCGGTGGCGCTGGCCGGCCTCGGCGCCCTGCTGCTGTGGTCGCCCTTCCTGCCCATGCTGATGCGCCAGAGCGCGGCCATGGCCAAACTCGCCTACTGGATCCGCTTCAGTCCCGCCACCATGAAAAGCGCCTGGACCGTGATGGCCGGCGCCCCGCATATGCACTACCCGATCCTAGCGCTGGTGCTGCTGGCCTTCGTCTGGCTGTGGAAGCGCGCGCGCCCCCTGGCCTGGCTGCTGGCCTGCACCATGCTGCTGCCGGTCCTGGCGATGGCCGCCTACAGCCTGCTGGTGAAGCCGGTATTCCTGTCGCGCCTGTTCGAGTGGCTGGCGCCGCTGACCATGGTGCTGGCTGCGCTGGGCATCGCCAGCCTGCCGCGGTCCTGGCGGCTGCCGGCGCTGACACTGGTGCTGGCGCTGTCGGGCTGGGGGGTCCTGGGCTTCTACCGCTCGCACACCGATAACTGGCGCGAGATGCTGGCCCCGCTGAAGCGCGATGTGCAGCCCGGCGACCTGGTGCTGGCCTTCCCGAACGAGGTGCAGATGCCGGTGAACTACTACATGAAGGATGGGCCCGCGGTCACCTATCTGCCGGGTCCCTTCCCGGCACTGGGCCTGGCCCGTGTCTATACCGGCAATGCCGGCGCACCGAACATCGCACCGGAAGATGCGGCGCGCGTGCGCGCGCTCGTGCAGGGCCACCGCAGGGTGTGGCTGATCGAGCGGCGCGCCGACCTCTACGATCCGACCGGCATCGTGACGAAGGAGCTGGACGCCTGCTGCCGGCTGCTGCGCAGGAACGAAGGCACCGGCGCCAATATCTCCCTGTACGAGAAACCTTAGAGCGCCTGGCGCTGCCGCAGTGCCGCCAGCTCCTGCGCGAGCTTCGCGTCGCGGCCGTAGATGTCGGCGGCAAAGCGCGCACTGCCGTCGCTGTCGACGGCGGCGGTGGCATAGAAGATCACGACGGGAATCGGACGGGCCAGGTCGACGTGTTTGGTCGGCCCCGGCTGCAGCGCCAGCTGGATGGCGTCGGCGTTCCACTTCCTGTCCCCGCCCAGCACGTACTGGGCCAGCGCCGCCGGATGCTCGACGCGGATGCAGCCGTGCGAAAGGTCGCGCCGGCTGCGCTCGAAGGCTTCGCGCGCCGGGGTCGAATGCAGGTAAATGTCCATCGGGTTGGGCATCGCGAACTTGATCGCCCCGAGCGAGTTCTTCGGGCCCGGACGCTGGCGCAGGCGCGCCCGGCCCGCGCGCAGGTCGGCCACGCTGGCCCCTGCCGGCACCGTCTCCATGTCGCTCTGCGCCAGGTAGGCCGGATTGCGCGCCATCCTGGGCAGGATTTCGTTCTGGAGAATGCTGCGCGGGACGTTCCAGTAGGGGTTGAACTCGAGGTAGCGCATCTGGCCGACGAACAGCGGCGTCTCCGTCTTGAGCGCGGTGCCGACCACGACCCGCATCTCGAGCGGCGCCTCGGCGTTGGCAGCATCCGCGCGGCCATTCTGCATCGCCCACAAGCGGTAAGCCGGCAGGTTGACCACGATCAGCGGGCCGGGGCCGAATTCCGGCAGCCAGCGCAGGCGTTCGAGGGTCAGCTCGAGCTGGCGCACGCGCCGGGCAGGCGGCACGTTGAGCGCGGCGATGGTGCCGCGGCCCAGCACGCCATCCTCGTCGATACCGTGGCGCGCCTGGAAGTGCTGCACGCCCTCCTGCATCTGCTCGCTGTAGACGCCATCGGCAGGCGGTTGCGCATCCGCCGGCAGGTCGCCCAGCAGCACCAGGCGCTGGAACAGGGCCGCCGCGTCCGCATAGGCGCCGCCGGGCTGCACTTTCGCGGGCGGCACCGACAGCGCCGGATACGGCTGTTTGGCCAGTTCGCGGTAAGCGGCCAGCGCCGTCTTGACCTGGCCGTACTGTGCGAACTGCGGCTCGGCAGCCTTGACCGCGGCCTGCAGCCTGCCGCCGGCCAGCCCTGCGCGCAGGCGCTCGACCGGATCGTATTGCTTCAGGCGCGCATCCGGCAGGCGGGTGTGGTATTCGGAGCGCACGCGGCCGACACGCAGGTCGGCCAGGTAATGCAGCATCGCCGAGGTGAGCGCGACGTCGAAACGGGCGTCAGGCGGGCCGGCGCGCAACTGGCGCTGCAGCGCTTCGGCCCCGTAGTCCAGCGGGTCCAGGCCTTGCACCCTGGCCTGGCGCAGCACCCACAGGGCGGCCGCGGCGGTCGACGGATTCCAGGCCGGCGCATACTTACGCGGGGCGTAAAAGCGCTCGAGCCAGCCGCGCTCGTCGTAGGGCCCGGCGGGCGTCGTGTGCGACTGCGATGCCTGGACGGCCAGGAGCCGGATGGTGGCGGGAGCGGGCTGGGCGAACGTGGGACAGGGAGCGAGCGCCACCGTTGCACAGAATGCAAGCGCGGCGCCGATTTTCAGGCTGGGCTTCATTGATGCTTTCGAACTTCGGCAACCGTGCGTTACCGATCAGCATCATACCTTCAGGCTCCCGCGCCGCCCAAGCGTGCGCCGGTTTCTTTCCTCTCAAAATGCAACAGCGCTTGCGCCGCTGGCGGGAACCGCTTCCATCCGCCGCATTCCCAAGGTCTCATACAGCGCGATCGCCGCCCCGTTGTCCGCCTCGACCTGCAGATTCACCGCATGCGCACCCTGCTGCGCGAAGGTGCGGCACATCTGCACCAGCACGGCCTTGCCCAGACCCTGGCGGCGGTAGCCCGGCGCCACCACCAGTTCCCTGACGACACCGGTGCTCCAGGCGATGCCGGCGGCGGCCAGCGTACCGATCGGGGTCTCGACCAGGAACATCAGGCGCGCGTCGAACTCGGGATCGGTGCACAGCCGATGCCACCACGCATCGCAGGCGTCCAGGCTGACGCCGCGCGCCGCATACGCCTCCTGCATCAGGGCGTGTACGAGCGGCACGTCGGCGCGCGAGCGGAAGGTCCGCAGGAGGTAGGGATAGACGGGCGTTTCGGCAAGGGGCTGGGCGAGTTCGCGCCGGTAGCGGTAGATGGTCATGGCATCGAGGTGTCTGGTTGGGATGCCGCGATTCTACGGCCGCTTTTCGCCGCGCGAACGCCCTGCCCGGCCTTTCCCCCACCCGTGGTGTGGCGCCGAAGCCTACCCGACGCCGCGCCACCAGGCCGGCACTTCCTGCGGCCGGTCGAGCGCCCACATCTGCCCCATCTGCGGCGTCGCCAGCGGCACGCCGGCAGCCGTGGCCAGCGCCTGGATGCGGTCCAGCGGCTCGTGCCAGGGGTGGAAGGCAAGGTCGAAGGTGCCGTTATGGATGGGCAGCAGCCAGCGCCCGTTCAGGTCGAGGTGGGCTTGCAGCGTCTGCTCCGGCTGCATGTGGATGTCGGCCCACTGGCGGTCGTAGCCGCCGGTTTCGAGCATGGTCACATCGAAGGGACCGTAGCGCTCGCCGATGGCCCTGAAACCGGCGTGGTAGCCGGTATCGCCGCTGAAGAACAGGCGCAGGCTGCCTTTGATGATCACCCAGGAGACCCACAAGGTGCGGTCGCCGTCGCGCAGGCCGCGGCCGGAAAAGTGCTGGGCCGGCACCGCGGCCAGGCGCACGCCGCCCGCCTGCGTCTCCTGCCACCAGTCGAGCTGACGGATCTTCGCGCGGTCCATGCCCCAGCCAACCAGGCGGTCGCCGACGCCCAGCGGCGCGACGATCAGTTCCGCCTTCGGCGCCAGCGCGACGATGCTGTCGCGGTCGAGGTGGTCGTAATGGTCGTGCGAGAGGATGATGCCGCGCAGCGGCGGCAATGCATCGATGGACAGCGGCGGCGCGTGAAAGCGCTTCGGGCCGGCGAAAGTAAACGGCGAGGCGCGCTCCGAGAACACCGGATCGGTCAGCCACCAGCCGCCGTCCAGCTTCATCAAAAGGGTCGAATGGCCGAGGCGGAACAGGCTGGCCTCCGGCGCCTGCGCCAGCGTGGCGGCATCGAGCGGCCGCACCGGAATCGGCCGGTCCGGCACCGTCGTTGGCGGCTTGGCGGTGAACATGCGCCATACCAGGCCCAGGGTCTTGCGCAAACCCATGTCCTGGCGCGGCACGGCGTTGCGGAAGGCGCCGTCCGGGCGGCGCAGCGAGCCGGAAGATGGGTTCTTCATGACGGGAAGCGCACCGTTGCCGCCAGGCCGCCCAGCCGCGCCGATTCGCCCAGGCTCAAGATGGCGCCGTGGCGCTCGGCGATCGCCTTGATGATGGCCAGGCCCAGGCCGCTGCCGGCGGCCTCGCTGCCCGGAACGCGGTAGAAGCGGTCGAACACGCGCTCGCGTTCTTCGGCCGGGATGCCGGGGCCGCTGTCCTCGATCGTGACCTGCATGCCGCCCTGCTCCGCCAGCACCGACACGTCGACCGTGCCGCCGTTTGGCGTGTACTTGATCGCGTTGTCGACCAGGTTACGCAGCAGGATCATCAGCGCCTCCGGCTGGCCTTCGACCTGGCCGCCGTCGGCGCGCTGCAGGCCGAGGTCGATCTGCTTGTTCTGCGCCACGCCGATCAAATCCGCCACCGCGCGTTTGGCCAGGCCGGCGAGCTCGACCGGCTGGTGCGGGGCGGCGCTGGCTTCCTGGCGCGCCAGAACCAGCAGCTGCTCGACCAGGCGGGTCGCGCGCTCGATGCCGGCCGACAGGCGCGAGATCGCCAGCTTGCGCGCGTCAAGGCTGTCGGAACGCTGCTCGGAGCGCTCCAGGCTCTGCACCTGCAGCTTGAGCGCGGCCAGCGGGGTGCGCAGTTCGTGGGCGGCGTCGGCCACGAAGGTCTGCTGGGTGTCGAAGGCCTGGCGCACGCGGCCGAACAGCAGGTTCAGTTCCTGCACCAGCGGGCGCACCTCGTCCGGCAGGCCGGCGTCCGACACCGGCGACAGGTCGTCGGCCTGGCGCGAGGCCAGCTGCTTTCGGACGCGCGCCACCGGCTCCAGCGAACCGCTGACCACCCACCACACGACCAGCATCAGGATCGGCATCATCACCGCGATCGGGCCCAGCGTGCGCAAGGCCAGGTTGCTGGCCATGCTCTTGCGCACGGCCAGGTCCTGCGCCACCTGCACGGTCTGGGAACTGGTCTGGATCGAGAAGATGCGGTAAGTCGTGCCGTTGGCGCGCACGTTGGAGAAGCCGAGCACCGCGCGTTGCGGCAGGCGCGCATGCGAGGCGCTGCGGAACACCTGCACCCCGTCCGGCGACCATACCTGCACCACGAGGTCGTCGTTGCCGGTCAGCGGCGCCTCGACGCCGCCGGCTTCCTCGCTGTTGGCCAGCGGGACGCGCGAACGCAGCGACAGCGCCATCTGCTGCATGTGGTAGTCGAAGATCTGGTCGGCGTCCTGCAGTGCGGTACGGTAGGCGATCGAGGCCTGGGCCACGGCGGCGATGGTGATGGCGGCCAGCAGGTACCACAGCAGGCGGCCGCGCAGGGAGTGAGCGAGCCGGTTTTTCGCCTTCCTGGGACTCATACCTTCGGCACCATGTAACCGACGCCGCGCACGTTTTGAATCAGGTCGCTGCCGAGCTTCTTGCGCAGGCCATGGATGTAGACTTCGACCGCATTGCTGCTGACTTCATCGCGCCAGCTGTACAGCTTTTCTTCCAGCTGCGCGCGCGACAGCACCGCGCCCGGACGGGCGACCAATGCTTCCAGCACCGCCCATTCGCGCGCCGACAGCACGACCGGCTGGCCGTCGACCAGGGTCTCGCGCGTGGCGGGATTGACGGAGATGTTCTTGTATTCGAAGACGGGTTCGGCGCGCCCGGCGGCACGCCGCAGCAGCGCACGGATGCGCGCCAGCAGTTCGTCGAGGTCGTAGGGTTTGAGGACGTAGTCGTCGGCGCCGGCATCCAGCCCGGCGATGCGCTGGGCGACGGAATCGCGTGCGGTGGCGACCAGCACCGGGGTGCGGTCCTTGCGGGCCCGCATGGTGCGGAGGACTTCGAGGCC
>Ga0265798_10009008_pt1 | contig 12590 bp, 11 predicted proteins | sample P3T30metagenome_FD_192430 | JGI IMG/M metagenome (GOLD analysis project Ga0265798, IMG submission 192430) | Plant litter microbial communities from East Loma Ridge, Irvine, California - P3 T30 | ecosystem: Environmental > Terrestrial > Plant litter > Unclassified | place: USA: California...
AAAAATCTAAATCATTTCAGCCATTAACAATGAACAAAATACTGGGCTATATTCTTTCCCCGATCTTCTATCTCTTTTTTAGCTTATCCTTATTAATCTTCCACCCCATTCAGTGGATCTGCCATCGCTGGCTCGGCTATGACGCTCATAAGAAATCAGTAGATTACCTGAACTTCTTTCTACAGTATTGTCAGATCTTTCTGGGTTCCTCTTTAACGTTCAGAAACGAGCAAAACCTGCCTGCAGGCGTACCCAAAATCTTTATTGCCAATCACCAGAGCATGTACGATATCCCTGCTTTTTTCTGGCACTTGCGGAAGCATCACGTGAAATTCATATCGAAGATCGAGTTGACCAAAGGGATCCCTTCCATCTCCTTCAACTTAAAATATGGCGGTGGTGCAAACATCGACCGTAAAGACACGAAACAAGCTGCGGTAGAGATCATCAAGCTGGGCCGCAGGTTAAAAGAGCATAACTGGTCCGCTGTGATTTTTCCGGAAGGTACACGCGCTAAGGATGGCAAGCTGAAGCCCTTTAAAGTTGGTGGTATTGCCACCCTGCTGAAAGCGGCTCCAAATGCTATGGTAATCCCTGTAGCTATTGAAAACTCATGGAAAATTGTGCAGTATGGAGCTTTCCCTTTAAGCGCTGGAGAAAAACTACGTTGGACGGTTTTAGAGCCCATAGACACGCTGGGTAAAACACCTGAACAGATTACCCGCGAAGCAGAAGAAGCGATTCACAGGGTCCTTAAACAGCCGCTTGTCGATTAGATATTGTTCCCCTCTATGCGGCGGAAGAACTCATCGCGGTAAGTATCCCCCACAGGGATCATTTTACCACAGATGGTAATTCGGCTGCGTTCAATGCTTTCTATTTTATCTAAGGAGATGATGTACGATTTATGCACCCGGATGAATTGCGAGGATGGTAGCGTCTCTTCCATTTTCTTCATGTTCTGCAAAGTAATAACACGCTCATTTTTGGTAAAAATGGAGATGTAGTCTTTCAAACCTTCAATGTAGAGGATATCATCCAACTCAATCTTTTGGATCTTATGTTCCGTTTTCACGAAGATGAAATCCTGCACAGGCTGTATAACAGTTGGTTTTGGCGCCTCTTTGACTACCGGCTGTACTGGCGCAGCATAATCTTTCACTTTAACCAGGTTGTGTACCTTCTCCACCGCTTTATAAAAGCGATCAAAGGCAATTGGCTTCAACAGGTAGTCGGAAACATTAAGGTCATAGCTTTCCAGCGCATACTGGGAGTAAGCAGTGGTCAAGATAAAACTGGCTTTCCCTCCTGCTATTTTAAGGAACTGAATACCGGTAAGTTCGGGCATTTGAATATCCAGGAATACAAGATCTATACCGCCGGCCTGTACAAGCTGCAAGGCTTCAATGGCATTTTCAGTTCTTTTTACGAGCTCCAGAAAAGGCACTTTAGAGACATAGTCTTCAATTATATCTAGCGCCAGTGGCTCATCATCAACGGCAATACACTTCAGTTTTATCATATATCAAGCATTAATTCGCTGGTATAATGGGTAGTCGAATTTACAATATTTAATTTATATCTGCCCGGGTAAAGCAGCTGCAAACGCCGTTCAACGTTGCTTAGCCCCACACCGCCCATTTCATCCTTGTTATGGTTGTGCTTCTTGTTGGTGATGCTGAAATGCAGGATCTTTTTGTTGGCAATAATGTTGATTTTGATGGGATCGTTCGGATCATTCGCCACACCATGTTTAAAAGCATTTTCAACAAAGGAGATCAGGATCAAGGGTACGATCTTTTGTCCGTCGATCTCTCCATTTAAGGTAAAATCTACAGCGGCGCCGTCTTTGAAGCGTAACTTCTGCAGCTCAATGTAGCTCTGCAGGTATTCAATTTCTTTGTTTAATGAAACCCAGCCGTCGTTGCTCTCGTAGATCATGTATCGCATAATCTCGGATAGCTTCAGCACTGCATCGGCGGTCTTGTCCGACTTCTGGTATGCCAGGGAATAGATGTTGTTTAAAGAATTAAAAAGGAAATGTGGGTTTAGCTGCGATTTCAGGAATTGCAACTCCATATCTTTTTTCTCCGTTTCCAGGTGGCGGTTTACACGCTCATTGGCAAACCAATCTACCGCAAACTTGAGCAGGCAACTGATCACCACAAAGAATCCAGACATGAAAATCGTTTTCACGATATAGCTTGGAACGCTTTCGTAAACCTTCTTGTTGGTGGCCTCATTGGTATAGGTTAGAATGATGTCGCTGTTTAACGTGGCAATCGCTGTTTTAACGACACACATCAGAGCAATCAGTATCGTGATGGAAAGAATATACATCCAGTACTGCTTGCGGATCTTAATGAGCTGCGGAATGAGCAGCGTATAGTTGATGTAAAAAATGGAAACGTTGATGACGCCATAATATCCGAAGGTGACCAATAGGTGGTAGCCCGACAATGGGGTTTTGGAATACAGGATGGCAAGGGTGCAGAGGGTTGTAATGAACAACCAGAAAAGAACATTGACAATGAATGATCCTTTATTTTCCATTCAGTTTACATTTTATAATTAGATCCAAAGTAAAAAAACTATCAGCTGAAGGAATTTACATTCGACGAACAGCCGTTTTTTTTCTACCAACGGGTAAAATCGGTTATTTTCTTCAAAACTATTCAATATTGGCATTGGTCGAGAACTTTTTCGGCTTGGTCTAACAGATTTTCACCGTCTGATTTTTATCTGAAAATTTGATTCAACAAAACGATACAGATATGAAAAGGTTGTCCAACATCTCGCCATTTATTCTTTTACTAGTTCCTGTTTTCTTCATGATGATTTTAGCTTTTGCTGCTCCGGCAGCTTCAGAAGGTCAAAACAATGAAGTGGCTGTTAAAGCAAGCAGCGTAAAAGTTGTGAACGTATCAAACGTCTTAAGTAAATAAGATGTCTGAACTGGCCATTGAAACCAAAGGGCTAAACTACCATTTTGGAAATCAGAAGGTGGTTGATGAGCTGTCCTTGCAGGTACCTCGAGGTAGCATTTACGGGTTTTTAGGACCAAATGGTGCGGGTAAAACCACCACCATTAAGATCCTGCTGAACCTGCTGAAGTCGCCTGAAGATACGGTGTTCATCTTTGGTCAGGAATTAAACCACAACCGGATCGCCAGTTTGAAACGTATGGGTTCGCTGGTGGAGCAGCCTGCCATTTATGGCCACTTGACCGGAAAAGAAAACCTGTATAACCGCTGCATCCTCTTGGGTGTAAACAGAAGCCGGGCATTGGATATGTTGCAGCTGGTAGGTTTATCGCAAGCTGCGGATAAGAAAGCTTCGGCATACTCCCTGGGCATGAAGCAACGCCTGGGCATCGCACTCGCACTGCTTTCAGATCCTGAGCTGCTACTGCTGGATGAGCCGACAAACGGGCTTGATCCAAACGGCATTATCGAAATACGGAACCTCATGGTGGAATTGACCACCAAACATCACAAAACCATTCTGGTGTCGAGTCACCTGCTGGCTGAAATTGAAAGGACAGCGACACACCTGGGGATCATAAACAAAGGAAAGCTACTTTTCCAGGGCCGGATTGAAGGCCTGCAAGAGCTGAATAAACCAACATTAGAAATAGAGGTAGATCGTCTGGACAGCGCGTCTGCTTTTCTAATTGAACGTGGTGTAGGTGCAACCTTAGCAGGCAATTGCCTGCAACTGCCTTATGACTCAGCTGCGGAATGTGCCAGGATAAACCGCTTGCTGGTACAGAACGGCTTCAACGTTTCTGGTTTGAAGCAAAAAAAGAAAGATTTGGAACACCTGTTTCTCGATATCACTAACCCCAATTAACATGCAGGCGCTCCTGATTTCACTACGATCTGAATTTTACAAGTCCAGAAAGACACTGGCATTTTGGGCAGCCATCCTGCTGCCAGTTCTTATTTGCGGCATGATTGCTTCCGGCACTTACCTCAAGTCCGAAAAAATCCTAGGCATGAACTACCCTCCGAATGTGCTATGGATGAACTTCGCCGGTGCTGCATTGGGTATCATGGGTAGCTTAATCCTGCCTTTTTACGTGATCTTTATGGCTTTTTCAGTGAACAACATTGAGCATAAAAACGATACCTGGAAAACGCTTTTCTCGCAACCACTAAACAAGTTTTCCATTTACAGCGCTAAATACCTGTACGCGGTGCTGCTGATATTCATTTGTCTCGCTCTATTTCTATTGTTGACCTACGGTTCAGGGCACTTGCTGCATCTACTGAATCCCCGATTGAGATTCAATGAATTTTCTCCCTGGGAACTGTTATCACGTGTGTACTCGAGATTGTTTCTGGCTTCTATGGGTATTCTTTCTTTGCAGTTCTTCATCAGCCTGGTTTGGGCAGACTTCCTTAAACCGATGGGACTCGGTTTCATCGGACTGATTGCAGGTTTGATTGCTGCTTCTAAGGGTTGGGAGTATGCATATACAATTCCTTATAGCCACCCCGCTATGGCATTGTCCATGAGAAAACCTGGCCCCATCGTAATCTTTACACAGGAAATCTATTCAAGTCTGATCTATGCACTGGTCTTCTTCATTATTGGATACTTCATTGTAGCGAAAAAGAGCATTAAGTAAAATTGTCGTGAGAGAATTATTATCATTCGGATTTAATCTATCTTCCGAAATTAATTTAAATGATAATGATTAAAAGATTTACTACGACAATTTTTGCTATTGGTTTCTGTTTTTCTGCTTTAGCGCAGGAAGCTGTTGACATGGCGGCTGTGCAAAAGATCCGTAAAGAAGGGCTAGAAAATTCCAAGGTGATGGACCTTGCTTTTCAGATGACGGATGTTGCGGGTCCGAGACTATCGAACTCTCCAGGTTTGAAACGTGCGCAGGAATGGGCAATGAAACAATTCAATGAATGGGGTTTGAAAAATGTTCAGCTGGAAGCTTGGGGCACTTTTGGTAAAGGCTGGCAGGTAGACAAATACTATGCAGCAACCACTACGCCATACTACAGACCGGTAATTGCATCTCCAAAAGCATGGACGCCGGGTACCAATGGGGTGATTAAATCTGAAATCGTGTTGATTAAAGCGGATTCGCTTCCTCAACTGGATCAATATAAAGGTAAACTTGCTGGTAAGATCGTGATGTTCGACAATAGCAGCATCCGTATGCTGGAAAACTCCTACAAAGCTGATGTGGTTCGCTACACAGCGGAGGAGTTGGATAAGCTGGCGAAAGAGGAGGCTCCGAAACCTAACGCACAGACTCCAGCCAGAGCTGTAAACCCAGCTATGGCAACCATGATGAAAATGCGTGCTGCAAGAGCGGCAATGTCTAAGCGTCTTCAGGAAGAAAATGCAGGTTTAATCTTGACCTACGCTCGTGGTAGCTATGGTACTTTCTTCACCAGCAACGGTGCTTCTTACGCTTTGGATGCGCCTGCAGTTTCTCCAGAGCTTGAAGTTTCTTCTGAAGATTTCCTTCGCATTTTAAGGCTTTTAAGAGCTGGCCAGAAGGTAGAGATGGAAGCAGAGATCAAAACTTCTTTCTTCGATCAGGATCCCCGGGGCTACAACGTAATCGCTGAAATCCCAGGCACGGATAAAAAATTGAAAGATGAAGTGGTGATGTTGGGTGGTCATTATGACTCCTGGCATGCAGGTACCGGCGCAACCGATAATGCTGCTGGTTCTGCGGTTATGATGGAAGCAATGCGTATTTTGAAGAGCATTGGTTTCCAACCGAAACGTACCATTCGTATCGCATTATGGAGCTCTGAAGAGCAGGGTCTACACGGTTCAAGAGGTTACGTTGCAAAACATTTCGGCGACCCTAAAACCATGAAGTTAACGGCAGACCAGAAAAAGGTTTCTGCATACTATAACCTGGACAATGGTACTGGTGCGATCAGGGGTATTTACGCACAAGGTAATGCTGGTGTAGCACCGATTTTCCAGGAGTGGTTGAAACCATTTAACGATATCGAAGCGAAAACAGTGACTATTGGCAACACTGGTGGCACAGATCACCTTGCCTTCCAGGCAGTGGGTATTCCGGGCTTCCAGTTTATTCAGGAGCCAATGGATTACAATACCAGAACGCACCATAGCAACATGGATACTTACGACCGTCTGGTTGCGCAGGATCTGAAGAGATCTGCAACCATCGTAGCAGCGTTTGTTTACCATACTTCTGAGCGTGCAGCTGCAATGCCAAGAGTAGAATTGCCGAAAGCAAATCCAGCTGGTAGATAGTTTAATATTGCTTTAAGTTTAAGCAGATTAGTGGTTAATAATTCAGAAGCCTCCCCCTGGGGAGGCTTTTTTGTGCGCACTAGGTTTTGCTTTTATGATCATCGAGCAAAAGTGTACCGATAACCTTGCTCCTAAAAGCAATTAAATAAAAAATAATCTAAACTTTCCTTGGACAACTAAGTTGTTAGTTATATCTTGTACTAAAGATTTAGTTATACCACAACAACGTTATCGGCACCTTTGGCGAACCCGGAAAATAACGTGCGCTAAATTGAACTTATTAGACACACACATAAACACAACATAAACATGGAAATTAAAGATTTAACAAAGGCGGAGGAGCAGATCATGCAAATCTTGTGGCAGATGGAGAAGGGATTCGTTAAGGATGTAATTGACCACATTCCAGAACCTAAACCTGCTTACAACACAGTTTCCACGATCATCAGGATTCTGGAAACAAAAGGGTTTATTGGCCATGAGGCTTTCGGGAAAGCACACCAGTACCATCCGCTAATCAGCAAGGAAGATTACAAGCGATACGCGACAGAGAAGTTGCTGGGTAACTACTTTGAAAATTCGGTGGAGAGCATGTTTTCCTTCTTCGTAAAAGAGGAAAAGGTAGACCTGAGCGACGTGGATGAAATACTAAAAATGATTCAAAAACTTAAAAACAAAGCAAGATGACCTGGGTACATTATCTTTTGCAGGCCAACATTTACCTGGTGGTATTTTACGCCTTTTACAAGCTGCTTTTAGAGCAGGAGACATACTTTCAGCTGAACCGTGCTTATCTGCTCGCCTCGGGCCTCTTTGCGAGCTGTATTCCCTTTATCAGACTGGACTGGCTCACCCAGCAACCTGTTGCGCAGCAATTGTCTATTACCGTTGGTCAGCTGGACATGATGGTATTACCTGATCAAAACGAGCGTTCGAATTACTTAGCTCCAGGTAATGTGGTGGCGATCATTTACGCCGCGGGATTACTGTTCTTTTTTCTCCGGTTCTGCATACAGCTTTGGCTAGTGATACGAAACCTTTATTTCAGAGACCAATATCAAACAATGCAACAAGGCACAGCTTATTCCTTCTTCAGCCGCAAGGTAGTAGATGAGCATCTGCCAGGCCAGGAGATCATCAACCATCACGAGGATGTACATGTAAGGCAGCTCCATTCCCTTGATATCCTACTGTTTGAAGCTATTGCAATCCTGAACTGGTTCAATCCAGTGGTGTACCTCTATAAAAAGGCTTTGAAGGACAACCATGAATTTCTTGCAGATGAAGCTGCTGCGAACCACCAAGGCGACAAGGAGACTTACTCCCTATTGCTACTAAGTGCCGCCTTTAAGGTGAGTCCCCAGGCGCTTACAAACAGCTTCTTTACAAAACAGTCACTCATTAAAAAAAGGATTTATATGCTACACAAGGAAAAATCAAAGAAAGCTGCTGTATTGAAATATGGCATCTACCTGCCCCTATTTTCAGGCATGTTACTGTTATCATCTGCAAAGCTGCAGGATAACCCTTCAGTTGTTAAAGCTGTCGAGGAAATACCATTTAATGACCCGCTAAACCTGGCAAAGCTATCACTACCAACGCCAACCTCAAACGTTGATATTGACACGAGAAGACCTGCCCTCGCTGCTAGTCCCATTCAAGACAAACCATACGATTTTGTATCTGTGGAAAAGGTTCCAAACTTTCCAGGTGGGATGAAAGAATTTTACAACTATCTGGGTAAAAACATCAAGTACCCAAAAGAAGCTGCTGCCAAGAAAGTTGAGGGCAAGGTATTCCTGCAGTTCGTTGTGGAAAAGGATGGCAGTCTGAATGATATCAAGGTCATCAGTGGTCCTGGATCTGGCACGAATGAAGAAGCGCTTCGTGTATTGAAAGGTTCGCCAAAATGGAATCCCGGCATGGTTAAAGGCAGACCTGTACGGGTAATGTATCATTTACCAGTTTCCTTCGCATTGTCTAAAAACAACAATGTAAATCTCAATACTAAAAAGACAACCACAATAAACGGAAAACTGGATCAAGTAGTTGTAGTTGGGAAGAGTGGCAGCTTTGAAACACAGCTGAGCTCCGTTAACGTTAAGAATGGTAAGGAGCCGACTTACATCATTGATGGTGTTGTGGCAACTAGACAAGCCATGGAAAACATAAATTCAAACGATATTGAAAGCATCCACGTGAATAAAGCAGAGACAGATGTTGATGGTAAGAAAGAATCGTCAGGCACGATCAACATCACCATGAAGAAGAATGCTAAATAACTGATTCCGACCGGAATGACGCTCTAAAAGAAAACCCCGACCAGTAATGGCCGGGGTTCTTTATGTTAACCTTGTCTCGATGACTAAATTTACTAAACTTCCTCTTCAGAAACAAATTTAGCATGGTAAAAGTCTCTGTTCATTCTAGCGATGTTTTCAAGAGAAATTCCTTTAGGACATTCCGCTTCACAAGCACCAGTGTTGGTACAGTTACCAAAGCCTTCAGCATCCATCTGTGCAACCATGCTCTGTGCTCTTCTGTAACGCTCAGGCTGACCTTGAGGTAATAAGGCAAGCTGAGAGATCTTAGCAGAAGTAAATAACATTGCAGACGCATTCTTACAAGTCGCCACACAAGCACCGCAAGCGATACATGCAGCAGCTTCGAAAGCTGCATCAGATTGTGATTTAGGAATTGGAATAGCATTCGCATCCTGCGCATTACCAGTATTTACAGAGATGAAACCACCTGCAGCGATGATTCTGTCAAAAGCAGTACGGTCTACCGCTAAATCTTTAATCACAGGGAAGGCTTTTGCTCTCCATGGCTCTACAACGATGGTGTCGCCATCTTTGAAAGAGCGCATGTGTAGCTGGCAAGTCGTTACCAGCTCTTTTGGTCCGTGAGGACGGCCATTGATGTACATGGAACATGCACCGCAAATACCCTCACGACAATCGTGGTCAAATACAATTGGTTCTTCACCTTTTGTAATCAGGTCTTCGTTCAGAACATCAAACATTTCTAAGAAAGACATGTCTGGTGAAACATCCGCCACCTTATAGTCAACCAAATTGCCCTGGGCCTTATTATCTTTTTGACGCCATACTTTCAGCGTTAAATTCATATTTTCTGTACTCATGATATCCGAGTTTTTGTGCTTAGCAATTATTTATAACTTCTTTGAGCAACTTTAATGTTCTCAAATTTCAGTTCTTCTTTATGTAGCTTAAACTGGGTATCTCCAAAATATTCCCATGCTGCTACATATGAATAGTTCTCGTCGTCCCTTAGGGCTTCACCCTCTGGTGTTTGGTACTCTTCTCTGAAGTGACCACCGCAAGACTCATTCCGGTTTAGCGCGTCGATACACATCAACTCACCAAGTTCAATGAAGTCGGCAACACGACCAGCTTTCTCCAGCTCCGTATTAAACGAACCAGTTGTTCCAGGAACACGAACATCGCTCCAGAATTCCTTACGAAGCTCACGAATTTCTTCAATCGCTTCAGTAAGTCCTTGAGCGTTTCTTGCCATACCACATTTCTCCCACATGATCTTTCCTAACTTCTTGTGGAAGTGATCTACGGATTTCGTTCCATTGATCGACAGGAATTTGTCAAGTGTAGCTCGAACTTGATTTTCAGCCTCCACAAATGCTGGGTGATCTGTAGGAATGGCTTTAGTTGCTAGTTCTTTAGAAAGGTATGCCCCAATGGTGTAAGGAATAACAAAGTACCCATCAGCAAGTCCCTGCATCAAAGCGGACGCTCCTAAACGATTTGCACCGTGATCAGAGAAGTTCGCCTCACCTAAAGCATATAGACCAGGAACAGTAGTCATCAGGTTGTAGTCAACCCACAGACCGCCCATGGTATAGTGCACTGCAGGATAGATACGCATTGGCAACTCATATGGATCTTCTCCAGTGATTTGCTTGTACATATCAAACAGGTTACCATATTTCTCTTTGATCACCTCACGGCCTAAGCGCATGCAGGTTGCTTTATCTGGATTATGGATGTTATGCTTATTAGCTTCGATACGACCGTAGCGTTCCGTATTTGCAGTGAAGTCAAGGTATACGGCTAGTTTAGATTTACCTACGCCATAACCTGCATCACAACGCTCTTTAGCAGCTCTTGAAGCCACATCACGTGGCACAAGGTTACCGAAAGCAGGGTAACGGCGCTCCAAGTAATAATCTCTTTCATCTTCAGGGATCTCACTAGGCTTACGGTTATCATCTTTCTTTTTAGGTACCCAAATACGACCATCGTTACGTAAAGACTCAGACATCAGCGTCAATTTACTCTGGTGCTCACCGGATACGGGAATGCAGGTTGGGTGAATTTGTGTATAACAAGGGTTACCGAAGAATGCACCTTTTTTGTGTGCTTTCCAGGCTGCAGTAACGTTGCTGCCCATTGCGTTTGTAGAAAGGTAGAACACGTTTCCGTAACCACCACTTGCAATTAATACAGCATGGCCGAAGTGTCTTTCCAACTCGCCAGTGATCAGGTTACGTGCAATGATACCACGCGCTTTACCGTCAATCAGAACCACATCAAGCATTTCGTGGCGGGTGTACATTTCAACTTTACCCATACCAACCTGACGCTCCAACGCACTGTATGCCCCTAAAAGCAACTGCTGACCAGTTTGTCCGGCGGCATAAAACGTACGCTGAACCTGTGTACCACCAAAAGAACGGTTATCTAAAAGGCCACCATATTCCCTTGCTAAAGGTACGCCCTGAGCAACACACTGGTCAATGATGTTTGTACTCACTTCAGCTAAACGGTGTACGTTAGCTTCACGGGCGCGATAATCACCACCTTTTATGGTATCATAAAACAAGCGGTAAGTACTGTCACCGTCATTCTGATAGTTTTTTGCAGCATTAATCCCCCCTTGTGCAGCAATAGAGTGTGCACGGCGCGGAGAATCCTGAAAACAAAAACATTTAACTTTATAACCCATTTCAGCCAGGGTAGCCGCAGCGGATGCACCGGCCAATCCAGAACCAACAACGATGATCTCGATGCCTCTTTTATTTGATGGATTTACCAAAGGCATAGAGGAACGAAGTTTCGTCCATTTCTCGATTAAATCACCTTCTGGTATATTAGCATTCAATTCTGCCATTTTATTAAGCTTAAACGTTCTAAAATTATTTAATTAAACCTGTATAAATTGCTACAGGCATTAATGCGAAAAGCAAAGAGATAATGATCGAATACCAAAATCCAAATGCTCTGATGATAGGCGAATATTTTTTGTGATTCCAGCCTAAAGTTTGAAATGCAGATGCAAAGCCATGTAACAAGTGGTACGCAAGTGATACCATTGCAAGTACGTAAAGAATAACAAGTCCAATGTTCTGGAACTTATCAACCATCACCGCATAAAGGTCTTCTCTACCCATAGCGTCCTCAGAAGGGATACCGGTAAAACGAGATACTACCCAGAAATCAGATAGGTGAACAATCAGGAAGATCAGGAGTAATGTTCCCAATAAACCCATTGAACGGGAATACCACTTGCTGTTTGCTGATCCATCGTAAGCAGCGTATTTTACCGGACGGGCAGCCCTGTTCTCAAACACCAACTTCAATCCCTGGTAAATGTGTGCCAGTAAACCAACAAATAAAACGATCTCACCTGCTCTGATAATCCAGTTATGTGCCATAAACTCTGCACCCTGGTTAAATGTCTGTCCGCCATCATTCAAGAAAATCAGTGAATTCAGGAAAACATGTACAATTAGAAATAAGATTAGAAACAGGCCGGTAATACCCATTATTAGTTTTTTTCCAATAGAAGAGGAAAAAGCGTTTCCGAAACTAGCCATTTGATATTGTTTTTGTTTTTTGTTAGGCAAAAGTATTTAATAAAAGAATTAATCCGGTCCTAACACCTATAAAACTCCCCATAAACTTCAATTTAGAAACATTCTAAGTTTAGGGTAAAAAAAATGGGAGACAGTTTTCACCGCCTCCCATCATCGAATTAAAAAACCAATTAAAATTTGAACGTATAGTTACCGTTCGGGCCTACAGCAACCACTGTAGTCATTCCAGTTTTGGATGTCGGCAAGGCCGCTTTAACATCAGCACTGCTGTTAACAGGCTTTCCATTCACTGAAGTAATGATAATACCTTCTGGCAGATCCAAAGAGTCAAATAACTTGCCTGGAGCGACAGAACTTACCACTACACCGTTCTTCACACCATATTTAGCTTTCAGTGCGGTCGAAGCTGGTGCAAATGAAGCACCCAGTTGCTCAATTGAAGTTCCTGTTGCCTTTCCTGCTGCTG
>Ga0265798_10009009_pt1 | contig 12589 bp, 9 predicted proteins | sample P3T30metagenome_FD_192430 | JGI IMG/M metagenome (GOLD analysis project Ga0265798, IMG submission 192430) | Plant litter microbial communities from East Loma Ridge, Irvine, California - P3 T30 | ecosystem: Environmental > Terrestrial > Plant litter > Unclassified | place: USA: California...
GCGCGTTTGGCGATCCGGCGCTGGACGCCCTCGTGCAACAGGCGCAGGCGAACAACGGCGACCTCAAGATCGCCCGCGCGCGGCTGCAGGAATACCAGGCGCGCATTCGCGTGGCCGACAGCGCGCGTCTGCCGGCGCTGAACCTGTCGCTGGCGCCGACCCGGGCGCGTGCCATCGGCCCGCAAGGCACGCCGATTGAATCGACGTCACTCGTGGGCGCCGTGCAGGCCAGCTACGAGCTGGACCTGTTCGGCCGCGTGGCCAACACCGTCGAGGCGGCGCGGTTCGAGGCGCTGTCGCAAGAGGCGGCGCTGGAAGCAGCGGCGCTGGCGGTGGCGGCCAATACGGCGTCGGGTTACCTGAACCTGCTGGGCCTGGACGCGCAGCTGGCGCTGGCCAAGGCCACGCTGGCGTCGCGCGAGCGCTCGTACAACCTGGCGCGGCACCAGTTCGAGGTGGGCTACAGCTCGCGCCTGGAAATGTCGCAGGCCGAGGCCGAATTGCACGCGACGGCCGGCACCGTGCCGCAGCTGGAGCGGCAGGTAGCGCAGCAGGAGCAGGCATTGAATCTGCTGCTGGGCGCGAGCCCGGGCGCGATCGCGCGCGGTACCGATTTGCTGTCGCTGCGTGAGCCGACTCCGGGCGCCGGCTTGCCGTCCGAACTGCTGCGGCGCCGGCCCGACATCGCCCAGGCCGAGCAGGCCATCGCGGCGGCCGACGCCAGTCTGGCCGTGGCGCGCGATGCGTTGCTGCCGTCGATCCGGCTGACGGCGTCGCTCGGGGCAGGGGCGGGCGGCATCACGCAATTGCTGCGTTCGCCAACGGAATTGTGGAGCATCGGCGGCAGCGTTCTTGCGCCCCTGTTCGACGCGGGCCGCCTGCGTGCGCAGGCCGAAATCGCTGGCACGGTGCGCGATCGCGCCATCTATGGCTATGAGACCGTGGTGCGCACCGCGTTTGCCGAGACCGAGAATGCGCTGGCGTCGATCGATGGCTTGCAGCGGCAACTGGTGGAAGCCGAGGCGCGCCGCGCCGCGGCCGGTGAAGTGCTGCGCGTGGCCCACAACCGCTACACGAATGGTTATGCGTCGTATCTGGAAGAGCTCGACGCACAGCGTACCGCGTTCAGTGCCGATCTCGCCGCGCTGCAACTGCGCACGAGTTTGCTGGCGGCGCACGTCGACCTGTACCGGGCGTTGGGTGGCGGCTGGACGCCTGCGCCGTGAGCGGTGCGGCTGGCTTGAAACGCGCTGTCTGTGAGAGGTGCTTGCGGGCGCAGTCGGCCTGCATTTGCCGCTGGATTACACCGGTGCAGGCGCAGGCGCACTTGCTGATCCTGCAGCATCCGCTCGAAGTGGGCAATGCCAAGAACAGCGCGCGCTTGCTGCATTTGTGCGTGAATGGCAGCGTGATGGCGACCGGCGAAGCCTTCGATACCGGGGTGCTCGATAGCCTGCTGCATGCGGATGGGCGCACGCCCGTGTTGCTGTATCCGGCCACACTAGATGATGCCGGCCTGCCCGCACCGCCGCCGATGCCGGCGCTGCCCGCCGAGGCCCTGCGGCTGGTGCTGCTCGACGCCACCTGGCGCAAGAGCCGCAAGATGCTGTACCTGAACGCGGCGCTGCAACTGCTGCCGCGCTTGGGTCTGACCGACGTGGCGCCGTCGAACTACCGCATCCGCAAGGCGCACGCGCCGCATCAGCTGTCGAGCCTGGAGGCGGCGGCGCAGGCGCTGGGGCAGCTGGAAGGCGCACCCGGGCGCTTCAGCCCGCTGCTTGACGCCTTCGATGGGTTTGTTGCACAACAAGCGGCCTTTGTACGCGCTCGCGCTGCCGGATCATGCGCAGACAACGCAAGTCAATCTGATGAACAGGGCGTGAACCGTTTAATGGGTCGTTAGACCGAAACACTCGTGACGGTGAACCGCATTTTGACCTGTTTCCTGTATGATCAAATCATGCAAGAACAATCCTCAACCTCCCCCACGGTGTACTACGACGGCGGCTGCCCGGTATGCACCCGCGAGATCGCCCTCTATCAGCGTCAGGACGGCGCAGACCAGGTGTGCTGGGTCGACGTCGCCCACTGCGCGCCCGAAGCGCTTGGCCCGGGACTGAACCGCGAGGCTGCCATGGCGCGCCTGCACATGCGCCGTGCCGATGGCACCCTGGCCAGCGGTGCGGAAGCATTCACCCTGCTGTGGCGGTCCTTGCCGCGCTGGGCCTGGCTTGGACGGCTGCTCGGGTCCAGGGTCGCATTGGCGTTGCTGGAGCCGGCCTATCGCCTGTTCCTGGTCATGCGGCCGCTGTGGCGCGGCCGCGGCAGCAAGCGATGAGTGGCATGAGCCTACGGGTAGCGGTGGTCGGGGCCGGCATTGCCGGGGCCGCCTGTGCGCGCGCGCTGGCCGATGCCGGGCATGCGGTGCAGGTGTTCGACAAGTCGCGCGGCGCTGGCGGGCGCATGTCCACCAGGCGTGTATCGCTCGCCGATGCCGTGCTGGGCCTGGATCACGGGACACCGTGCTTTGCTGCCACGGGCATCGACTTCGTGGATTTCGTGGAGCAGGGGCAGCGCGCCGGGCTGCTGGCGCGCTGGACGCCGCGCCTGGCCCCACACCGCGAAGCCGTGCCTGGCGGCGCGATGTGGGTTGCCACGCCCGACATGCCGGCCCTGTGCCGCGCCTTGTTGAAGGACCTGCCGTTGCATACCCTGTGCACGGTCGATGGCGTGCGCCGCAGCGGCGCAACGTGGTCTATGGAGAGTGCCGGTGCGACCGTGGCCGATGGCTTCGACGCCGTGGCGCTGGCGATCCCGCCGCAACAGGCGGCCGCACTGCTGGGCGTGCATCGCCCGGATTGGGCCGCGCGCGCGCGGGCAGTGCCGATGTTGCCCGTCTGGGTCTTGATGGGCATGACCGACGCGCCCGCAACGGGCGGTGACTGGGACATGGCGCTGCCCGCATCCGGCCCGTTGGCGCTGGTGGTGCGCAACGATGCCAAGCCGGGACGCACAGTGCTGGCGGGGCAGGCCCAGTGGGTGGTGCACGCAACGCCCGACTGGACCGGCGCGCATCTGGACACGCCGCCCGACCAGGTGCAGGCGATGCTGCAGACGGCGCTTGCCGATTATGTCGGTGGCGCTCTGGCCTGGCGTTTCGCAGCCGTGCATCGCTGGCTGTATGCAACGCTGGCAAAGGTGCCCCGTGACGAGGAGACCGCTGGCGCCTGGTGGGACGCGGGCATGGGACTTGGCGTGTGCGGCGATGCCCTTGCCGGCGGCGGTGTGGAAGGGGCCTGGCGCTCTGGCCGCGCATTGGCAGCGCTAGTGACCGCTGCTGCGAGCGGGGACCAAGCATGAGCGCGCTTGCAGACGAAATCGCCCGCTTCGACCGACTCGGCGGCACCTGGTGGGATCCGAACGGCCCGATGCGGCCGCTGCATGTCACGAACGCGCTGCGCCAGGCTTATCTGCTTGAGTGCATGGCGTCGCATTTCGGCCGCGCCGATATGTCGCTGGCGGGTCTGCGCATCCTCGACGTCGGCTGCGGCGGCGGACTGCTGTCCGAACCGCTGGCGCTGCGTGGCGCGCAGGTGGTCGGTATCGATGCCTCGCCCGGCAACCTGGCGGCGGCGCAACGCCACGCCGACGCCAGCGGCGCGGTAGTCGATTATCGCCTCGGCGAACTGGAGACTGTCCTGCAGCCCGACGAATGCTTCGACGTCGTATTGGCGCTCGAAGTGGCCGAGCATGTGGCCGACCCCGACGCCTTCATCGAAGAGGTGGCTCGGCGCGTGGCGCCCGGTGGTCTGCTGCTGGCGTCGACGATCGACCGCAGCTGGAAGAGCTATCTGTTGGCCATCGTGGCAGCGGAGTACGTGATGCGCGTGCTGCCGCGCGGTACACACCAGTGGCACCGCTTCGTCAAGCCCGCCGAGATGCTGGCTGCCGCCACCGGGGCCGGGCTGCAGCGGATCGACTTGCGCGGCATGCGTTACCTGCCGGTGTTGCATCGGGCCTCATGGTGCAGCGATACGAGCGTGAACTATCTGGCGACCTTTGCCCGTCCGCACAACTAGCGGCTTGAATTTGATGGGGTAGCGGCGTAATATACTGTACAAATATACAGTATGGAGCAGCGGCCATGATCGATACCGATGAGCCCATCCGCCGCGAGCGGGTAGAAGAACACATCATGCTGGCGCCGCCGCGCGTTGCACGCAAGGGGCGTGGCGCGGTGTCGAACCTGCAGGGGCGCTATGAGGTGAACGGCCGCGAGCGCTTTGACGACGGCTGGTCTGATGCCGATTCTGAATTGGCTGCCGGGTCGACAGGTGAATCGGCGGTGTTCAAGACCGTGGTTACCGACGAGTTCGCCAAGACGATCCTGTCGCGCAATACGTCGCCCGATATTCCGTTCAGCGTGTCGCTCAATCCCTATCGCGGCTGTGAGCACGGCTGCATTTATTGCTTCGCGCGGCCCACGCACAGCTATCTCGGCCTGTCGCCGGGCCTTGATTTTGAATCCCGGCTCTTCGCCAAGGTAAATGCTCCCGAACTGCTGCGGCGCGAACTCGCCAAGCCCGGCTACGTCCCCGAACACATCGCCATCGGCGTCAACACCGACGCCTACCAGCCCTGCGAGCGCGAGCGCCAGATCACGCGCCAGGTATTGGAAGTATTGTCCGAATGCCGCCACCCGCTTGGCCTGATTACCAAGTCGTCGCTGATCGAGCGCGACATCGACCTGCTCGCGCCAATGGCGGCCAACAATCTGGCCTGCGCGGCGGTGACGCTCACGACACTCGACGCGCAGATTTCGCGCACGCTCGAGCCGCGCGCGGCCGCGCCAATGCGCCGCCTGCGCACGATCCGCACACTGACCGACGCCGGCATTCCCGTCAGCGTGAGCGTGGCGCCGATCATCCCGTTCGTGACCGAGCCCGAGATCGAACGCATCCTCGAGGCGGCGCGCGATGCCGGCGCGGTCGGCGCGCACTACACGGTGTTGCGCCTGCCGCACGAAGTCAATCCGCTGTTTCAAGAGTGGTTGCAGGCGCATTTCCCGGATCGCGCGCAGCGGGTGATGAACCGCATCCGCGAAATGCGCGGCGGCAAGGACTACGATGCCGACTTTGCACAGCGCATGCATGGTGACGGCGTGTGGGCCGACCTGATCCGGCAACGCTTTGAAAAAGCAGTCGAGCGCCTTGGCTTCAAGTCATTGCGCGGGCGCTTCGGGCGGCTCGATCGCTCGCAATTCCGGCGACCAGTGGTGGTGCCCGCGACGACACGCCGCGGCAGTGCTCAGGGGGCAGGGCAGCTGGACCTGTTCTGAGAATGCCGCTAATGGTGCCAGTGCTGAACGCAGATCTGCACAGCGCCTGCTTACACCTGCTTACAAGCGCTTAACCGCACACAACACGCGGTCAGCAGAGAATCGGTCGATCATCAAGGACACCGACTCATGAAACGACTTCGCGCCACCATTCTTTGCCTTCTCTTTCCCCTTGTCGCCGCAAACACTTGCCGGGCAGGCGAGCCGGTCGTGGTTCCCGCTGCCGAATTCCAGGCCTTGCTCTCGGCCTATGCGCTGGTAAAAACCCGGTACGTCGAAGCGCCGGACGACAAGAAGCTGCTAGAAGGGGCGATCGCCGGCATGCTTGCGTCGCTCGACCCGCACTCGGGTTTTCTGGACAAGGATGAACTCGATGCCGTCCGCAAGGACGAGGCTGGCGAGTACACCGGCATCGGCATCAGTGTCGACTTCGCCGCCGCGGACATGGCGGTAACGGCGGTCACCGCAGGCTCACCGGCGTACCTGGCCGGCATCGAGCCGGGCGATACGATCGCCTCGATCGACGGTGCGACGCTCTCTGGCATGCGCTTGCCTGAGATTGCGCGCCGCATGCGCGGCGTGCCCGGCAGCGCGCTGGACATCGGGTACCGGCGGGGCGGCAGCGGCGCCGTTCGTACCGCCAGGTTGCACCGGGCGGCGTTGCTGGCGCAGACCGTCACGACACGTGCAATGCCAAACGGCGTCGCGTGGATTCAGGTGTCGGCATTCGAAGGGCGCACCGCGCAGGACTTGGTAGCGGCCTTGAAAACGCTCGATGCAAGCGGGGCGCCGCGCGGCATTGTGCTCGACGTGCGCAATGATCCGGGCGGCCTGGTGTCGGCCGCAGTCGGCGTGGCCGGGGGGTGCCAATTAGGTTTAATCTGGATGTATATCCTTCCTGGATTTTTCACTATAAAGAATTAAGACATGTCTTATACCGATGACGCTGAATGCAGAGCGACGTTCAGGTGTTTTTGGTTCATTAGCGCCGAGATGTCTCAAGGATATAAGACGTAGGCTGGCCGATCACCCAAGTGCCGGCGATTGGCATCTAAGGATGAAGTGTCCAGCGCATAGGTCCGAAGAAGCCATCTAGCGTGGCCGCCAATCTCTCCTCCCACGAAGCCCCTTCCGTGCAAGCAAAGTCGATTGCTGACAACAAGAACGTCGCCAGGCTCGACTACGACCGAAACAACGACCTTGTTACATGCAAGTTCAAGGCTATCAGATGCTGCTTTCGCGGCTCCTCCTAGCACAGTCGGTTTAACGGAACTATGGCTGTAGCGAACAATCGTCCCGGCTGGTGCGTCTTTCAGCACGGGCTCATCGATAGCAGTATGAATGTGCCCTAGAATCTCCCTCATGCCTTCCCAGAAAGTGAACTGGGACTCAATTGTGAATTGCTCCTTTTTCAGCTCTGCAACATGTTCCGGCGTTAGCTCGCCAAGCACGTCTTCTAAAACCATTACCGTGGTAGGAACTGCACCTGGATTGCGTAGGCCAACTAAGGTCACCAAATCAGGTGAGGGAGCAATTCGCGGATCAATAGCATCAACCTCGCCGTTAAACGGGAAACTCACGGCGTCGGTATGACCCCGCATGCTCCCTGTCGATTTGTCAGCGTATTTACCGCTTCCATCGATACGCACAAGGTTTACGAACAGCGCACCGTCACTTTCTGATCCGTAAGAGACGGTCTCCTTTCCTAAAAATCCATGCGTCGCTAGTGCAGCTGCGCGACCTGCCAAGGTGCTGTCAACGTCGGGGACAGGTGTAAACCACTCAGGCGTGTTGGGAAGATTGGCAGGGATGAACACACCCTTTAGCTGAAAAAAAGGGGCACGCATCAGCACTTGGCGCGTAACTTTTGGATCCTTGTCCATCTTGACCAGCGCCCGTTCAACATCTTCGGTCAGCTTGGCGCTTAGCTTTACAGGATCGGCCATGTCGACGATCCGCTCATCTTGCGGCGTACCCTGCATCCATGCACCAACGGCGCTTTGTACAGCCGCAGCTAGGTCCAACTCCTGCATAAGAACTCCACGATGGTTAGTTGATATATTATTGATATACGCCTACACTGTTGTCAAGGGTTGATCACATACTGTAACTTGCATTGGAGGCAACTATGAATTCCACTTTTAATTGTGCAGACATTACACTAGGGAAAGCACTCTTGTCTCGGCTACCAGATTGCTACTCCCTAGTTCTTAGAACTGCTTGTCTTGAGCAGACGGGTACTAACGAGGTTGCTTGCACCTTTGAAGTTCCGGGGTATGGAAAATTGACAGGATCTGCTGCCTCATCTCTAGAAGCAATACGTCTGACTTTAATCGACCTAGCCTCAACAATAGACGAGCGTTTTTTCTTAGAATCGGAAACCCCCATGATTGTAGATACTTCGCTGACAGAGGAATCTAGATTGTCGTTGAATACAAAGTCTGAGCGACTTCGCTCGAAAACCAGGCAGCTTACAGTTGGAGTATCTATGCCGACAAATTTAAAGGCGCATCTTACTAAACTTGCAGACTCTCAGGGTACAAGTTTTGCTGATGTGGCACGTAGGTTCACTGTCTTCGGTTTTGAGGACTTTGTAGATAGATCACTTTTTGTTAGCTCAAATTCACTCTTCGAGATGCTCGGAAAAGAGCTTTTGAAATGGCAGGAATCAAATTCTGAACAAGTCATGCTAAGACTTGAGCCTGGACAGGCAGTGCGTATGAGAACTGCTGCAATAGAATATGGAAAGTCTTCATCTGAGATGGGGGCTCTTTGTATGGCTCACGGGCTCGAACTGCAAGAACAACTAGTATTCCTTGAGAAAAAAGTGGCCGATTACAAGGGGCCAGCTATACGCCCGCTTTTAGCTAAGGTGGGACTAGGCTCCTATGCAGCATCTCTTCTATCAGGAGTTCTGGCTGGCCATATACGAGCACCGAAGGCATTGCTACGTAGACTAGCGAGTACATTTGAGGCACCAGAGACACTCTTAACTACCCTTTTTAGACGTTCTTTCGAGAACAGGGTTGTGCCATCGTTTAAATCGGAAAATGGAAAACCTGAAGTCTCTATATCTGCTACACCATGGGATAAAGCTGTAAAGTCATTGAATTTGCTACCGGAACAAACTGCAGAGCTTCTCGACATAGGGACAAAACGCATATGAGCCTTTTCGAACGAGCTCGGGATGAAGCACATGCGACGAGAGAGAAGCTAGCTCCGGGGAAAGCTCACGCGCCAATAACAGCCGGCGACCTTTTGAGTCAAGTAGAAGCGATTTTGAACATCGCGGTTGAACAGGTTCCCCCAGCTTATGCAGATCTAGGTGGAGGAAGTGCGGTTTTACAACGCGAGCAACAATTTATCTATGTAAGCACAGATGTAGCAAACTGGGGTGACGAATTCTGTGGGCTGGTAGCCCATGAACTCGGACATTACTTCCTCGATGGATCGAAAGCAACTAGCACTGTTGCTCACCTAAATACGCTGTTTGGTAGTGATGGATCACCCGGTGTAATGAAAGTTGAGGCTTACGGTGCTCGAGAGCGTCAAGAACTTCAAGCTAACGTGTTCGCGCGTGAACTTCTATTGCCTCGAGAAGTAGCACGGCAGCTTGCAGTATTAGGGAAGGGGCCGACTGAGATCGCGAAACTGATCGGAGTGCCGCGTGAGTTCGTGCGCCAGCAGATGCTTGACGCACTTTTGTTGCCTGAGGCTACATTAGCGCCGATGAAATTAAGCGCACCAAGTCCAGATCAGTGGAGTGCAGCTAAGGCCGAGGAGCGTGCTGCCAACGTGGTAGCAGGCCCAGGCACAGGGAAAACAACAACTTTAATTCATCGAGTCAAATATTTAGTAGAAGCAAAAAAAGTCCACCCAAGTGAAATTATTGTTCTCACCTTTACAAACAAAGCAGCATTTGAATTGGTTGAGCGACTTCGTAATGCGGGAATCGAAAATGCCACTGAGATTTGGGCCGGTACATTCCACTCCTTTGGTCTTGAATTTCTTCGAAAATATCATCAACGCTTTGGATTGGACGCAGACTTACACGTCTCCGACCAACTATCTTCCTTAACTATGTTAGTGGCAGGACTTCCGCGTGTGAATCTACAACACTTTTCGAGGATTGAAGATCCTTACGAGTGGCTTGGCCCAATTATTAGCAGTATTACACGCCTCAAAGAAGAATTAGTCCCTGCGGCGGCATATCGAATTTTCGTAAACAGCCATCCAGCTCACGACCCGGAGACGCAAGGAAAAAGGCTAGACGTGGCCTCGATTTACGAGCTTTACGAAACGTTGCTTGCAGAGCGACGGACAGTTGATTTTGTCGATCTTATTGCAAAACCAACAAACGCGCTGAAGCTAGACCGTGCACCTTTTTCCGAGCTCGCTGACAGGTTTCAGTACGTCTTGGTTGATGAATACCAAGACGTTACTCACGCGATGGTTGAGCTGTTACGACAAATTGCACAAAAAAAGTCAATTTGGGTTGTAGGCGATGTGCGTCAAGCTATTCATCATTGGCGGGGGGCCTCGCTTAAAAGCCTTCTAAAGTTCGATACAGAATTCAAAGGACATGCAGGTGGTAGCAAAATTCAGCGCTATCCGCTGAGCAACAATCGTAGAAGTACTCAGGAGATTGTCGATCTCACACAACATGTGGGCAGACTACACATGCTCGAACCCGAGCTGCCTTTAGATGAGGTCAAAGCAACTAAAGGAGAATGTGGAGAAAAGCCTGTTGTATTCACGTGTGTTGAGCAAGATGCTATTCTTGGTTGCGTTTTACAGAATATATATGCCCTAAATAAAAACGGTGTTTCGTTCGGTGAGCAAGCGGTTCTGTGCAGATGGAACTCCGAAGTGCAGAAAGCATCAGAACTTCTCGCTAGCCAAGGTGTCCCCGTAGTCTACATCGGTGACCTGAGCTTAAGGACAGAGGTGAAGCAGCTTCTCTGCTTGGTACAATTACTCGTCGAGCGCCGACCGAAGTCCCTAATCGGGCTCACTGGACTTGCTGGATTGAGCATGCCATTAAGCGATATCAAATTATTGCTTAAAGCATCAGACGCAGATGTAGCCTATCAGCGTGGCAAATGGCTACATACGCCAGTTTCAGGACTTTCTTCGACCGGGGAGGCCGTGGTAGCTAACTTGCGCCAATTAATCGGCGAACATCGACATAGTACGAATCCTTGGGATTTCATATGTGACTTGCTTCTTGAAAAACGATTCGGGCTTCCCCCCGTCGCGGATGTGTCAGTGCAAGCATGGGTAAAGAGAATCGCTCTATGGCAATTCGCCTATTCTGTTCGGAATGGTGAAGGTGAAATGAAGGAAGCTCGACTTTCCCGTTACTTGCTGCGTCAGCGCCTTCGTCAGCGCATTGGAGAAAGCCAGGTACAGCGCGAACTGCCACCCGAGGCGGCAAGCCTGGATGGAGTTCGCCTTCTAAACGTTCACGGAAGCAAAGGGCTGGAGTTTGAGGCGGTGCATGTCGCGTATATTACTGCAGATAATTACGGTGGACAGAAACCCAGCTGGAGCCCTGTGGGTATTCTTGATTTAGTGCCACCGGAAGTACTACGAAGCAGTATCCAGGAATACGAGAGGGAATCTGCCGTCGAGCGGAACAATCTGCTATATGTTGCCGTCTCTCGTGCGAAGCGTTACCTGTACCTTTACCAACAGAATAAATTTGGCGACCGTACGCTCGCTCCGCAACTTACGTATCATTCACCAAAATTCGGACAGCAAAGCTACAGCGGCCCTCCTTTGAAGGGCGTAAAGGCAAATAGGGTACATGCATTTATCGCACCGCAGACGCTAAATTTCGCCGATTTTAACGCATATGTACGTTGCCCTCTTAGTTACTGGTATTCTCGGATACTGGGACTTAAAAGCGAGGCGGAGATCGATGTTTCTTTCAGAGCCCGTCAGGCAGTGCTTGCTGCAGTTAGGGCTGTGGCATCTGGTGCATCAGGCTCACCCCAAATATCACTTACAGATGCTTGGACCGTTCAAACGCTGCCATCTGCAATTGAAGATCCCGCACTTTGGAAGGATGCGCAAATTGCGTTGAATAAAGGTGTTTCGCTCGTTAAAGCTGTACAGATCCGTGGCGGTGGCTACTATGAACCTTCAGCACTCGTCGGAAGCCTCGTCGTAAAAATGCCCTGGGGATTTGCAATCAATGGTACACAAGGGCTTGAATATGCTATGGTGAGATTCGCACGCAGGGGAGTTTCAGATCTTTTAACCGTGCTTAAACCGTTCGTGCCTGGCCTCGATGTTTTGGGTCCTAAAAAAATAACTTTAAATTACATTCTTTCAAATACAGTGGATGATGTGCTAGGTGCCAAAAAGATAGATGCCACAAAATCTCACGGCGCCGCACTGAGGTTTTTGATTGGAGACAATAGCCCGACGGTAGGTAATCACTGCTCTCGTTGCGATTTTCTGACCATCTGTCCATCTTCGCCTCGATAAGACTAAGTACCAATTAAAGTCAACAATCAGAATTAGAATGATTAAAAAATGAAGACTTGACGGATGAAGTTGGTGATGATCTAATTGACTACGCTGAAATTGGCGTAGGTTTTCTAAATCTTTGAAACGATTTGGAGATTGGTTTTCAAAGGTTGATCATAAGACTGGCAGTGGATTATAGAGAGTGCATGAATTCTATGCCGATCCTCATCGATGCAACTTGTGCGCTCGCTGTGTAGCTGGTTCCAAGCGATACATAGGTTGCACGCGTTATCTCGGAGCTGCCTAATTTATAGAAAGCGTGAGGCGCTCAATATATTTCTCGAAGAATCTCAAATTGAGTGGATACTAAAATTAATAGCATAAAAATTTTTGCACATCAAATTTCCAATCAAAATTTTTGAAGTGATACCTAAAATGCCGCAGGCACGATTGAAAGATGCGCTTTAATTCTATTAACGACCTTGATGCAATTGGAGTAGTTGCGATTGCATATGCTAAGTTCAAGAACAGCAGATTTGTTTGCAGCGAACTCACCATTCATATATGTACTTTATTCGGTCAAACTTTTTCAACCCGTCTGCTGCAACAGATCGAGGACCAAGTCTCGATAGCTAAAGACGCTGGACTCATCAGGTTGGCCTTAGGAAACGGAGAAGGCGACAGTTTCGAAATAACTGAAAGAGGCGCCGCAGTCGTCGTAGACTTGGTCTTGCCAGCACCAGGGCAGGTCGGCCTTTCCAGCAACGGCCCGAA
>Ga0265798_10009011_pt1 | contig 12586 bp, 6 predicted proteins | sample P3T30metagenome_FD_192430 | JGI IMG/M metagenome (GOLD analysis project Ga0265798, IMG submission 192430) | Plant litter microbial communities from East Loma Ridge, Irvine, California - P3 T30 | ecosystem: Environmental > Terrestrial > Plant litter > Unclassified | place: USA: California...
GTTTGGTCCCGGCATTTGATGGTGCGGGTTTGATGTAAAGCGATTTGGGTCGTTTTGCCAAGCCTTGCAGATGGCTTCGTATGGAGTGAGCCCTTTGAGGGTCTTGAGCCTGCGGGCGAAGTTGTAGGCGGTGACGAAGTCGCCGAGGTGCTGCCGGAGTTGGTCATGGCTGTCGTAATGATAGCGTTTGACCGTGACTGCTTCTTCCTCGATGCTCAGCACCGTCGAATGAGGGGCCTTCGGCCCGGTCGGCAAATCCTTGACCGCGGTGCGCTTCTTCCACTTCGCGACGGTCTTCTGGTTGATGCCGTACCGTTTCGCCAGCGCCCTCAGGCTCTCTTCACTATATCGCCTCGGCTCCTGCGCTGCTCGAAGGCCAGCGGCCAAAGGCCGTTCTGGCTGACAAGGCCTATGACGGCAACGACTTACGTGCCCGGATCGCCGCCATGAAGGCTGAGGCGGTGATCCCGTCCAAGCGCAATCGCAAGGTCGCCATCCTGCACGATGTCGGTGCCTACAAGCATCGTAACCAGATCGAACGATGCTTCGGCCGCCTGAAGCATTTCCCCCGCTTCGCCACTCGCTATGATCGTCGAACGGCACACTTCACCGGCTTCGTCCATCTCGCCGCCGCCATGATCTGGCTCCGTTGAATGTCGATCGGCCCTAGAATGGCTCCCAATAATGGCTTTCCTAGCGGCATTGCCGAGCTTGGCAGTGGTCGATTTCCGCGCATCTTGCTCCGAACGATGATCCGCCCGGGGCCAGCGCGTCTTCCCGACCGCATGCTTGCGGGTCTGGGGTGGAAGCTCGGCCACTATCCCGCCCGTTTCCGGTACTCCTTCCCACAAACGGGTACCCCTCGAAACACGGGACGATCGAAGCTGGCCATCGATGCCGCCATCGTGAGGGCTGGTATGGATGCAATCAAAGCGTCCAGTGCGGCGGTGATCTGGCGATGGGGGGGCGGATTGCGCGTCGATAGGCGCGGTCCAGGCCAGCCTGATGGAGCGGGTTAAGTCGAAGGCTCCGAGCGGGATCCGCAGGACGGAGGGTTCGCAAGAACCGTCCGGCATCACCGTCACTTGCAAGCCGGCCCCGGACATGGCTTGGCGCCCTGTCATCGCCCGCGGCTCGTGCCGGGAAGAAGAAGCGGATGCCGCGCGCCGTGAAGGGCCGGCTGGTTTCCCGTGGCAAAGGGTTGTCCTCATGCATCGCTTGGCGGAGCCGCCCGAAGTCCCAGCGATGCATGGCATCGTTGGGAAGGCGGTGGAGGTTGGATGCCACCGGTCGGATATGCTGCCGTCGTGGGCAGGATAACGACCATACGAAGGTCTGATACCCACCTGCTACTCGGATACGTAACCGGGGAATCGGTCGGCGATTCCACAAACCCCGCGTGGTTCGACGTCGAAACCGCATGGCACCGGCGTGGCTCCACCGGTCGAGCGATGCCTGATATCGGGAGAGATCTTGCCGTTTTTGGCGAAGTTTCATTGAGCGAGACCCTCGCGCGGCCTAGATGCCGGAGCGGGCGTCGAACGACGAACGGCGTGCCGGGCCGACAGGTCGAACATCATAACATCGGAACATCAGATGCTGAGTTTTCTCGTCGACGGTGGCCAGATGGGGGCGGCCATCCGCGCCTATGACTGGAGCGACACCGCTCTGGGCGTGCCGCCGGAATGGCCGACTCCGTTGAAGACCGTGGTGGGCATCGTGCTCGGCTCCAACCAGCCCATGTTCGTCGTCTGGGGTGCGGCGCAGACGCTGTTCTACAACGACGCCTATGCGGCCATTCTGGCGGACAAGCATCCGCACGCGCTGGGGCGCCCGTTCATGCAGGTCTGGGCGGAAATCGAGGCCGACCTGACCCCGATCGTCCGGCAGGCCTATGGCGGCCTGCCCGTCCACATGGACGACATCACGCTGATGATGAACCGGCGGGGGTATGTGGAGGAGGCCCATTTCGCGTTCTCGTACACGCCGGTCCGGGGCAAGGCCGGGACGGTGGAAGGGGTGTTCTGCGCCTGTACCGAGATTACCGATCAGGTCTTGGCCGAGCGCCGCCGCGCCGCCGATACCCGGCGGCAGCGGCGTCTGTTCGAACAGGCGCCGGGGTTCATCACCATCCTGCAGGGGCCCGGGCATATCTTCGAGTTCGCCAACGCGACCTATCGCCGCCTGTTCGGCAACCGGGAATTCGTGGGCCGGACGGTGCGCGAGGCTTTTCCCGAGCTGGCAGGCCAGGGCTTTTACGAGCTGCTGGACCGCGTCTATCAGACCGGCGAGCGCTTCGTCGCCCATCACATCCCGCTCGTGCTGGAGGTGGAAGACGGCAGCCGGGAGGAACGTATCCTCGACTTCATCTACGAACCGATCGTCGATGATGCCGGCCACGTGACCGGCATCTTCGTCGAAGGGCAGGATGTTACGGAGACCCATCGGGCGCAGACCGAGTTGCGGGAGAGCGAGGAGCGTAACCGCCGTATCGTGGAAGGGGTGAAGGATCATTCCATATTCACGGTCGATACCCGGAACCGGGTCATGGACTGGACCCCCGGTGCCGAAACCGTCTTCGGCTGGTCCGCCGACGAGATTCGCGGCCGCTCCGTCGATATCCTGTACACCCCCGAGGATCGCGCCGCCGGCATTCCCACGCACGAATTGACGAGGGCACGCGACGAGGGTTGTGCCAGTGACGAGCGATGGCATGTTCGACGCGACGGAAGCCGGTTCTTCGCCAATGGCTCGGTTCGTCCGCTGCACGATGCGCAGGGGGCGATCACCGGGTTCATCAAGATCGTCCGCGACGAGACCGAACGGCGCGGCGCCGAGGCCGCGCTGCGTGAAACCGAGCAGCGTTACCGTCTGGCCGCCAAGGCGACCAACGACGCGATCTGGGACTGGGACCTGGCCTCGAACTGCGTCGAGTGGAACGAGGCGGTAAGGGTGCTGTTCGGCTATGCCGAGGACGAGATCGAGCCGACCGGCGACTGGTGGATCGGGAACATCCATCCCGATGACCGGGAACGGGTCGATGCCGATATCCACGCCGTCATCGCCGGGGCGGACGACCATTGGACGTCCGAGTATCGCTTTCGCCGCGGCGACGGCAGTTTCGCCGATGTCTTCGACCGCGGGCACGTCTTCCGCAACGAGGAAGGCGCCGCCATCCGGATGATCGGGGCGATGCTGGACCTGACCGAGCGCAAGAGCGCGGAAAAGGCGCTGCGGGAGCTTAACGAGACGCTGGAGGTCCGCGTCGCCGAGCGGACCGCGGATCTCATGGCGGCACAGGATGCGCTGCGACAGGCGCAGAAGATGGAAGCGGTCGGCCAGCTTACCGGTGGCCTCGCGCATGATTTCAACAACCTGCTGACCGGCATTTCCGGCAGTCTGGAAATGATGCAGATTCGTATCGCCCAAGGCAGGACCGCCGATGTCGAACGCTATGTCGGCGCGGCGCAGGGTGCGGCCAAGCGCGCGGCGGCGCTGACCCACCGGCTGCTCGCCTTCTCGCGCCGGCAGACGCTTGCCCCCAAGCCCACCAACGTCAACCACCTCGTCAGTGGCATGGAGGACCTGATCCGCCGCACGGTCGGGCCGCTGGTCGATGTCGAGACGGTCAATGCCGCCGGGCTGTGGCCCAGCCTGATCGATCCCAGCCAGTTGGAGAACGCCATCCTTAACCTGTGCATCAACGCGCGGGACGCGATGCCGCAGGGCGGCACGATCACGATCGAGACGTGCAACCGCTGGATGGACCAGCGCATGGCCGCAGAGCGTGGTCTGGACCCCGGCCAGTATATTTCCCTGTGCGTGTCCGACAAGGGTACCGGCATGACGCCGGAGGTGATCGCCCGGGCGTTCGATCCGTTCTTCACCACCAAGCCGATCGGCGAGGGCACCGGCCTTGGCCTGTCGATGATCTACGGTTTCGCCAAACAGTCGGGTGGTTCGGTGGCGATCTATTCGGAGGTCGATCAGGGTACGATGGTGTGCGTCTACCTCCCCCGGCATCAAGGGGAGGCCGATACGACCGACATCGCGGCCGAAACCGGGGCGGCGCCGCGTGCCGAGGCCGGGGAGACGGTGTTGGTCGTGGATGACGAGCCGACCGTGCGGATGCTCGTCGCGGAGGTCCTGACCGACCTGGGCTATACCGCGATCGAGGCGGCGGACGGTGCGGCCGGTCTGAAGGTCATCAACTCCGACCTGCGCATCGATCTGCTCATCACGGACGTGGGCCTGCCCGGCGGGCTGAACGGCCGGCAGGTCGCCGACGCCGCGCGCGTCGTGCGGCCCGATCTGAAGGTTCTGTTCATCACCGGATATGCGGAGAACGCCGTGTTGAGCCATGGTCATCTCGACCCCGGCATGCATGTCCTGACCAAGCCGTTCGGCATGGACATCCTCGCGACGCGCATACGCGATCTGATCGAAGGCTGAGGCGACAGCGGAGACATTCGCGCGGCCCGTCGTCCGCCATGCCCGGCCCCCGGCAGCCCGGCGTGCGCGCGACAAGGGGGCGCGGGTTTCGGTATCGATCCGGCGCCCTCCGTGACGATTGGCCCTATCGCGTGCGGGCATCAGGGAGCATGTCGTTAACGACTGGGCTTCCATAGGATGACGGAAGCCGCTTAGAGGATGACAAGCGTCGATGTCGGTAGTCATGGTTGCGCTGTTGCTCACGGGCAGTTCCGTCGAGATATTGCCGGCGCTGGTGCCACCAGCCGCAACCGCCTCGATCCACATGGACCTGGATGGCCTGCCGCGGCCCCCCGGACAGGCAATGTCCGTCGGGCAGGAAACGCCCGGTCAGAACCCGCCGCAGGCCGCGACCGCCGTTCCGCCATCGCCCGTTGCCGAGCCGGCTGACCCTGCGAGGCCTGCAACACCTACCACCCCTCCGCCTCCGCCACAGACAGGTCAGGCGCTGCCCTCCGGCCATTCCCCGCAAAACGACATCGTCGTCACCGGCCGCAAGGAAGCGGCAGGCGATCCCCTGCGCGCGATCAATGCCGAGTCCTTCGCCGTCACCCAGAAGGTGGATGGTGCGGTGGTCGGCCCGGTGGCCAGGACGTACAAGAAGACGGTGCCGGGCCCGATCCGGTCGGGCATCCACAATTTCCTGTACAACCTGCGCGAACCGATCGTCTTCCTGAACTTCCTGCTGCAGTTGAAGCCGGGCAAGGCGGTCGAGACGGTCGGCCGGTTCGCGATCAACAGCACGATCGGCGCCGTCGGGGTCGTGGATATCGCCAAGCGGAAGCCGTTCCATCTGCCGCGACGCTCGAACGGGTTCGCCAACACGCTGGGCTATTACGGTATCAAGAACGGGCCGTTCCTGTTCCTGCCGCTGGTGGGGCCGACCACCGTCCGGGACCTGTTCGGCGGGGCGATCGACCGCCTCATCCTGCCGGCGGCGGTGGGCAGTCCGTTCACCAGCGCGACCTATGCGATACCGGCCGGCGTTCTCGGGGCGCTCGACCACCGGTCCGAGTTCGATCAGACGCTGAAGGACCTGCACGACAATTCGCCCGATCCCTATGCCGCGTCCCGCGCCTTTTACCTGAACCGGCGGCAGGCCGAGATCGACCGGTTGCATGGCCGCGGCCAGAGCGATCCGGCCGGCATGACGGGACCGCCGCCGAGCGTCCGCCCGTTCGTCCCCCGCGATCTGGAGCCGGCCCCTTCAACCCCAAGCACGTCGATCCCGGACACGTCGACCTCGGAAACCTCCGAGCGGCCGCGTTCTCCGGCGCCTGCCCCGGCACCATCGGATGGCGGCCCTTCGGGCCAGTGATCCGCCATGTCCCCGGTGTGGAGGCCCACGATGGCGTGACCGGCGGCATCGCGGTCCTGTCCGCTTCCGGTGCGGGCGGGAGGAAGGCATAGGGCCAGCCGTCCCACGCCGCCCGACATCCCACGCCATCGCTCAGTTGGTCAGTCCGGGGCCCTCGACGATCAGGGCGATGCCGATCGCGTTGCGCAGCGCGGCGGGGACATCGACCTCCAGGGCCGCGGCGGTGCGGCGAAACGGCAGCGCCGCGCCGCCGGGCACCGACACCCGCTCGATCCGCCCACGGCCGACCGGATTGGCGGCGCCCAGCAGGGTCGACCGCACCACGCCGTCCTCGGGCCAGCCCAGCACCAGCGCATGCACCGCCGTGCCCTTGCGGACGTACCGGATATCCCGCGGCGTATAGCCGGTGTCCTGGCCACCCTCCGAAAAGCTGCCGCCGCCCGAACCGGTCGGCCCCTCGGCATGGATGCGCCAGGGCCGGGTGGCGTAGATCGCATCGCCGTAACGGCGCATCCAGACGCCGATCGCCTCCACGATCTCGCGTTCCCGGGCATCGATCGTGCCGTCGCCCCTGATCGGCACGCTGAGCATCATGTTGCCGTTCTTCGAGACGACGTCGCACAGCGTGTGGAGGACCTTGGCAGGCGTCTTGTAGCGGTTGTCGCGCAGATACTGCTCGCCATAGAACCAGTTGCCGAGACAGGTTTCGGTCTGCCACGGATAGGGGTCGATATGGCCCTTCTGCCCCCGCTCCACGACATCGACCAGCCCCATGCGGCGCTGGGGCGGGGTTTCCTTCGCGGTGCAGACGCCATCCAGCCGGCCGCCGTTGCGGCGCATGTTCTGATTGTAGAAATAGGCGGCGATATCCAGCCCGGCCTGACCGAGCGGTAGGTCGTGGTTGTCGAAATACAGCATGTCCGGCTGGTAACGGTCGATCAGTTCGCGACAGCGCAGCAGCCAGCGGTTCACGAATGCCGGATCGGGAGACGGACCCTCGTTCCACAGCCCGTCGGTGGCGGCGTGCCAGGCATTGGCCTCGGCGATCGACCCGATATCGTCGGGCATCCGCATCGTCGCCCCGCCATATAGCTGTTGCGGATCGAGCCCGTTCCACCACGTGCCGCGACCATCGGCGCGTGTCAGCCTGGCGGCATCGTAGCGCTCGCCGCGCCGGGGGCCTTCCGGATCATAGCCATAGGCCGGCTGGTTCCAGTGCCAGGCGTGACCCGAATGGTTCGACACCGCGAAGCGCAGGCCCCGCGCGCGTGCCAGTTTCTCCCAGGTGCCGATGATGTCCTTCCCCGGCCCGACACGGGTGGTGTTCCAGCCATGATGGGACGAGGCATAGCAGTCGAGATTGTCGTGATGATTGGCGAGCGCCATGAAATAGCGCGCGCCCGCATGTTTGTAGAGATCGAGCAGTTCGGCGGGGTCCCAGCGTTCGGCCTTCCACGCCTGCTGGATCTCCATGAACCCGCGATCGGCGGGGTGGCCGTAATGTTCGCGGTGATGGGCGTAGGAGGGGTGCCCCTGCAGGTACATGTTGCGCGCGTACCAGTCGTCGCCGGCGGCGGGCACCGACGGCGCGCCCCAATGCGCCCAGATGCCGAACTTGGCATCCCGGAACCAGTCCGGTGCGGTGTAGCCGGCGGCCAGCGACGCCCAGTCGGCGGTGAAGGTGCGCGGGGCGGGCACCGCCACCGGGCGCAGCGCCGCCTGCGGCGACGATGGCGCGACGGCGGCATTCGTCGTGCCCTGCGCCGCGAGGGGAAGCGGGCTCAGGCCCAGTGCGGTGGCGCCGGCCAGCACGGTGCGGCGATCGATCGGTGTCATCGTGCAATCCCCAGTATCTTGCCGGTCGTGCCAAGGGCAGGGCGCCCGGACGCGTGGTAGCGATCCGGGCTCCCTGCCGCCCCTTAGAAGTTCAGCCGCAGGATGCCGCTGATCCGGCGGTCGTTCAGCACCGAATCGCGGGGCCGCGTGTCGAGCCCGAAGATGGTGTCGCGCCGCGTGTTGGTCAGGTTGGTGCCGTCGACGGTGAACGCGACATGATCGTTGAAGCTGTACGTGACCGATGCGTCGAGCTGGCCGAACGCGTTCGAGTAGATCGGCAGGTTGCGGGTGCCGTTGCCCGCCGTCGTGCGGACGTACCGGCTGCGCCAGTTATACGCGGCGCGGAACGACACCGGGCCCTTTTCGTACAGCCCGATCAGATTGTAGCTGTACTTGGACAGCCCCTCCAGCGGCACGGTGATGCGGGCGCCGCCGGTATCGATCGCGGTCGGCGACGGTGCCTCCGAATCCACATAGGTGAAGTTCGCCTGCACGCCGAAACCGCTGAGCAGCCCCGGCAGGAAGTCGAAGAAGGTGTTGCCGCCGATCTCGATGCCCTTGACCTTGCCGTCGTCGCCATTGGCCGGGCGATTGACGTCGTACACGACGCTGGTGTTGCCGAACGTGTAGGTTTCCGGGGTCACCGTGCTGGCGATGAACCCGTCGATCTTCTTGTAGAACCCGGCCGCGTACAGCAGCCCGGTGTTGGAGAAATACCATTCCAGCGATGCGTCGAACTGGTCCGATTCCAGCGGCCGCAGGAACGGATTGCCCCCGGTGGCGATCGGACGCACCGGGTTCGGCGTGGCCGGATTGGGCTGCGTGATGCTCAGGTTGGGATTGAGCTGCGAAAAGTCCGGCCGCGTCAGCGCCTTCGATCCGGCAAGCCGGAGCTGTAGCCGTTCCGTGAAGCGGAACCGCAGGTTCAGGCTGGGCAGGAACTTGGTATAGTTGCTGTCCGCGTTCACGGCATCGAAACTGGTCACGCCGTTCTGGAAGGCGGGGCTGCCATCACCGTTGAAGGCCGGCGATCCATCGGGATTGAGTACCCGGACCTGCGGCGTCTGGCTGAGGAAGCCGTTGGAGCGGGATTCGGTACGGACCACCCGCACGCCGATATTGCCGTCGAACGGCACCGCGACATCGTCCAGCCCGAACCGGGCGGTCGCATAGCCGGCATAGGTCTTTTCGACCTGGGTGTTGCGATCGCTGGGCAGATAGGACTGACCTGCGATCAACGCCGCCGCCGCCGCGTCCGGCAGCTGCGTCGCCAGCTTGCGGCGCGTCGAACCATAATCGTTCAGGATGGCGAGCGGGAAGGCGAGAACGTCGCCGAACAGGCCGGGCCGGCCACGGAAGAAGCTGCTGGTGTCGAACACCTCGTAGAAGCTGGAATCCGGCAGCGTGCCGGGGCCGCCGAAAAAGCCCACGAAGTTGCGGTACGACGTCGAGGCGTTGTTCGCGCGCCGGTTGGTGTAGCGCCCGCCGACCTTGATCGATTTCAGCGCGCCGTCGAATTTATATTCGGCGTCCAGTCGCCCGGCATATTCGCGCGCCGACGAATCGTCGATGTTGTCCAGATAATAGCCGAGGCCGTAATTCGCGGGGTTGGTGAACCCTGCGCCGGTCGGCAGCGTCAGCACCGGCACGGCGCCCGACAGGTCCTGCGTCACCGTCGTGTTCGGCGGGCTGAGCGACACGATCGCGCGATCCGCGCTCGACGTACCCTTGATGTACTGGAAATCCGCGCTGACGTTCAGCCGGTCGGTCGGATTCCACTTGCCGTTCAGCGAGTAATCGGTGGTCACCGAATCGCGCGTCGAGAAACTGGTGTTGGACGCGGTCGGCACATCGACGAACGATCCGCGGACGAATTCGCCGTTGCTGTCGAACTGCGGCGGATCGATCGTGGACGGGATGATGTTGCTGGTGCCGGTGAACGCGAAGAACGAATAGTCGCGGAAGACGAAGTTGTATTGCGCACGGAACATCTCGCCCGTGAATTCCAGCCGGTCGGTCGGTCGCCACTGCACCGCGATGTCGGTGCCGAAACGCTGGCGGTCGCCCTGGACCTGACCGATGCCGGCGCCGGACGGAACGGTGGTCGTCGCGTTGCCACGGCCCGGGAAGGGGCCGAGGTCGGTCCCGGCGCCGAAGGTGTAGAATGGTTCGGTCGAGACCGTATCCTGCCGGAACGCGGTCCGCTGATACGAGACGTTGGCGAGGATGCCGACCTGTCCGATCGGCGTGTTCCACCGATAGCTGACCAGCGCGCTGGCCTGCGGCTCCGTCTGGTCCACCAGGTCGTAATGGTTGAGCCCGAAGCTCGCCGCGAACTTCGGACCCGCGAAATCGAACGGCTTGCGCGTGCGCAGGTTGACGAGGCCGCCGATGCCGCCCTCGATCAGGTCGGCCGAAGGATTCTTGTAGATGTCGATGCCGGCCAGCAACTCGGACGGCACGTCCTCGAAGCTGAGGCCACGGCCGCCATTGGCGGTGAAGCTGTCCCGGCCGTTCACCTCGGTGCGGACCTGGGTCAGGCCGCGAATGGCGATCGAGCTGCCTTCGCCGAAGTTCCGCTCCACCTGCACGCCGGAAATGCGCTGCAACGCCTCGGCCACGTTACGGTCGGGCAGCTTGCCGATATCCTCGGCCGCGATGGAATCCACGATCTGTTCGGCGTTGCGCTTGATCTGCTGTGCCGACCGCACGCTGGCGCGGATACCGGTAACAACGATGTCGTCGCCCTCGGCGGTGTCGGTGGCGGCCTCGGTGCCGATCGGCGCCTGCGCGGCAGGGGCCGGCTCGCCGGCCGTCCCGGTGCGGGGTGGCTGGCCGCCGACGCTGCCGTCGGCCTGTCCGGGCTGGATCTGGCCGGCGTCCCCATTCGCGACCGGAACGGTCGTCTGGGCGAGCGCGACCATGGGAGAAATGCCTAAGGCCAGCAGCGCCGACGATGCGCAGGCGTTCAGCCACCGCTGGCGATTCGGGCGTGCGCGCGGCGACAGGGCGATGACAGTCGATTGCATTGTTCTTTTCCTCTCCTGGATGCGCGCTTCATGGCCGGACTGCACCAGCCCGAGGCATGTTACGCCGTCATCTTGATCGTGGTAGCGCTATCATAATCGAGCGCATCCACGGCCGAAACCCTGTATAAAAGGCTTTCCTGCCAAAGCAATGGGAGTGGTAGCGTTCGCTATACGGGATGGGAATCGGGGCTATTGCGTCCGGATGGGCCGGTATTGCCGTCGGGTGGGTGTCACGGCCCGACATGACAGTCGATGGCGGTGCCGACGGGCGCGTCTGAACTGCGATGCCACCGCCCCGGTCTGGGGCGGTGGCATCGGTCGTGCGGCGGCCGTCATGGCCGGGGAGGCATCAGCTCTGGGGGTCTGGGCCGCGCATCGCGGACGTCAGAATGACGTCCATTCGTCGTCCGTGCGGACCATGGCGGAAAGGGCGCCCGCCGGCAGGGGACGGATATGTGAGCCGTAAGCCTCCGGCTTGCCGTAATCGGGCTTGCCCGCCGACGTGCGATCCTGCGCGCCGGTATGTCCGATGGTGAAGCGGCTTGCCTGCTCGCTCAGATTGCCGACTTCGCCCGCCAGATTGCGCGCGGCGGCGGAGGTTTCCTCGACCATCGCGGCATTCTGCTGGGTGGACTGGTCCATCGTGCCGATCGCCACGGATATCTGCGTGATCGCCGCCGACTGCGCCTGATTGTCGGTTGCCATCGTCGCCAGCAGTTCGTGGACCTGCGTCACGTCGTCCGAGATGTTGGCGAGTGCGCCATCGACCTTGGTGACGGCCTCGACCGCGGTGACGATATCGGTCTGCGTGACCGTCAGCTGGTCGCGCGCCCGCTTGGCTTCCTCCTCGGCGCGCATCGCGAGAGCGGAGACGAGATCGGCCACCACCGCGAAGCCGCGCCCGGCATCGCCCGCCCGGCCGGCTTCGACCGCCGCGTTCATCGCCAGCACCCGCGTCTGGAACGCGATCTTGTCGAGACCCTCGATCACCGAGTCGATGCCCTTGGCGCTGTCCGACACCCGGCCCATCGCCTGTACCGCTTCGTCGGCCACCGCGCGACCGCCACCGACCGTGGCGATCGCCTGATCGGCGCGTTCCACCGTCCGTGTCGCCGCCACCGCCGACGCCCGTAGTCGACCATCCATCTGCGTGACCGACGCGGCGGTCTCCTCCAGCGAGGCGGCGTTGCTTTCGGTCCGCCGCGCGAGGTCTTCGGAGGCCTGCGCGATCTCGCCGGAACCGGTACGGATCGTGGCGGCGCTGTCCGACACCGATCCGATCAGGTCGCGCAGCTTGTCCAGCGCCTCGTTGAAATTCGCCTTCAGGGCCGCATAGTCGGCGGGAAAATCCGTATCGATCGTCGCGGTCAGGTCGCCGTTCGACAGGTCGGACAGGTGCGCCGATACGGTGTCGACCACCATCTTCTGTTCGGCATCGGTGCGGGCCTTTGCCTGATCGGCCGCCTGTTTGGCGATGCCGTCCTGCCGGAACACCTGTACCGCCCTGGCCATCGCGCCAACCTCGTCACCGCGATCGACGCCGACGATTCCGGCGTCGTAACGGCCGCCGGCCATGTCGGCCATCTGGCCGCGAAGCCGGTCGAGCGGCCCCGTGATACCCTTGCGCGTCGCGACCATCGCCAGCCCGAGGCCGGCGATCACGCTGACGATCGCCACCGCGATCAGCGTCGTCGACGTGTGACGGTTTGACGCGGCGAGATCGGCGGACGAGGTCCTGGCGAAATCGATCCGCTTCTCGTTATAGGGTGCGAACCGCACCTGCAGCCGGTCGGCAAGCGCGTCGCCGTCCTGCAGCATCCTGCGCGCCGCATCGTTGTCGTTGCGAACGCCCAGCGCGACGCCCTGCGCATACCTGTCCTGCACGACCGTCAGTTCCCTGGCGAAATCGTCG
>Ga0265798_10009012_pt1 | contig 12584 bp, 8 predicted proteins | sample P3T30metagenome_FD_192430 | JGI IMG/M metagenome (GOLD analysis project Ga0265798, IMG submission 192430) | Plant litter microbial communities from East Loma Ridge, Irvine, California - P3 T30 | ecosystem: Environmental > Terrestrial > Plant litter > Unclassified | place: USA: California...
CTCCGCCCCTGCTCAACGAGCATGACGCCGAGATCCGCCGCGAACTGGCCGAGCGCGGGCTGCTCCCCGCCGCGACCGAGGCGGCGGCGTGAGCGGCGTCGTCGTCACGCGTGACGGTGCCGCGGTCCACGTCCGCTTCGACAACCCGGCCGCGCACAACGCGCTGACCAGCGCGATGTGGCTCGCGCTGCGCGACGCCGCGCGCGCGGTCGCCGCCGATCCCAGCGTGCGGGTGGTCACCTTCCGCGGCACCGGCGGGAAGGCGTTCATCTCGGGCACCGACATCACCAAGTTCGCCGATTACACCGAGGGCGCGCAGGGCGTCGCCTATGAGCGCGAGATCGACGAGTGCATGGGCGCGGTCGACGCGATCCCGTGCACGACGATCGCGGTGGTGGAAGGCTGGGCGGTCGGCGGCGGGCTCAACATCAGCTCGGCCTGCGACTTCCGCCTCGCCACGCCGGACGCGCGCTTCGGCTCGCCGATCGGACGCACGATCGGCAACTGCCTGTCCGCCGCGAGCGTGGCGCGGATCGGCGCGGCGGTGGGCGTCTCGGTGGCGCGGCGGATGGTGCTGCTGGGTGAGATCGTCGGCGCGGAGGAGCTGCGCGCTAGCGGCTTCCTGCTCAAGGTGGTGGAGCGCGAGGCGCTCGACGCCGAGGTGGCGGCGCTGTGCGCGCGCGCCGCCGAGAACGCGCCGCTGACGACCCGCGCGACGAAGGAGACGCTGCGGCGGATGACCTTCGATGCGCTGCCCGACATCGAGCCGCTCATCGCGCAGGTGTACGGCAGCGCCGATTTCCGGCGCGGCGTGACGGATTTTCTGGGGAGGACCAAGCGCGTGCCGGAGTGGACGGGGGAATGAGGGCGATGGCGCTCGCCTCCCACTAGCGTCATCCTAAACTCGTTTCAGGATCGACGGTCCCGCAAGCGCCAAGGCACCTGGTTGTGCGGCACGGTGGATCCTGAAACGAGTTCAGGATGACGCGAGGACGCACCGCTTGGCTCGCTCCCCTATCCCACCGGTTTCGGCGCGATCATGATCCCGGCGGCCATCGGCTGGCTCGGCGGCAGCGGCAGCTTGCCTGCGGGGAAGCCGTTGACCTCGAAGATATAGGCCTGGATGTCGGCGACGGTCTTCCCGGGCAGGCTGCCGGGCGCGCTCAGCGGCATCGTCGTCTTGATCCGCGAGAACAGGTCGCCCGCCGAGGTGCCGTTCCAGTTGTTGAGGAAGCCGCCCCCCACCAGCGCGGGGGCGACGTCGATCCCAGCGAGCGTGTCGCCGTGGCAGGCGGCGCAATTCTCCGCATAGGCCACCTTGCCGCGCGCGGCCTGCTCGGCGGTGTAGACGCCGTTCCACACGTCACGCTGCCCGCCCTGCGCGCGCACCACCACCGCGCTGCCGAGCGTCAGCGCCGCCGCGCCGAGCGCCCAGAGGCCATATCGCGTCGTCCGCTCCATCATCACGCTACTCCCGGTAGTCGGTAGGCGACCAGCTCCGCGCTGGCGTTGCCGCCGCCCGTGGCGACGACGATATACTGGCGTCCCTTCAGACGATAGGTCATCGGCGATCCGCTCTGCGGCGCGGTCATGTACACCGCGCCCTTCTCCTCGCCGGTGGCCTTGTCATAGGCGCGCAGCATCGCGCCGCGGATGCCATATTCGTTGGTGTAGAAGCCCGCCTCGCCGCAGATCACCAAAGTCTTGGTCACCAGCGGACCGAGATTGCCGGCCCGGCCGGTGCGCGGGATCTTGAGCCCCTTGAGCGCGGGGTGGTTGCGCACGTTGTCGGGCGTCTCGCCGTGCGCGACCTGCCAGGCGAGATCGCCCTTGCTCAGGTCGATCGCCGTGATCCGGCCATAGGGCGGCTTGAGCAGCGGCAGGCCGTCAACGGCGAGGAAGCCCGGCGGCGGCCCCTTGGAGGCACCGGCGGGCTTGCCGCCCGCGGGGGCTGCCGCGGGGGGCGCCTCCATGTTGCGCATCCTCGGCCCGCCAGAGCCCATCGCCGGCATCGCGCGCGCCTCGCGTCCGGCGACGCCGTGCACCTGCGGAAACTCCGACACCTTGGTATCGGCATTGGGCACGATCCCCATCAGCGAGGGCTGCGTCTTGGAATAGACGTAGACCATGTGCGTCTCGGGGTCGTAGCAGCCGCCCGGCCAGTTCGTCCCGCCCTGGACGCCCGGGGCCGAGATCGTTCCCCAGCGGCCCGGCTTGCTCACCGTGGGCGGGGTGAAGAGCGGGCCGATCTTGTACGACTTCACGAACTCCACCGCCTTGGCGCGCAGCTCGGGGGTAAAGTCGATGAGATCGTCTTCGCTCACCCCCTGCACGTCATAGGCCGGCGGTTTGGACGGGACCGGCTGGGTCGGGCTGTACCATTCGCCGGGCACATCTCCGCGCTCGACCTTGCGCTCGACGATCGGCCAGATCGGCTTCCCCGTCTCGCGGTCGAGCACGTACAGAAACGCCTGCTTGGTCGGTTGCGCGAGCGCTTTGACCGTGCGGCCGCCGACCGGGATGTCGCAGAGGATCGGGGCGCAGGGCACGTCGCGATCCCACAAACCGTGGTGGACGAATTGATAGTGCCAGCGGCGCTGCCCGGTCTCAAGATCGAGCGCCACCAGCGACTCACCGAACAAGGCGTTGCCGCGGCGGAACATGCCCATCTCGTCCCCGGTCGGCAGCTCGACCGGGACGTACACGAGCCCCAGTTCCTCGTCCGCCGACATCTCGGCCCAGGCACCGCCGTTGCCCGCCTCGTCGGCGTCGCCGTTGAGCCAGGTGTCGTAGCCGTACTCTCCCTTCTTGGGGATGGTGTGGAAGATCCACTTGCGCTTGCCGGTGCGCACGTCGAAGCCGCGGATATAGCCCTTCACGTTCTTGCGCACCGCCGGCACGTCGCCCGCGGTATGCGCCGCGCCGACCACCACCGTGTCGCGCGCCACCATCGGCGTGGCGTGGAGGCCGACGTCGGCGGTGTCGACGTCGAGCTCCTGGTCGAAGTCCTTCTTGAGGTCGACGATGCCGTTGGTGCCGAAATTGGGATCGGGGATGCCCGTGTTGGCGTCGAGCGAGACCAGCTGGTAGCCGATCGTGACGTAGAGGATCCGCTCGATCTTCCCGTCCGTCCAGTAGGACACGCCGTGGCCGGAGAGCTGACGCGGCGAGTTGAGCGCGCGCTGACCCTCGTCGAGCCGGTGCATCCACAGTAGCTCACCCGTGGCCGCGTCGAGCGCGATGCAGTCGCGGCGCGAGCCGGCGGGAAGGAACAGCCGCCCCTTCACCAGCAGCGGGGTGGGCTCGAACTGATACTCCTTGCGCGCGCCGAACACGTCCGTCTTGACGCTCCAGGCGATCTCGAGGTCGTTGAAATTCTCGGCGTTGATCTGGTCGAGCGGCGAGTAGCGCGTGTTCGCCTTGTCGGCGGCATAGCTGCGCCACTCGGTGTCCGGTGCCGGTGCGTCCGCGTCCTGCGCGGGCGCCACCGCCGCCAGCGCCGCGGGATCGATCGCGAGGATCAGCGCCGAGGCGGCGGTGCCCGCCAGCAGGTGGCGGCGGGTGAGACCGGGCGCGCTCACCACGCCACCGCGATATATTTCGCCTCGCAATATTCGAGCAGGCCGTGGTGCGACCCTTCGCGCCCGAGCCCGCTCTGCTTCATGCCGCCGAACGGCGCGGCGGCGTCCGACACCAGCCCGCGGTTGACCGCGACCATGCCGCACTCGATCCGCTCGGCTACCGCCAGCGCGCGCTTGAGATCGGCCGAATACACATAGGCGGCGAGCCCGTATTCGGTGTCGTTGGCGAGCGCGACCGCCTCGTCGGCGGTGTCGAACGCGGTCACCGCGGCGACGGGACCGAACACCTCCTCGCGCAGGATCTCGGAGCCCGACTTCACGTCCGCGATCACCGAGGGCGGGTAGAAATACCCCGCCCCCGCCGGCGTCTCGCCGCCGAGCCTCACCGCCGCACCCTTGGCCACCGCGTCGGAGACGAGCCGCTCGATCTTGTCGACCGCCTTGCGGTTGATCATCGCGCCGCACTGGGTGGCGGGATCATTGCCGGCGCCGACCTTCAGCGCGCCCATCCGCTCGACCAGCTTCGCCACAAACGCGTCATGGATGCCGCGTTGAACGTAGAAGCGATTGGCCGCGGTGCACGCCTCGCCCGCGTTGCGCATCTTGGCGACCATCGCGCCTTCGATCGCGGCGTCGAGGTCGGCGTCGTCGAACACCACGAACGGCGCGTTGCCGCCGAGCTCCATCGACGAGCTGACCACCTGGTCCGCCGCCTCGCGCAGCAGCAGGCGGCCGACCTGCGTGGAGCCGGTGAAGGACAGCTTGCGCACGCGCGGGTCGTGCAGGATCGCGCTGCATACCGGCCCGGGCTGGCTGGTGGTGACGACGTTGACCACGCCCGCCGGCACGCCGGCGCGGCGCATGATCTCGGCCACCGCGAGCGCGGTCAACGGCGTCTCCGCGGCGGGCTTGAGGATACAGGTACAGCCCGCCGCCAGCGCCGGCGCGATCTTGCGGGTCGCCATCGCGGCGGGAAAGTTCCACGGCGTGATCAGCAGCGAGATGCCGATCGGCTGGTATTGCACCATGATGCGGTTGCCGCCGGCGGGCGAGGTCCCCAGCTCACCGGGGATCCGCACCGCCTCCTCGGCGTACCAGCGGAAGAACTCGGCGGCATAGGCCACCTCGCCGCGCGCATCAGTCAGCGCCTTGCCGTTCTCGAGCGAGATCAGCTGCGCGAGCCACTCCTGCTGCGCCATCATCGCGTGGAAACAGGCGAGCAGCACGTCGGCGCGCTTGCGCGGCGCGGTCGCGGCCCAGCCCGCCGCGGCGGATGCGGCGGCGTCAACCGCGGCAATCCCTTCCTCCACCGCGGCGTCGGCCACCTCGGTGAGCGTCGCGCCGGTGGCGGGATCGTCGACCGCAATGGTCGCGCCGCTCGCGGCAGCGGTCCAGCGCTCGCCGATCAGCAGGCCGGTGGGAATGGCAAACGGGCCGTCGCCCGGCGGAGTGTAGCTGGTCATCGGAGGCGTCCCGTGCATCAGGCGTGGAGGAGCGTGGCGCGGTCGCCGGCGAAGGCGGCGCGCGTGATGGTCTGCATCGCGGCCAGATCGAGCGGCCGCGGGTTGTTCTTGATCAGCCGCGCCGCGTTGAGCGAATATTCGGCGACATGGTCCTGCTGCTCGGCGCGCAGGCCCAGGTCGGCGAGCGAGCGCGGAATGGCGATCCGCTGGAACAAGGCGTCGACCGCGTCGATGAACGCCTGCGCGCGCTCGGCCGGCGTCGCCCCCGCGATCCCGACCAGCTCGGCCAGCTCGGCGAAACCGTCGGCGCAGGCGGGGCGATTGAACTGCATGACATAGGGCAGCAGCGTCGCCACCCCCTGCCCGTGCGCGGTATGCGTGAGATTGCCGACCGGATATTGCAGCGCGTGCGCCGCCGCGGTGCCCGCGGTGCCGAAGGCGCAGCCCGCCGCGAGCGCGGCGAGCATCACGCCCTCGCGCGCCTCGATGTCGCTGCCGTCGACCACGGCGCGTTCGAGATAGCGGAACACGTTGGTCACGGCGAGCTTGGCGAAATGGTCCGACAGCACGTTCTTGCCGACGAACACATGCTGCTCGGTCAGCATGGCGTCGATCGGGCGCGCCAGGGTGGTATAAGCCTCGACGGCGTGGGTCAGCGCGTCAGCACCAGAGAAAGCGGTGAGCGCGGGCGGACAGGTGACGGTCAGCTCGGGGTCGCAGATCGCCACCTGCGCGATCAGGTGCGGGCTGGCGATGCCGACCTTGGCGCCGCGCTCCTCATCCGCGACCACCGCCACGGGGGTCGCTTCCGAGCCGGTACCCGAGGTGGTCGGCACCGCGACCAGGGGCATCACCGGGCCGGGCACCGCGAACTCGCCGTAATAATCGCGCACGCTGCCGCCATGGGTGAGCAGCACCGCCGCCACCTTGGCGAGGTCGAGCGAGCTGCCGCCGCCGACGCCGATCACGACGTCGGGGTCGAAGCCGCTGGCGGCGGAGACGCACGCGTCGATCGAGCGCAGCGGCAAGTCGGGCACCGTACCGTCGAACACGCGCGTCTCCACGCCATGCGCGGCAAGGTCGGAGAGCATCGCGGCGAACTCGGGCTGGGCGGCCTGGCGTTCGTCGGTGCAGAGCAGCGCACGCTTCCCGAGCCGCGCGCTGGCCGAGCCGAGCGCGGCACGCTGGCCGCGCCCGAACAGGATGGAGCGCGGCAGGCGCGCCGCGCCGAACAGGGCTGGCACGGTCGGGTCGGATGTCATTCGAATGTCTCCAGAAGTCATGCCGCGGCGACCTCGTCGGCGGTGGCGAGCCGCCGCGACGCGTCGATCCGCAGGAACAGGAGGCCAGCGATCGCGCACAGCACCGCGAGCACCATGAAGGCGGGAAACCAGCCGCTGACCGTGACGATATAGCCCGTCACCGCAGCGGCGATCGCCGCGCCGAGATTGCCGAGCGTGTTCATCACCGCGGAGACCGAGCCGGCGAACTCGCCGCCGATGTCGAGCGTCACCGCCCAGGACACGCCCACGGTCAGCTCGAGCCCGAACACCGCGACACAGAAGCAGATGATGCTCGCCACCGGCGCGTCGATCGCGGCGGCGAGCGGCATCATCACCGCGGCGGTGACGAAGCCGACCACCGCGACCAAGCGCCGCGCCATCTTCAGCCCGGCGCCGCGCTTCACCAGCAGGTCCGAGGTCCAGCCGCCGGCGAGATCGCCCACGACACCCGCCATCAGCGGCAGGCTCGCGAACAGCCCCATCACCGCAAGGTCGTAGCCGCGCGCGTCATGCAGGTACTTGGGGAACCAGGTCAGGAAGATGTTGATGCAATAGGCGTAGCAGAAATACATCGCCGACAGCGTCCACAGCTGCGGCTGGCGCAGCAGCCGACGCCACGGCACCTTGGCGCGCGCCGGCCCGGTGCCGAGCGCCTCTTCGATCATCGCGCGCTCGGTGGCGTTGACGCGGCGATGCTCGCGCGGCGTGTCGCGGTAGTAGGCGAACCAGACGATCGCCCAGACGAGACCGACACCCGCGAACAGCAGGAACGGCATGCGCCAGCCGAAATCGACGATCAGCAGCGCAACGAACACCGGCGTCACCGCGCCGCCCAGTCGTGCGCCGGCATGGGTGAGCCCCTGCGCCCAGCCGCGCTCGGCCGGCAGCATCCAGCGCGACAGCGAGCGCGTCGCGATCGGGAAGGCGCCCGCCTCGCCAAGGCCGAACAGGAAGCGACACACCATCATCGAGCCCGCCGACCAGGTCAGCGCGGTCGCCGCGGTAAAGGTCGACCACCACACCACCACCCCGGTGAGCGCGCGGCGCGGTCCAAACCGGTCGCCAAGCCAGCCGCCCGGGATCTGGAAGAGCGCGTAGGCGAATTGGAAGGCGGCGAAGATCCAGCCCATCGTGACGAGCGAGAAGCCATATTCCTTCTGGATCGACGGCGCCGCGGTGGCGATCACCACGCGATCCATATAGGTGATCAGATAGGCCAGCACGGTGAGCCACAGCACCGCGTGGCGCACCCGCGTTGGGCGCGCGGCCTGCTCGCCCGTCCCCTCAGCGACCGGGGCCGTCGGCTCGGCGAAGGTGCCCGAGGCGCTCACGGGCGCGCCGTGCCGCACGCCTCGGCGGCGCGGCCGGTGCAGGTCTGCCAGATCGTTGGCACCTTGCGCCCGGCGATATAGACGGCGTTGATCGCGCGCGTGTTGCGGATGTCGCGCGTCGGGTCGCGGTCGAGCACGAGCAGATCGGCCCATTTGCCCGCCTTCAGCACGCCGCTCTCGTTCTCGCGCAGGAAGCTGGCATTGGTGCCGGTTGCCGCGGTGAGCGCCTGGAGCGGGGTGAGGCCGGCCTTGACCATCAACTCCAGCTCCCAATGCGCGAAATAGCCGGGGAAGCGCGCGGTCGGGCCGCTGTCGGTTCCCATGCCATAGCGCACCCCGCCCTTCACCTCCGCGGCGAGGCTGGCCATGGCGTAGCGCAGCACCGGTGGATATTTGGAGAATAGCGGCGAGGCAGCTAGCCTCTGCTGGCGCTCCTGGCTCTTCAACGTGGCGATCGTCGACGGCGCGACCCCGCGCGAGAAGAAGGGATCGTCGACGAACGGCAGCAGCGTGTAGGTGAAGCTCGCCTCCCGGCTGAGCGTCGAGGCGAGCTGCCACGTACCGCGCCGCTTCATCGCGCCGACGAGCGCCGGATCGGCGACGCGGTCGCGCACCTGATGCATGAAGACGTCGACGCCCTCGCGCGTCAGCTCGGCGGCATTCTCATAGTAGAAGATGTGCGCCGCGGCTTTCTTGTTCGCGGCGTGCGCGGCGTCGATCACTGCCTTGCTCACATCGTACGGCATACGTTTGGCGACGGTGCCGAACTCGTCGTCCATCCACAATTTGACGAAATCATCGCCCTTGGCGGTCTCGCGCTGGACCATCGCGGTCGCCTCGGCGGGCGTGGCGACCGACTGCTCGAGCCCCGGCACGCCGCCGTAGCTGCCCTTGTACACGACGCCGCGTCCGGCGGTGTAGGCGCGCGCCACGTCGATCCGCCCGGCGCGGCGCTGGTCGGCGATGACCTCGTGGATGAGGTCGCCGTCGGTGCCGAGCGTGTAGACCGAGGTGACGCCATAGGCCGCGTACAGCTTGAGCTGCGCCTCGACGTTGGCGCGGTCGTAATATTTGGGGAAGCTCTGATCGACACCGTCGACCAGCCCGAGATGAACGTGGCTGTCGATCAGCCCGGGCATGAGGAACTTGCCGTGCAGGTCCTCGACGGTGGCGTCACTCGGCTTGGGCCTTGCGGCCGAAGCGCCGACCCAGGTGATGCGGCCGTCGGTCATCACCAAGGCCTGGTCGGCGCGCGGCACGCTGCCGGTGCCGTCAAACAGCGTGACATGGTCGAGCACGACCGTCTCTGCCGCGGCCGCGCCGCCGAGACACAGCGCCGCTACCGCGACGCCGACGCGGATCATCGACCGCGCGCGACCTGGGCGAAACCGCCGCATCGCACTCCCCTCCATGTCATATCCTATATGATCTGACTAAGAAGGGGTCGCAGGGCTGTCAAGCGCCGGAACGTGGCGCCAGCCGAATGTTGTCAGGTGCTTGGCGTACTTTTCGCGAGCACGTCGTCCATCCGCTGCTGCGAGCGTTCAAGATGGTGCCGCACCGCCTGCTCGGCCGCGGCGGGATCGTGCGCCACCAAGGCGTCGATGATGGCACGATGCTCGCGCGCGGCCTCGAGCGGTGCGTTGGTGGCGTAAAGCGCTCGAAAAATGTGGAGGTGCGCGTGGAGCCGCTCGATCGTCTCCGCGATCAGGCGGTTGCCGCTAGCGGTCGCGATCAGCCGGTGGAGCGCGGCATCGGCCTCGGCAAAGCGCGAGTAGGCGCGCGCGTCGCCGTCGGCCACGCCCGACATATCTCGGTCGATCGCGCGCAGCGTTGCGACGGCTTCCTCGGTCATCGCCTCGGCGGCGCGCGCGGCGGCATAGGGCTCGATCAGCTGGCGCAGCGTGTAGAGATCGCGCACCTCGTGCCGCGTCATCTGCGGGCTGGCCCGGTAGCCGACGTTCGGCATCTTGTAGACCAATTTCTCCGCCTCGAGCTGGCTCATCGCCTCGCGCACCGGCGTCTGCGAGATGCCGAGCTGACGCGCGACGGTGTCGATCGCGATCCGCTCGCCCGGCGCAATCGTGAGGCTCATCAGCATGTCGAGCAGGTGGTCGTACGCGCGTTCCACCATCGTCGGCCCGGGCGCGGGCCGCGCCGCGCGCGCGTTGGTCGGGGCGGTGCTGGTCGTATCGAGGTGCCGCAAGTGAGTTCGCCGGTCCGTGGGAGGTACAGACCCGATCATATAGGGTTTATACGATCAGCGTAAGATGCTGCGCTGCGGTCGGCCGCCTCCGTTGCGGTCGCGCCGGACCGTCATCCCGGTTCAGGAGCCGGGATGACGGGCAGGTCGTCGCCAAAGTCAGAAGCTGAAGCGCACACCCAGGCGGTAAGTGCGCCCTAGCACGTCGTACAGCGCCGGGTTGACGAAGAAGGGCGACTTGGCGGGGTCGCGGTTGAAGAGGTTGTCGACCTTGGCATAGGCCGTCACCGCCTCGGTGATGTTGTAGGTCCCGCCGACGTCCATGTAGAACGCGCCCGGCATGAAGTTCTGATCGATCGTCGGACGCTGCGGCGTCGATTCCGGACAGGTGCCGGCACCGCATTCGATATATTGATGGCCGAGCACGCCGTCGCTGAACCAGCGCTCCTGCACCAGCAGCGAGAAGTCGTCGGTCTCGTAGGTCTGCACCGCGAGCCACTTCCAGTCGGGCGTGTTGCCCGTGTTCACGCCCGCGGTATCGTTGGGGATCGTGCCGGTGAGGCCGGTGTCGGTGACGAATTTGCTGATATGCGTCGCCAGCGCGCGAACGGTCAGGCGACCGGGCAGCCCGAGCGGCCGCTGCCAGCGGTAGCTCGCCTCGATGTCGAAGCCCGACGTGTCAATCGACGCCAGGTTGAACGCCTGAACGTTGATGAAATTGGGGCCGGCCTGGTTGTTCAGGTTAAAGGCGCTGCACGTCTCGGGAAGAACGTTGCGGAAGCACAGGTTGACGATGTCACCCGCGCCCAGGCTCGAGATCACGTCGGTGATCTTGAGCTTGTACCAGTCGAACGACAGGCTCAGTCCCGGCGCCCAGCTCGACCCCGAGAAGGAGATGCCCGCGGTGGTATTGCGGGCGATCTCGGGCGTCAGGTCCGGGTTGCCGATCGTGTTCTGGATTGCGAGCACGTTGACGTTGCGGAACGGGTCGAAGAAGTTCGGCTGCGTCGTCGTCACCGGCGCAGCGAACAGCTCGGACAGGTTGGGGGCGCGCACGTCGCGCGAGGTCACGCCGCGCAGGCGAAAGCCGTCGATCGGCAGGTCCCAGGTGCCGCCGACCTTCCACGCCCAGACGGTGCCCGAGGTGCTATAATCGGTGACGCGCGCCGCGCCGTTGACGCTGGCGCGACCAACCGAGTCGCCGTTCAGGAGCGGCACGTCGACCTCGACGAACGCCTCCTTCACGCTATAGGCGCCGGTCCCGTTCTTGTAATTACCGGCATACCAGTTGTTGCCCCCGGGCAGCTGGACCGGATCGAACGGGTAGATCGAATCGTACGGCTGGTTCTCGATACCCGCACCATAGGGATCGGCGGTCACCTTGTAGAATTCGTGCCGGAACTCACCGCCGAACGCGACCGAGACCGGCCCCGCCCACGAGCTGAACGGCGATCCCGAAAAGTTGAGGCTGGCGACGTCCTGCGTCTGGCGCGTGCGCTGGCGCGGGCCGTTGGCGGGCATCACATAGTCGAGCGCCTGCTGCGACGGATTGCCGCCGAAGACGTTGAGCGGCTGGCAGCCCGCGGCGCGCGCGACCGGGTTGGCGCAGACGATCGCGCCGTCGAGCGTCGTGGCGTTGATCGCGTTGTTGTAGCGATTGGTCAGCAGAATGTTGTCGACGTCGATCTTAGTGCGGTTGGTGCCGTGCTCGACGTAGATGTCGTAGCTCCAGTCCGACCCGAACACCGGCTGGCGCCCCTTGGCGCCGACCACGAAGCGATACTGCCGCCGATCGGTATGGACCTGGGTATTACCCAACGCGGCGTTGCTCGTGCCGAACTGGAAGCTGGTGATCCCCGCGGTGGCGCACGCCGCCTTGACCTGCGCGGGAACATAGGGATTGGCGCACTGGATCGTCAGCGCGGGGCGGTTCTGCCCGCCGACGGGCTGGTTGTTGGTCTTCACCTGCGCGATGTTCGAGGTCACGTAGATCTCGTTGTCGGGCGCGAAGTCGAAGCCGATCCGACCGTAGCTGTTGATCCGCTCCAGCCCCGACAGCAGCGAGCGCCCCGCGTCGACGTTGCCCGACAGATCGCCGCCCTGGCAGAAGCCCGCGAAACAGCCGATCACCGCGCCCGACGAGGTCCGTGATGGCACGCCGTTCGAGCCGTACTGGAACTGGAACGGGCTGCCCGACTGGTCGAAGGCGATGCCCTGCAGCGGCCCCGCGGTGATCAGGCCATATTTGGCGAAGGTGATCGACTGGGCATAGTCGCGCAACACGTACTGCGGCGAGCCGTCGTTGGTGACGTTGCGGTTGACCAGCGTCGTCTGCTTGAACCAGTCGCGCCCACCGGCGAGCCCGATGCCGAACTCGCCGCCGCCCACGCCCTCGTCGCGCGCATATTCCGTGCTGCCGACGATATGGAGCCGGTCGTCGAGCAGGCTCGTGCCCGCGGCGAGCTGGACGAGCACCTGCTCGTTGTCGCCATAGTCGGTGATGCCGCCCTGGACGTTGCCCTTCACGCCCTTGAAGCGCGTGTCGGTGATGAAGTTGACCACGCCGCCGACCGCGTCCGAACCGTAGGACGCGGAGGCGCCGCCATTGACCACGTCGACGCGCTTGATCAGCAGCTGCGGGAACTGGCTGACGTCGGGCACACCGGTGACGTTGGCGCCGACGACGCGCTGGCCGTCGATCAGCGTAAGCGTGCGGATCGCGC
>Ga0265798_10009016_pt1 | contig 12579 bp, 10 predicted proteins | sample P3T30metagenome_FD_192430 | JGI IMG/M metagenome (GOLD analysis project Ga0265798, IMG submission 192430) | Plant litter microbial communities from East Loma Ridge, Irvine, California - P3 T30 | ecosystem: Environmental > Terrestrial > Plant litter > Unclassified | place: USA: California...
TAAATCGTCATGCCGCGCGGACGGCGCAGGCCGAGCAGCGCCAATAAATCGTTGCCGCCGACGCGCAGCGCCAGGATGCGGTGGCGCACACCGGGGGCGTCGAGCGCCAGGCGCAGGCCCTGCATCTCGGCGTCGTCGAACGCTTCCACCGTCTCGATGGTCGGCATCACCAGGTGCTCGGTGTGGCGCAGTAGGCGCCAGTAGCTGTCGAAATTGTGGCGCGTGACTTTCGGCAGCACGAAGCCGGTCAGCTTGTCGGCGCCGGGCATGGCCAGCACGCGTTCGAGAATCTCGGGATTACGCACGCGTACGAAACGGTCGGCGGCGACATCGACCCGCATATTGGCCAGCACCACCGACAGGTTGAACAGCGACCAGCTCAATTCGCGGTCGGCGATCGCGTCTTCGAGGCAGAAGATCAGCGAACGCGCCTGCGGCAGCTTGTCGCCGTTGGCAATCGCGGCCAGGCTTTTGTGATTGGCGGGGACGTACAGCGACGCGCCCAGGGATTTAGCCATCCGATGCACTCCTGATCAGGGATACGGCGAGGTAGGGGAGGGTGGGGTCGACGTCGACCGCCACCCCTTTTTCTTCGGCCAGCACGGCCAGGTGCGCCACTTGCGGCGCTTGCGCGTCGCGCAGCACCAGCAGGCGCGGCACGCGGCGCAGCAGCACGCGCGTGGCTTCACCGATGCCGGGTTTTATCAGGTTGACGTCGGCCACGCGGTAGCGGTGCATGGCGGAGCCAAGGTAGTCCTGCGAGCGTTGGCGTGCGGCGGCGGCGTCGATCGGCGCGGCGGCCGCCAGGTCTGCAGCCAGTGCCAGCGTCGTTAATTCGTCGGCAAACGATTGCGAACGGTCGTACGGCGCCAGGCTGTCGTAGAACACGCAGCCGTGGAAATCGTCCGCGCCCATGGCCTGGTTCATCACCGTGCGGCTGACCAGCCCCGACACCGTGGCATTCAAGATGCTCGACGGGATCAGGTAGTCGTCGCACGAGGCGGCGCAGGCAGCGGCGCCGGCCAGGTCGGATAGCACATGCAGGCCGGCGTCGATCGCGGTGCCGTGGCGCAGGTTGAACGCCTCGACCGAGCCGCGTAGCTCGCGTGCGATCACGCCCTTGCCGGTCCAGCCATCGAGGAACACGATCGACTCCGGCGCGTGGCCGCGCGCCAGAATGTGGCGCAGTGCGGCGGCGTCGATGCCGCGGTCGCGCACGATCGAGACCGAGTAGTGGACGGCGTCACGCCCGAACGCTTGGCGCAGCAGGCGGGTGACGACCACGCCGACCGGTGTGCCGGCGCGTGCCAGCGACACGACCGTCAATGCGCCCGGGCCACGCGCGGCGATCAGCGCCGCCAGGCGCAGGCAGTCGTGCGCCATGCGCACGTTGTTGGCGCGGCAGGCCTCGTCGAACAGGCGCATGTAACGCGCCGACGGCGCCGATTCGGGCGACAGCATCTGGCTGTAGTGGCGCTGGCCGCTCTGGATCAGCGCTTCCTTGGTGGCGACGTCGACGAAGTCTTGCTGCGCCAGGGGCCGCAGCAAGAAGGTCACGTCGCCGGCGCGGTAGCTGCCCGAAAACTGCGCACTCATAGCGCCCCCACGGTCAGCCCCGCGAGCTGGGTGCCGCGCGGGATGATGGCGTAGTCGCAGGCGGCCATGAAGCGCGCGTCCGAACGACTATCGCCCATGCCGAAGGTGACGATGTCGCCATGCTCGGCGCGCAGGCGCGCCGTGACGTGGGCCACTGCGTTGGCTTTATTGAGCGCATTGGGCAGGATCGCCAGGTTGTTGCCGTTGCGGTGGATGAAGTAGTCGCGATTACCATCGGCGATCCACGGCCGCACCACCTGTTCTTCGAGCGTGGCCAGGCGTTCGTGCTGCTTGTCGGGGTCTTTCACCACCAGGAAAAACGGCGTATTGAAATCCTCGATCATGCGCGCGCGGCCGCCGTAGCCGGTGCGCGTGCAATGGTCGTCGATGTGGGCCGCCAGCGCCTGCAATCCTGGCAGGGCGGCGTGCATCGCCGTTCGCATGCCGTCCAGCCAGGGCTGGTCGACGCCGCCGCCGGGTTCGAGCACCACGCCGCCGTAGTTGATGATCGCGTAGCTCTCGAACGGCAGGTGCACGCGGCGCAGGCCGTCGAGGTCGCGCGCGGTGGTCGGGATCACGGTCATCCCGTCCTGCAGCAGCGCCAGGAACGAGCGCTGCGCCTCTGTGGTGTACGAGCACACGCTGCCGTCCTTGTAATAGGCGGCCGGCTCGAGCGCGTCGACATCGTCGGCGAAGGCGCCGAAGCTGCCGCACTTGCCGAGGGTCTGGAACAGCGTGTCGTCCAGGTCAGCGAACAGGAACTTCTTCAACGTGGTCCTCGTGCTGGAAGTGGAACAGGCGGGCGCTGAGCGTTTTTGCCAGCGCCTGCAAGGCGGCGTTGGGCGCGGTCTCATGGCAGATCAGCACATGGTCGTACTGGCCGGGCGCGACGTTGTACAGGTAGTTGGCGATGCCTTCGCCGTAGTTGTCCTCGAAGCCGAGGGCATGCGCGACCGCGCCCCAGGTCAGGATCGGCGAGCGGGTGGTCGATTGCACCGACACCGCCATGCCGAGCTGCTGCAGGGCGCTGCCCAGCAGCAGCGCCGGGTGCATGAATTCGCCCGTGCCCAGCACCAGCACCCGTTCGCTGCGCGCGAACTCGTGCGCCAGGCGCGTGGCCAGCACCTTGGGCGCATGCAGCGCACGCGCCAGGCCCAGACGCCCGAAGGCAGCGCTGGCGCCACGTTCAGCCTCGTGCTCGAAGCGCTGCGCCGCGCCCTGGTCGGCCGGGACGGCGCCGGCGGCGAAGGTGAATTCGCCTTCGACCAGCGCGCCGCTGGTTACCGGCAGGCCGAAACGCGCGTCCAGCTGTCCCATGGCTGCGGCGCCCATGAAGTTGACGATCGTGGCCAGGTGCACGCGCTCGAGGCCCGGGTTCAGGCGGCGGCAGGCCGCAGCCAGGTTCACGAACGTGGCGCCGGTGCTGGCTTCATCGTCGACCAGCACCAGCGTGCGCGCGGCCAGCAACAAGGCTTGAAGCTCAGGCTCCACAGGCGCATGCAGGAACTGGCGCGGCGCGTGGCTGTGCGCTTCTTCGAATTCGATCAGTTCACCGCTGCCGACCCGGTAGCGGGTGGTGTGCAGGAACAGCGCTTCCTGGCCCGGGTGGGCGCGCAGCCAGGCTTCGAACACGCCCTGGCCCAGGCCGATCGCGGTTTCGGCCATCGCGATGAAGACCACCGGGCCGTCGGCGGCCGGCACCGTAGCGGCGAGGCGCTCGTGCAGCGCCAGCATGCTCGATGGCGTGCAGGGCCAGTGCTTGCCCAGCACCTTGCTCAAAAAAAGGAAGCCGCGTTTGGCATTGGCGCGCGCGGCAAAGCCGAGCAGCGCATCGAGTTCGTCGGCGCCGCGTGCGATGGTGAGCGCGAGCGTGCCGGTGGGAAGCGTGATCTGGCGCTGGGGAGAAGTGGGCATGGGTGCGTTCATGGTAATTCCGTCGGGGTGCTCAGTTCGGCCACGCGCAGGCCATTGGCCACTGGCGCGATCGGGACGCCATCGAAGCCGTCGGCGAAGCCGCGCAGCGCGATGTAGGGCAGATTCGGGCCGGCCAGGCAGGCCATGCCGATCCCGCCCGACATGCGCGGATTGATTTCCAGCAGGCGCGGTCGGCCCCCGCCTTCGCGGAACTGGGCGTTGAAGATGCCGTTCAGTTGGTAATCCGCGCACAGGCGGGTGGTGGCGTCCAGGATGTCCTGGCGCATGTCGATGATCTGGCCGCTGCCGCCGTGCGGCAGTTTGCGGCGTACTACTGCGGCGGCCAGGCGGCCGTTGTCGCCGACGCAGTCGACGCTGTATTCGGGACCATCCAGGAATTCCATCAGCAGCATGGTCTTGAAGCTGCCCATCTCGCCCAGGCCGCGGCGCAGATCCTGGTAGCCGACGTGGTATTCGACGCCGCCCAGCAACAGCGCGGCGCTGCTGCGCGCTTCATCGACGATGGCGAAGCCCTGACCGTAGATGCCGTGCGACGGTTTCACGCACAGTTTGGCGTGGCGCGGCCGCAGTTCATCCCAGGCGGCGTCGAACTGTTCGAGCGTCTCGAAGGGGCGGAACGCGGCCACCGGCGCATCGGGCAGCACCGTCTCGGCGTAGAAGCGCGCCTTGTCGTGCACCAGCTTGAGCATGTGGGCCGGGGCCGCGCTCAGTACGCGCACGCCAATGTCGGCGAAGCGCGCGTGTTCGGCTGCCAGCGTGGTCGCTTCGCGCCCGGGCACGAAGATGTCGATGCGGTGTTCGCGGCAGAACGCCAGGCACCAGTCGATGTAGGCGTCGCTGTCCAGGCCAGTCGGTTCGCTATGGAATTCGTGGGCCAGGCGCGCCGTGGGCGTGTGGCGGTTGGCGTTGCTGTGGATGAGGGTGAAACGGCCTTCGGTATCGGCTTCGCGAATCAGCCTGATGGCGGCATAGACGGACGAAAACGTCCTGTTGTACCAAACGCGCATGCGCTCTTTCTGGATGGTGGTTCGGGCGAACTTGCGGCAAGGGCCGCGCCAGTGATGACGCGGCCCCGGGAACGAACTGCGGTAAAGCTCGGACGTTAAAGCTTACACGTTGACGCCGAACGAGCGCGCCAGCGGGCCGAGGCCACCCTTGAAGCCCTGGCCGACGGCGCGGAACTTCCACTCGCCGCCATGGCGATACAGTTCGCCGAAGATCATCGCGGTTTCGGTCGAGCTGTCTTCGGACAGGTCGTAGCGTGCGATCTCGGCTTCACCGGCCGCGTTCAGGCAGCGGATATAGGCCTTGCCGACCTGGCCGAAACTCTGGCGGCGCGCTTCGGCGTCGTGGATGGTGACGCAGAACGAGATCTTGTCGATGTCGGCCGGCACGCGCGCCAGGTCGACCGAGACTTTCTCGTCGTCGCCTTCGCCCTGGCCGGTGGTGTTGTCGCCGGCGTGGACCACCGAGCCGTCGCTCGATTTCAGGTTGTTGTAGAAGATGAAGTCGGTATCGCCACGCACCTTGGCATCGGCCTTGAGCATGAACGCGCTGCCGTCGAGGTCGAAGGCCGAACCGTCGGTCGAACGCGGATCCCAGCCCAGGCCGATGATGACCTTGGTCAGGCCCGGGGCTTCCTTGCTCAGGTTGACGTTGCCGCCTTTTTGCAGACTGATTGCCATGCGAACTCCTTGTTCCGTTGATGGTTGAAACGGCCGGCGCGCCGCGTACGACGCGCCAGGTTATCTCCGCCAATATAGGCGGTAAGTGATTAATTGTACATGGGGCGGGCAGGGGCTGAAACCCGCGTTTCCTTAAGGCGGTCATGCGTCCTTACAGCGCTTGGGCGCATGTTATCGCCCGCCGCGCAAGGGCCGGAAGAAGGCGCGGATCTCTTCGGCCAAGAGCTGCGGCTGCTCCAGCGCCGCGAAATGGCCGCCGGCCGGCATCTGCGTCCAGCGCCGCACGTCGAAGCAGCGCTCGGCCCAGCTGCGCGGCGGCATCGCAATCTCTTTCGGGAACAGCGCCACGCCCAGCGGTGGCTTGACCGCTTCTTGCGGCGCCATCGGCCGCGCGCGGCCTTCGACATACATCCGGAACGAGGAACCGACCGTGCCGGTGAACCAGTACAGGCTGATATTGGCCAGCAGCGTGTCGAGGTCGACGTCCTGGTCGGTCCAGGTATGGAACTTCTCGCCGATCCAGGCCGCCAGGCCGGCAGGCGAATCGTGCAGGCCGACCGCCAGCGTGTGCGGCTTGGTCGACTGCTGGTGGGCGTAGGCGCCTTCCTGGTCCTGGAATTGTTTGATGCGGTTCAGGTAGTCCTGTTCCTCGGGCGTCGGCGGACGTTGCTCCAGCTCCGGCGGGCGATAGGAACCTGGCAGGAAGTTCAGGTGCATGCCGATGAGCTGTTCGGGGAAGCGCTGGCCGAGCCAGGCGCTGACGCCGGCGCCGATGTCGCCGCCTTGCGTGCCGAAGCGCGGGTAGCCCAGGCCTTCCATCAGCGTCTTCCACAGGCCGGCCACCTCGAACGGGCCGGTCCCCTTGCGTGTCGGCGCCGACGAAAAGCCGTAGCCGGGCAGCGAGGGCGCCACCACGTGGAAGGCGTCGGCCGGGTCGGCGCCATGCGCGCCGGGATCGGCCAGCAGCGGGATGATGGCTTCCATCTCGATGAAGGAGCCGGGCCAGCCGTGGGTGATCACCAGCGGCAGCGGGTCCGGTCCGGCGCCCGGCTGGTGCACGAAGTGGATGTCGTGCTCGTCGATGCGGGCGCGGTATTGCGGCAGCCGGTTCAGGCGCGCTTCGGCGGCGCGCCAGTCGAAACCGTACTGCCAGTGCGCCAGCAGCCGGTTCAAATGATCGGGGTCGATGCCTTCGCTCCAGCCTTGGCCGTCGAGGGCGGGCGCGCAGCGGGTGCGCGCCAGGCGCGCCTGCAAATCGGCCAGGTCGGCGTCGGGAATTGCGATGCGAAATGGGTCGATGTGCATGGACGGCTCCGGCGGATGAGGGAACGGTCGATGGTAATGCGCCCGGCCGTCGGGCGGCGCCCGGGTCTTGCGGCCGGGTTTGGAGGATCAGGCAAAAGGCGGCCAGCTTCCGGCAACGCATGGATGGTCGCCGCTTCGATACTGCTTGCATCGTCAACCCACAAGGAGCACAGCATGACCACCATCGCACTCGTTACAGGCGCCAGCCGCGGCCTGGGCCGCAACACCGCACTGCACATCGCCCGCCGCGGCGGCGACGTGATCGTCACCTACCAGAGCCGCGAGGCGGATGCCCAGGCCGTGGTCGACCAGGTCCGCGCCATGGGCCGCAAGGCGCTGGCGCTGCGGCTCGACGTCGGCGACGTCGCCAGTTTCGCGCCGTTTGCCGCGCAGCTGCAGGAAGCCCTGCGCGAACAGTGGGGGCGCATGCGCTTCGACCATTTGGTCAACAACGCCGGCCATGGCGACATGGCGCCGATCCTGGACACCACCGAGGCCCAGTTTGACCGCCTGGTCGACGTCCACTTCAAGGGCGTGCTGTTCCTGACCCAGGCGCTGGCCCCGCTGCTGGCCGACGGCGGGCGCATCGTCAATCTGTCGAGCGGCCTGACGCGGATTGCCTATCCGGGTTTTGGCGCCTATGCGGCGGTCAAGGGCGCGCTCGAGGTGTTGAGCGTGTACCTGGCCAAGGAACTGGGCGCGCGCGGGATCGCCGTCAACACGGTGGCGCCGGGCGCGATCGAGACCGATTTCCTGGGCGGCGCGGTGCGCGACATGCCGGACCTGAACGCGGTCTTCGCCGGCATGACGGCGCTGGGCCGGGTCGGCGTGGCGGACGATATCGGACCGATGGTTGCGGCGCTGCTGGGTGAGGACAACCGCTGGGTCAACGGCCAGCGCATCGAGGTGTCGGGCGGGCAGTCGATCTGAGCGTCAGGCCGCCTGCCAGCGCGCCTGCAGCGCGTTCACGTCGCGCACCGGCGGCATGCCGAACAGGCGCGCGTATTCGCGCGTGAACTGCTGCACGCTTTCGTAGCCAACCGCGTGCGCGGCGCGGCCTGCGCCGGCGCCTTCGGCCAGCATCAGCCGGCGCGCTTCGATCAGGCGCAACTGCTTTTGAAATTGCAGCGGCGTGAGCGAGGTCACCGCGCGGAAGTGGGCGTGGAACGACGACGCGCTCATGCCGGCGGCAGCGGCCAGCTGCTGCACCGGCAGGCGTTGTGCATAGGCGCTTTTGAGCAGGGCGATCGCGCGCCCGATGCGGCGCACCTGGCTGTCGGGCAGGCCCAGGCGGCGGATCGCCGCACCATGGCGGCCGGCCAGCAGCCAGTAGTGGGTTTCGCGCAGCAGGGCGCCGTGCAGCAGCGGGATCGAGGCCGGGCGCGCCAGCAGGCGCATCAGGCGCAGGGCGGCGTCGGCCACATGAACATCGGTCGGCTCGATGCGCACCGGGGCGCTTGTCGGTTCCGGCTTGTCATCCTGCGCCGCCATCTCGGCGCTCAAGCCGGCGATGATGGCGGGATCGAGGTCGAGCACCAGCGAGCAGTAGGGCGTGGCGCTGCTCGCCTCGCTGATCTGGCTGGCGGTGGGCACGTCGGCCATGATCAGGAGCGAGTCGCCGGCATGGAAACTGAACGACTCCCCGCCCATGATCACGTGCTTGCTGCCTTGCAGGACCAGGCAGGCCAGCGGGCGCTGGATCTGGTAGCCGAGGGCGGTGCGGACGGTCGAGCGGATCACCGTCAGGCCGGGGATGGCGGTCGGTGCGACGCCGTCGCTGTCGGCGTGTTCATCCGCGTGGCGCAGTACGGCGCCCAGAAGCGTGGTTTCCATGAGCGCCAGTGTAATCGAGCGTCACGAAGAACGGGGCAGGTCTTATGCGGCCCTGGCCTCAGGCTCGCGCCACGCCGGCGCCTGGTCTGCGTGCGGCTGCGCGCGCGCCAGATGCACCGTCTGCACCGGCAGCGCCAGTTGCACGCCGCGCGCCTCGAGCCCGGCGATGATGCCCAGGTAGATCTCCTGCTGCACATTCATGTACACCGTGTAGTCGGTGTTGTCGACGTAATACACGATTTCGAAGTTGAAGCTGGGGGCCGCGATGCCGTTCAGGTGGGCGCGGTCGAAGCGCACCTGGGGCTGGGCGCACACGACCTCCTTGATCATGCCGGGCAGCTCGCGCAAGACCGGCGCCGGCGTCAGGTGGCTGACCGCGAAGCTGAACACGATGCGGCGCGACTCCATGCGGCGCAGGTTCTGGATCCGGCTCTTGAGCAGGTCGTTGTTCGAAAACACGATCTGCTCGCCGCCCAGGCTGCGCACGCGGGTGGTCTTCAGGCCGATCTTCTCGACCGTGCCGAGCATCTTGTCGACGATGATGAAGTCGCCCACCACGAACGGCTTGTCCAATACGATCGACAGCGACGCGAACAAATCGCCCAGGATGCTCTGCACCGCCAGCGCGATGGCGATACCGCCGATCCCGAGGCTGGCCACCAGGGTGGTGATGTTCACGCCCAGGTTGTCCAGCACCATCAGCGCCACGATGGCCCACAGCGCGACGCGCACCAGGAAGGTGATCGCGGCCGAGGAGGTGATGCGGTCCGGGTCCACGCCGCTACTCTGGGCACGGGTGGCGGCCAGCCAGGTGCGCAGCGCATGGTCGCCCCAGATCGCCACCTGCACCAGCATGGCGACGACGGCGGCGCGGCCGATGAACAGCCCCACCCGGTCGGACAGCGTCAGCAGGCTGGCGCCGGCGTACAGGCCGACCAGGGCCAGCGCCACGAACCTGGTCGAGCGCAGTGCGGCGACGGCGATGTCGTCGAACTTGGTCTCGGTGCGCGCGGCCAGGATGCTCAGGCGCCGCACCAGGATCGACTTCAGGGCGTCCAGCCCGACCGCCACGGCCAGCGCCGTGACCAGCGCCACCAGCCATTCGGCGGTGGTGTTACCCAGGATGATGTATTCCATGTTCGTGTTCCCCAAATATCGGTACGGTTACGCTGCGCTGCGTTCATCCACCGTGTTGTCTGTTTCAAGCGCCGCCAGGAAACCATCGCCCCAGCGCGCCACGTCGTGCTCCTTGACGATCATCGCCATGCGTCCGGCGCGGTAGGCGATTTCGTCGGCGCCCATGGTCAACGCCTGGTACAGCGTGGCGCTCATGGCGTTCGCATCGTAGGGATTGACCAGCAGTGCACCGTGCAGCTCGACCGCCGCGCCGGCGAATTCGGACAGCACCAGTACGCCCGGGCGCTTGGTGGCGCTGCGGGTGGCGATGTATTCCTTGGCCACCAGATTGAGGCCGTCGCGCAGCGGCGTGATCCAGGCGATGGCGCAGGCGGCGTAGTGGGCCACCACTTCCTCGAACGGGAGCGAGCGGTAGAAGTAGCGCACCGGCACCCAGCCCAGCGTCGAGAAGCGCCCGTTGATGCGCCCGACGATGCGGTCCAGTTCTTCGCGCAGGCTGTCATAGATGTCCATGCCCGATGCGGCCGGGGTGATGATGTTGAGCAGGGTGACCTTGCCGAGTAACTCCGGGTGCTGCTCGAGCATGCGCTCGTAGGCCTGCAGCTTCTCGAACGATCCCTTCACGTAATCGAGGCGCTCGATCGAGACGATGCCGGTACGCCCGTCGAGGTAGGCGTCGATCTCGGCGACCTGCTGTTTGACGGCGTCGCTCTGCACCAGGCTTGCGATCAGGTCGACATCGGTGCCGACCGGATGCGCGCCCAGCGCCACCCGCCGGCCACCGACTTCGAGCGCGGTGGTCATGCTGTCCACGCCGAGCGCGCAGCCGAAGGTCAGGAAGCGCGGCGCGCACGGCACGCTGTCGATCGCCACCAGGGGCGCGCAGGAACGGGCGGCGTCGACGAAGTTCTCGACGTAGCGCGGAATATGAAAGCCCACGTAGTCGCACTGCAGCAGGCTGCCGATGATGTCGCGCCGCCATGGCAGGATGTTGAATACGTCCGACGACGGGAAGGCGGTGTGGTGGAAGAAGGCGATCTTCAGGTCCGGGCGCAGCGGGCGCAAAAAGGCCGGCACCATCCACAGGTTGTAGTCGTGGATCCAGGCGGTGGCGCCGGGCGCGGCTTCGCGCGCGGTCTGCTCGGCGAACAGGCGGTTCACTTCAAGGTAACGCTCCCAGTGGTCCTGGCGGAATTCGGCGCGCTCGGGGAAAGAGAAGATGATCGGCCAGAACGCCTCTTTCGAGAACTTCTTGTAGAACTGGTCGACATCGTCGGGCGTGAGCGCGACGCGCGCCGCTTTCAGGCGCGGATAGCGCTGCGGATCGACCGGCACGTGGCGCTGGAAGGCGTGCGGCGTGCGGCTGTCCTGCTGCGACCAGGCGACCCACGCACCCTTGCGCCCGTCCGCGAAAAAGCGCAACAGGGTCGGCATGATGCCGTTCGGGCTTTTCGGGCGGCGCTGCAGCGTGACGCCGTTTTCCACCACCTCGTCGTAGGGCAGGCGGTGATACACCATCACCACTTCGGCGTCGCCGTACGAGATCGCCTCGGCCGGCACGGCGGCGCCGTCGCAGCGCAGGCCATGGCGTTCGAACGCTTCCAGGATGCCACCGCAGCCGGCGGCCTCGGCGACGATCGTGCGCGGCAGTTTGCGCACCGCCTGCACCAGCGCCGGCTCGGCGGCGCCGACCACCACGCCGCGAAAACCCGCCTCGAACATCGACAGGTCGTTCAGGGTGTCGCCCGCAACCACGATGTGCTCAAGGTCGAAACCGGCGACGTCGGCCAGGCGCCGCACGGCAACGCCCTTGCCGACGCCGCGCGGCAGCACATCCAGGTATTGGCCGGCCGAGAACAGCAGGTCGCAGTCGAGCGCGTCCACAGCAGAGCGCAATTCGGGCGTGATCGCGTCAACCTGGGCCAGGAACGAGCAGCGCCGTTCCTGCGGCACGCTCTGGCGCACCAGGCCGGGAAAGCCGTCCAGCGCGCGCAGCACCGCCTGGCTGCCGGGCCAGCGCGCGGCGATCTCGTGCGCGAGCGGCTCGACCGGACGCAGCTCGGCGTCGACGATCGTGGCGCCGACGTCGGCGATGATGTAGTGCGGGCGCGGCACCGTCGGGTCGCTGAGCAGGGGGATCACGGTTTCCAGGCCGCGCCCGGTGACGAACACCAGCTTCGCGCCGGGCAGGGCGCCGGAAAACAGTTCGCGCACGCGGCGCCGCGCTTGGTGGGCGCCGGCCAGCAGGGTGCCGTCGAGGTCGGTAGCCAGTACCAGGCGGGTGGGGTCGAGCCGGAGTGGCCAGCGGTCGGAGGTAATCACAGTCGTTGTCATGCCTTGCAGCGATCCTATACAGCAATGCGTCCGCCATCGGCCACGGAGGGCAGGACGGCGTAGCGGGTGTGGGCCTGCTGTTTTTGCGCCGGAGAGGCGCAGCAGGCCGGAGAAGGCGGACGGTGCGTCGATTGCAACGCATCAGGAGCGCGCAGCGCTCCTCGTCCTCGAAATATATTTGTACAATAACATTTCGAGAGGGCAGCGACAACCCGCGCGTCGCTTTGGCGTCCTGATGCCGGCACTGGCAGGGTGCTGTGGGAATTGTTGAGTTCGCGAAAAAAAGCTATTGCAAAAGTTTCACAACCCCTCGTATAATTCGGCTCCCCGGGCGGTTAGTTCAGTTGGTTAGAATACTTGGTCGACATCCAAGGGGTCGCAGGTTCGAATCCTGCACCGCCCACCAAAATTTCAAGTCGCAGGTTCCCAGTAATGGTCGAGCCTGTAGAGAAAAAGCGCTGCGATGCGCTTTTTCTGTGCCGTTCAGCTCGAACGGATTCTTCTTTCTCCAGATACTGCCAAAAGCGCAACAGGCCGGTTTTTATCACCGATTTTTCCTGTTGCGCCGTTGCTGTTTGCGCGTTATACTAGCCGGCTTCGGTATGGACACGTCTTTTTCGTCCGTATTTTTTAGTAGTTCAACTACCCCCGCCCAATCGTAGGTGGGAATGGAGAAAAAATGAGCCTGGGCCTTCTCGGTCGCAAGGTTGGCATGATGCGTATCTTCACGGATGACGGCGATTCAATCCCTGTC
>Ga0265798_10009018_pt1 | contig 12576 bp, 8 predicted proteins | sample P3T30metagenome_FD_192430 | JGI IMG/M metagenome (GOLD analysis project Ga0265798, IMG submission 192430) | Plant litter microbial communities from East Loma Ridge, Irvine, California - P3 T30 | ecosystem: Environmental > Terrestrial > Plant litter > Unclassified | place: USA: California...
GGCGGCAAGGTGCTGACGATCGATGCCCCGAACAACAGTCCCGACAACGTCTACATCCAGTCGGTCACGCTCAACGGCAAGCCGCACGACAAGCCGTGGTTGTCACGCGCGGCCTTGCAGCAAGGGGGTACGCTACGGTTCGTGATGGGGTCCAAGCCAAACCCGCGGTGGGGAAGCGCCAAGGCCAATGCGCCCTTCTCGATGAGTGAACCAGTTCCGCGACCGAACGCGGGATAGTTACCAATTTAGTACCATCGTCCATCTGGATGATTGAATTACGCAAATTAAATTATTAATGGTCGTTTTCAGCAGGTTTGGCGCTACGCCAGCCGCAACGGACGGGGATGATCGATGCAAGTGTTTCTAATCGCATGAGCCCTGTATTGGACGTTCAAGGCACGACGGTCCTTCCGAAATCGGGGATGCTGCGGGCCGGGGTCGAACTCGGTGGTACTAAATGTGTTTGTACGCTCGCGTATGAAGACGGCAAGGTTATCGATCAGGCTACCGTACCCACATTGCATCCCGACGAAACCTTGCCGGCGATCGTGGCGATCCTGCGGACATGGTGGGATACGCAGGGTTTCGCGGCACTGGGCATTGCATCCTTCGGGCCGATCGAACTCAATCCGGCGTCGGACCAGCACGGGCGAATCGGTGCGACGACCAAAGCCGGCTGGGCCGGAACCGACGTCCGGGGGATCCTGTCGGAACCGTTCGACGTCCCGACCGGTTTCGATACCGACGTGAATGGTGCTGCGCTCGCCGAAATGGCGTGGGGCTGTGCGGTCGGGATGGACGATTTCGCGTATGTCACCGTAGGAACCGGGATCGGCGTCGGTCTCGTCGTGCACGGATTGCCGACGCGCGGGATCGGGCACAGCGAACTGGGGCATATCCGCGTTCCGCGCTTGCCGGACGATGTGGTGCCGAGCTTCTGCCGCTTCCACGACGATTGTGTTGAGGGGCTGGCATCGGGGTCGGCGCTTGCCTTGCGGCTGGCGGGGCGGTCCGCTGCCGGCCTCTCCGCGGAGGATGCGGTGTGGGAGCCGATGGTTCATACGCTTGCCGTACTGTGTCACACGCTCGTCTGTGCAACCGGACCCCACCGGATCGCGATCGGGGGCGGAGTCGTCACGGGCCAGCCACATCTTCTCGCACGGATCGAAGCGGCGCTCATTGCCAGCCTTAACGGCTACATGCGGTTGCCCGCGAAAGGTCCGTATGTGGTAGCACCTGCGCTGGGCGACAAAGCCGGGCCGCTCGGGTCGATTGCGGTCGCCAACCTGGCGCTCGTGGCCGCCTGAACTTTGCGCAGCGCGCGTTTATGGCGCGCACGTGTATCGTTCCGGGAACGTCGGCATCGTCGCGGGTAGCCGGTGGAGTTTGCGGACCACGCCGGCGGGGTGTCCGAGCGGGCACGGCGGTGGTCGGCGGTGCGATCGTCCCGCTGCTGACTGGGGGGGCTTGCCGACCGGGTCGAGGTCGCCAACGCATTGCTTCTTCCCGGGGTTTGCTACTTCGGCATTGCCGCTTTCGCATGCGTATGCACGCGGTTCCGGGCGGTCGATTGGCGGTCCGTCTGAGACTGCCAATCGACCGCTTATCGTAGTCTCAGGCAGCGGCGGAGGTGGTATCCTCGTCCGTCGCCATCAGCGCAGCGAGGAACGTCTCGCGCCACCAGTTGATGTCCTGCTGCTCGATCGAATCCATGCATGAACGCCAGCGCCGGATCCGCTCGTCGCGCTCCATCCGCAACGCCTTGAGGATAGCGTCCGCCATTTCCTCGGCGCTGTAGGGGTTGACGAGCAGCGCCTCGGACAGCTGTGCCGCGGCACCGGCAAAACGCGACAGGATCAGCACACCGGGATCTTCCGGGTCCTGCGCCGCGATATATTCCTTGGCGACGAGGTTCATCCCGTCCCGCAAAGGCGTGACAAGTCCAATCTTCGACGCCCGGTAGATCCCTGCGAGCGTATCGCGGCCATAGCCTTGGTTGACGTAGCGGATCGGCACCCAGTCGACGTCGGCATAGGCGCCGTTGATCCGGCCTGACAGACTTTCCAATGTGTTGCGAATGCGTTGGTAGCTGCCCACTGCGCCACGCGACGGCGGCGCGATCTGCAACAGGAACACTTCCTTGCGCTCTTCGGGGTGTTCTACGAGGAAACGCTCGTATCCTAGGAAGCGCTCTTCCAGACCCTTGGAATAATCCAGCCGGTCGACGCCGACGATCATGTCGCGACCGTCCGCGCTGTCGCGCATCCGCCGATAGGTCAGGCGTGCAACCACGCTGCGCGCCTGCTCGGCGAATTCGGGCGCATCGATTCCGATCGGGCAGGCGAGGACGCGGACGCTGCGGTCGCCGAGCGTGACGACGCCGTCCGCGATCGTCGCGCCCATCTCGAGCCGCGCGAAGTCGAGGAAGCTCTCAAGCCACTCGTCGGTGTGGAAACCGATCACGTCATAGGCGAACAGCCGGCGCACGAGTTCCTGCGCTTCGGGAAGGATCGACAGCAACCGCCGCGGCGGCCACGGAATGTGGAGGAAGAAGCCGATCCGGTTGTTGCACCCGCGCTTGCGCAACTCGTCGCCGAGCGGAAACATGTGGTAATCCTGGATCCAGACGACGTCCTCCGCTTCGATCAGCGGCTGGACGGTATCGGCGAAGCGCTCGTTGACGCGCTGGTAACCGCCCGCAAAATCGCGTTCATATTCAGCCAGATCGACGCGATAGTGGAACAATGGCCACAAGGTCCGGTTGGCGTAACCGTTGTAATATTCGTCGATATCCTGGTCTTCGAGATCGATCGTCGCGGTGGTCACGCCGTCGTTGCGATGGAAGTTGATGTCGCCGGTGAAGTGATCGGTGCGTTCGCCCGACCAGCCGAACCAGACGCCGCGATATTGCCGAAGTGCGGATTGGAGGGCGACGGCAAGGCCACCCTGCGCCCCTGATTCCGATCCTTTGGGGGCGGAAACGCGATTTGAGATGATAACCAGCCGTGTCATCGGATCGAGCTCCACGGTTTGCTAAGCAGGGCGGCGCAATTGATCATGCCGACCAGCGAATAGGTTTGCGGATAATTGCCCCACAATTCACCGGTTTCCGGTTCGATATCCTCGGACAGCAGACCGGCGGCGGTGCGCCGTGCGAGCATTTCCTCGAACAAGGCGCGGGCGTCCTCGCTGCGGCCGGTGAAGTGCAGCGCTTCGATCAGCCAGAAGGTGCAGACGTTGAACGCGGTTTCGGGCATCCCGAAATCGTCCTCGATCGCATAGCGTAGCATGAACGAGCCGCGCCGCAACCCTTCCTCGGCGGCGTTGAGCGTATCGATGAAACGCGGATCCTCGGGCTCGAGGAAGCGCAGGTCGAGCAGCTGCAACAGGCTCGCGTCGAGATCGTCGCCCGAAAAAGTGGCCGACATGCGTCGAGTTTCGGGCCGCCAGGCAGCGGTTTCGATCCGTTCGCGGATGGTTTGTGCGCGTTCCTGCCACACTATTGCACGTTCGGTGAGCCCGAGCTTGTGCGCGGCGTTGGCGAGCCGGTCGCACGCGGCCCAGCACATCGCCGACGAATAGGTATGGACGCTCTGCCGCGTGCGCAACTCCCAAAGGCCGGCGTCGGGCTGGTCGTAATTTGCCCAGGCGCGTTCGCCGACATGTTCGAGCGATTCGAAATCCTCCATTCCCGCGAGCCGGAACAGGCGGGTGTCGAAGAAGGCATGGACGCTGCACAGCACGATCTGGCCGTAAGCGTCGTGCTGGATCTGCTCATATGCCTGGTTGCCGACGCGCACCGGGCCCATGCCGCGGTAGCCGGGCAAATCGGGAGCTACGCGCTCCTCGAGCTCTGCCTCGCCAAGCACGCCGTACAATGGCTGGATATGACCGCCCGCCGCCGCATCGACGATGTTGCGCAGATAGCCGAGATACCCTTCGAGCACGTCGAGCGCGCCGAGGCGATTGAGCGCCTGCACCGTGTAATAAGCGTCGCGGACCCAGCAGTAGCGGTAGTCCCAGTTGCGCTGCGACCCCGCATGTTCGGGGATCGACGTCGTCATCGCGGCGACGATCGCGCCGGTTTCCTCGTGCTGGCACAACTTGAGCGTGATCGCCGAGCGGATCACCACGTCCTGCCATTCGAGCGGGATCGCGAGGCCGCGGACCCATTCCTGCCAGTGCAACGTGGTCTTCGCGAGCATCGCGTCGAGCGTCATCGCCAGATCGCCGGTAAAGCTCTCGTCCGGCCCGAGGAAGAAGTGCAGCGGCTTTTCGATCCGGAAGGCCCGCTCGGTCTGGATCATGCCGACCGGCGCGGTCGTGCTCAGCCGCGTCGCCATATTGGGGAGGAGGAAGCGGATATGGTTCGACCCGCCGATCTTCTCGTTGCACGGGCCGCCCCATTCGCAGGTCGGGCGCAGGCGAACGCGCATCCGCGGGCTGCCCGAGACCGGGCGAACGATCCGCGCGAACGATACGGGCCGATAGTTGCGACCCGAATTCTCGAACCGCGGGCAGAAATCGATCACCTCGATCGCGTTTCCGGCATTGTCGGTGTGCCGCGAGACGAGGATCGGCGTGTTGCGGATATATTCCTGCTCGATCGAGACGCTGTTCTCGATCTCGATCGCCCAGAAGCCGCGCTCGGGGGTTTCGCCACCGAGCAGGGAGGAGAACAACGGATCGCCGTCGATCCGCGGGACGCAGCCCCAGACGAAGCTGCCCGCACGATCGACGAGTGCGCTGACCTGGCAATTGCCGATCGGCCAGAGATCGAGCGAACTCATGCCGCCACCTCGCAAGCCTGTTCGAGCCAGTCGAGCGTCGCCTCGACATCGGGGAGGCGATAGCGCGCGCTGCTGTCGCGGGCGGCACCGATCAGGATGCCCGCTCCGCCGAGGTCGGTTGCCGCAACCATCGCGGGTTCGTCGGTATCGTCGTCGCCGAGGAACACCGGCGTGAACCCCGCCATCGGCGGCGTGGCCATCAGCCGACGCAGGGCCGACCCCTTGTCGCCACCGCCTACGCGCAGCTCGACCATCATCTTGCCGGTCTGGAGATGCAGCGCGGTTTCATCGGCGAGCGTCCGCGCGAGCGCGTGCGCATGCGGCTCCATCGCGGGGGCACCGCGATAGTGCAGGGCCGCGCCAAAGGGCTTTTCCTCGACCAGCAGGCCAGGTGTTGTTTTTGCAAATTCTTTCATTGTGTTCAGAATACGATCGAGAGCGGCCGGTCGTTCCGGCAGCGAACGCATTCCGTCGTGTGTTTGCACCTCAAGGCCGTGACTTCCCGCGATCGTGATCGGCAACGGGCCGAACATGGCGAGAATGCCATCGACCGATCGGCCGCTGATGATCGCGACGCGGTTGTCGAGCTTCGTGCGGAGCCGGTCGAGCAGGCTGGCGAGCCGCTCGTCGACGCTGACCAGTTCGGGGCGCGCGGCAAGCTCGACGAGCGTGCCGTCGAAATCGAGGAACAACGCCGCGCCACGCAACAGCGTGACGGGCGGGAGCGAATCCGGGGAGGGGGTCGTCATGCGCGCCCGATAGCAAGGCGGGGGGGCTGGCGTCACCCCAAACCACCGTCGTTGCTTCGGCGGGGGGGGCTTGTGTGAACCCTACACCCAGCGTCACCCTGAACGCGTTTCAGGGTCCACCGCGGACCAAGTCCGGTCTGCGCCCGCTGCATGGTGGATGCTGAAACGAGTTCAGCATGACGACGGTTGGGATAGACTTGGGCTTGGTCGTGAACCCCTCATAGGGAGCGACTGCTCTCGCCCAAAACTCGCCATCCATCTCTCCACAAGGCAGGCCGAAAGCGGCTAATTGCTTACCCCGTTATAGCGCAGCGAAGATGCTCATTTTTTGACTCCATAGCCCTTAAGGTTGCGCTAGCGGCCTGCCTGGCGTGATCGATGTCGGTGACGCTTACAAACCAAAATCAATGAGAGATTTAATGCGCGTTTTTCCCGAGACATACACTTTGGTACGAATCTTGATGGTTTAATATAAGTTTTGAGAGAGGGCGTGTAGTGTCCGAAATCATCGAGGTCGATTGCATAGTCTGCCAATCGGTGGGCGGTCCGCAGATGCTGGTACTGGCGCTTGACGCGGGGAGGTCCGATAGACGCCCCTTTGCCTGGTGTGCTTGGTTTGATAGAGGCAGTCTCTACAACGCGAGCATCGCCGTCGATCAGCTTACGGTCGTATCCGCTACTGCGAAGCTTGACAGGAACTGTTAGACGAAGACTTTGTCTGCGGAGCGCATATCTGTCCGATCCTCCCCTAGCAGGTCATTGTGCCAGACAGCGGACTGGCAGCTACCGGGCGGGAAAGCTGCCAGTCCGCAAGCGCCCAATTGCGGACCTTGCCGAATAGCGGATATGGAAGGGCATGGCACAGATCAGACCGGATGATTGGCTCCAAGCCGAACAAGATGATCGCCGTGCTTCCCGAGCTCGGTTGGCTGGGATGTATTTGGCCGGGCCATGGACAGCGCTACCAGCCATAGCGTCGCTCCCAATCATGGCTGTAGCTGGCGAAGGTGACTACATCATTGTCGTCTTGGGATTGCTGTGGACTGCTCTGTTGGCTGGAGCGATCCATGTTCGTCGGAACAGCGACGTAGGCTCGACGCGCCGCTCGTGCGCGACATGGGTTTCCTCTTACAGCGTCCTACTCGCGATCATGATGTTCGGAATAGCGCTTGCGTTCGCGTCAGATGGCAGTTGGCACTGACCCTCGCGTCAAGGTCCGCTTTCCACCAAAACACGACATTCCATTTACTAGCCTACGAGCCGCTACCGTCGCCGGGGTGACGGCACCGCCGCCACCCCGACCAAGCATCACCCGTGCGGGCGCATCACGACCTTGATGACGCCGTCTTCCTTGTCGCGGAACTTCTTGTACATTTCCGGCGCATCCTCGAGCGAGGCGGGGTGCGTCACGACGAAACTCGGGTCGATATCGCCCGCCTCGATCCGCGCGAGCAGCGGCTTGGTATAGGCCTGGACGTGCGTCTGGCCCGCCTTGATCGTCAGGCCCTTGTTCATCAGCGCGCCGATCGGGATCTTGTCGCCCATGCCGACATAGACGCCCGGGATCGAGACCGTTCCGCCCATCCGGCAGCTCATGATCGCTTCGCGCAGCACATGGACGCGGTCGGTCGCGAGACCGATCGTCGCCTTGGCCTTGTCGAGCACCGCATCCGCCGAGCCGTGGCCCGAGGCTTCGGCACCGACCGCGTCGATGCAACTGTCCGGGCCGCGACCCTTGGTGCGATATTGCAGCTCGTCATAAACATTCTCGACTTCGCTGAAATCGATCGTCTCCGCGCCGCCGGCTTCCGCCATGCGAAGCCGTTCGGGCACTTCGTCGATCGCGATGACGCGGCCTGCGCCGAGCATCAGCGCAGAGCGGATCGCGAACTGGCCGACCGGGCCGCAACCCCAGATCGCGACGGTGTCGCCGGGCTCGATCTGTGCGTTTTCTGCCGCCATGTAACCGGTCGGGAAAATGTCCGAGAGGAACAGCGCCTGTTCGTCGGTGACGCTATCGGGCACCTTGATCGGGCCGAAATCGGCCATCGGCACGCGCAGATATTCGGCCTGACCGCCGCAATAGCCGCCGAGCATGTGGCTGAACCCGAACAGGCCAGCGGGCGAATGGCCCATCGCCTTGATCGCCATCTCGGCATTGGGGTTGGTGGTCGAACAGGCCGAGAACAGCCCCTTTTTGCAGAACCAGCATTCGCCACAGCTGATCGTGAACGGCACCACGACGCGGTCGCCGATCTTGAGGTTGGTGACTTCGGAGCCGAGGGCTACGACTTCGCCCATGTTCTCGTGGCCGAGAATGTCGCCCGATTCCATCGTCGGCTGGTAGCCGTCGAGCAAGTGCAGGTCCGACCCGCAGATCGCGCAGGCGGTTACCTTGATGATCGCATCGCGCGGATGCTTGATCTCGGGGTCTGCTACGGTGTCGACGCGAACGTCACCTTTTCCGTGCCAGCATAATGCGCGCATTGTAGATCTCCGTTGGGGATATCGGGTCTGCCGCGGTCAGCAAACCATCCTGCACGGTTAACGAGCGGTAGGGTAAAAGGTCCCACGGACGTTGATGATCTACATCAGTATGGCCCGGACAGGTATCGCATTGGTCGACGAATTGACCGTGATTTGCGATACTTGCCTACGGATGATCTATTCTTCTCGCATTCGCGGCTGGAACAACTTGCCGTTTTCGACGAGCAGGATCAGCGCCAGCACCGCAACCCCGATCGCGAGATAGCCGATCGCGAGCGGGAAGGTGGTGCCATTGTACGATTGCCCGATCGCGGACCCGACCAGCACCGCGCCGACGCTGGTGATGAACCCCTGCACCGACGAGGCGGTGCCCGCGATATGCCCGACCGGTTCCATCGCCATCGCGCCGAAGTTCGACCCGCACAGCCCGATGCACGTCATGCTCAGCGCCTGAAAGATCATGTAGGTGATGAGCGATTCGCTGCCTGCACCGATCACCGCAAGGTGGACCAGCGACAGGCCGATCAGCCCGAACACCGCGGCTTGCGAGATCAACCGCGTGCCGAGCCGTTCGACCAGGCGGCTGTTGGCGAAGGAGGCACATCCCATTGAGAAGGCGCAGACCGCGAACAGCACGGTGAAGCGGTCGCCTGCGTGGAATTCCTCGACGAAGATCTGCTGCGAGGATGCGACGAACGCGATGATTCCCCCGAAGGTCAGCGACGCCGCGACCGCATAGCCCGCGGAATAGCGGTTGGTCAGCGTGAGGCGATAGGAGGCAGTGAGCGTCGCGATTGAGATCGGCACGCGCCGTTCGACCGGGAGGCTCTCGGGGAGCCGGGCGAACGTCCAGACGAGCACGAACGCCGCAAACGCCGCCAGCGCGTAGAAGATGAAGCGCCACGGCCCGATCAGCAGCAGCATCTGGCCGAGGCTGGGCGCGAGGATCGGCACGAGGAAGAAGATCATCTGCGCGACCGACAGGGTGCGCGCCATCGTGCGGCCTGAGAAATTGTCGCGCACGATCGCCACCGCCACAACGCGCGTCGCCGCGGACATCAGCCCTTGCAGGACGCGCGCACCGATCAGCGCGGGGAAGGTCGCCGAACTCGCCGCGAAGATGCTCGCCGCGACGAAGCCCAGCAGTGTGATGAGCAGGATCGGGCGGCGCCCGTAGCGATCGGTGAGGGGGCCATAGGCGAGCTGCCCGACTCCGAAGCCGAGCATGTAGAAGGTGATGATCCACTGCCGGTGGTTGGCGGTCGCGATCGCGAGATCGCGGCCCATGTCGGCGAGCGCGGGCAGCATCAGGTCGACGCCAAGTGCGTTGACCGCCATCAGCGCGGCGACGAACGCCACGAATTCGTGGCGGTGCATGGCTGGGGCGGGAGCAGGGGATCGCGTGAGCATGGCGTCCGCTTAGTGCGGCGGGGCGGGATAGGCCATCTCTGATGGTGGCTGAGTAAAAGCGGGAAGAGCGTGCGCTCAACGTCGCGCCTGGGATGTCGGGTGCAACACTCCCGACTGGCGCTTGCGCGCCCCCCTCCTTTTGGCTTCCCCGGCGAAGGCCGGGGCCCAGTAGTGAAGGTCGATGTCATCGCGTGCCGCCACCGCCATGCGCGGCTCTCGACTGGGCCCCGGCCTTCGCCGGGGAAGCGGGGCGGGGCGGGGCGGGTGCGCTCGCCCCACCGGCAGGGCTTTCCTCCCGCTACGATCGCGCGGTAAGGCGCTCGCTCAACGATAAAACACTCCCGGGGGAAGCATGGCCAGTCTGTTGCGCCGCAAAATCGTCAAGACCGGCGCGGAACAGCCCGCCGAACACCAGCTCGCCCGGACGCTGTCGTGGCCGCATCTGATCGCCCTCGGGGTCGGCGCGATCGTCGGGACCGGCATCCTGACGCTGATCGGCGTCGCATCGGATCGTGCGGGGCCTGCGGTACTGCTCAGCTTCGTCGTGGCGGGCGCGATCTGTGCGTGCGCGGCGCTGTGCTATGCCGAAATGGCGACGATGATCCCGGCCTCGGGGAGCGCTTATACCTATAGCTATGCGGTGCTCGGCGAGATCATCGCCTGGGTGGTTGGGTGGAGCCTGATCCTCGAATATTCGCTGGTCGTCTCGGCGGTCGCGGTCGGCTGGTCGAGTTATGCGGTGCGCTTCCTCGCAGGCGTGGGGATCGTCCTGCCCGATGTGCTGACGCACGGCCCGAGTGCGTCGGGCGCGTTCGGGATCAATTTGCCCGCAGTGTTCATCATCGCGGTGGTGGCGGGCCTGCTGACGCTCGGCACGCGCGAGAGCGCGCGGATCAACAGCGCGCTGGTGATCCTCAAGATCGTCACGCTGACGCTGTTCGTCATCGTCGCGCTGCCGCACTTCGACACTGCCAACCTCACGCCCTTCGCGCCTTACGGCTATGGCAGCGTCGCGGGGGCGGACGGCGTCAAATACGGAATGATGGGCGCCGCCGCGATCATCTTCTTCGCCTTCTACGGCTTCGACGCGATCTCGACCGCGGCGGAGGAAACCAAGAACCCCGAGCGCGATCTCGCGATCGGGATCGTCGGGTCGATGGTCGCCTGCACGATCATCTACATCGTCGTCGCGCTCGCCGCGGTCGGCGCGGTGCAGTACAGCGTGTTCGGCAAGAGCGCCGAGCCGCTCGCGCTGATCCTTGTCCAGTTGCGCCAGCCCGGCATCGCCACCGTTATCGCCGCCGCCGCGGCAATCGCCTTGCCGACCGTGCTGCTCGGCTTCCTGTACGGACAGAGCCGGATCTTCCTCGTCATGGCGCGCGACGGCTTCCTGCCGCCCGCGCTCGCGCGCGTCTCCAAGCGCGGGACGCCCGCGCGCGTGACGATCGTGACCGCGATTTTCGTCGCGGTGATTGCGGCGCTGATGCCGATCGACGTGATCGCGAGTCTCGCCAATGCGGGCACGCTGTGCGCGTTCGTCGCGGTGGCGGCGTGCGTGCTGGTGCTGCGGCGACGGTCGCCGGATGCGCGGCGGCCGTTCCGGATGCCGCTTGCCTGGATCATCGCGCCGCTGGCGATCCTCGGGTGCGTCTATCTTTTTTCGAGCCTGCAGGTCGTAACCCAGCTTTCGTTCGTTGGGTGGAACGCGTTCGGGCTGGCGGTGTACTTCGTCTATGGGCGCGCCCGCGCGACCATCACGCACTGAGCGGCGTACCGAACAGGAATTCCAAGCATGTCCGCTGCCAAACGAGGCGAATCCAATCTGGTGATCTTCGCCGCCCTAGCGGCGAACCTCGGCATTGCCGTGGCGAAGTTCATTGCATCAGCCATCACCGGGTCGTCGTCGATGCTGACCGAGGGGTTCCACTCGGTCGTCGACAGTCTCAACCAAGTCCTGCTGCTCTACGGCAAACACCGCGGGAAGCGGCCGCCCGATACCGCGCACCCGTTCGGCTATGGTCGCGAATTGTATTTCTGGAGCTTCGTCGTCGCGATCCTGATCTTCGGGGTCGGCGCGGGCGTGTCGATTTACGAAGGCTGGGTGCATATCGAGGAACCCGAGCCGCTGCGCGACCCGCTGGTCAATTATGTCGTCCTCGGCGTGGCGTTCCTGCTGGAGGGCGGATCGTGGTTCCTCGCGATGCGCGGCTTCGCGAGCGAGAACCGTGGGCGCGGATGGTGGCAGGCCGTGCGGCGCTCAAAGGATCCGACCGGGTTCATCGTCCTGTTCGAGGATTCGGCGGCGCTCGCGGGGCTGGTCGTTGCCGGGGTGGGTGTCTGGGCCAGCCATGCGTTTGACGATCCGCGGATCGACGGGATCGCGTCGATCGTCATCGGGGTCATTCTCGGCGTGGTTGCGATGCTGCTCGCGCGCGAAGCGAAGGGATTGCTGATCGGGGAGGGGGCCGATCCGGTGATCGTCGCTCGGGTCGAAGAGATCGTTGCCGCGTATCCGGACATCACCGCGGTCAACCACGTCCGCACGATCCATACCGCGCCGCACAGCATCTTCGTGGCGATCAGCGCGGACTTCCGCGATTCGCTGACGCTGGGGGAGGCGGAGACGCTGATCGAGACGATCGAGACCGCGCTGAAGGCAGCGGAGCCGATGTTGTCGTCGATCTATATCCGGCCGGAGAAGCGCGAGAATGCGTCGACGTTGACGGTGGTGGAGGAGTGACGTCAGTCGATTAGCCCCTCCCCTTCAGGGGAGGGGTTGGGGCGGGGCCGTGCCGCGAATACGCAGGTTGGTCTCTGCTGGACGGCCCCACCCCCAACCCCTCCCCTGAAGGGGAGGGGCTTTAGAAGCAATTAGAGGCGCGACCATCACAGCGCGGCGATACCGATCGCCGCGAGCATCGCACCGTACACCGCCCACTGCGTCTGTGCGATCATGAAGCTGGACGCCGGCCAATGCACCAGCCCGAGCCCCTGACCGATCCACAAAAAGCAAGAATGCGGCGACGCTTAAGGTGGCGGAGGAGGCGTGACGCTCGCCGATTAGCCCCTCCCCTTCAGGGGAGGGGTTGGGGTGGGGCCGTGGCGCGAATACGCAGGTTGGTTTCTGCTGGACGGGGGGC
>Ga0265798_10009020_pt1 | contig 12575 bp, 11 predicted proteins | sample P3T30metagenome_FD_192430 | JGI IMG/M metagenome (GOLD analysis project Ga0265798, IMG submission 192430) | Plant litter microbial communities from East Loma Ridge, Irvine, California - P3 T30 | ecosystem: Environmental > Terrestrial > Plant litter > Unclassified | place: USA: California...
TTTCTATACCGCTAAATACTTTAGCAAAAAACGGGTTAAGTATATTGGGCAATATAACACCAATGGTTTTAGAACGCTTACTTTTTAAATTAACCGCAATGTTATTAGGCTTATAGTTCTTAAGCTTGGCAAACTCCTGCACTTTGATTTTTGTAGGCTCACTGATTTCAGGACTATTGCTCAATGCTTTGGATACCGTTGACACGGAAACATTAAGCTCTTTAGCAATTTGTTTTAATGTAGCTTTTGGTCTCATATATCCTAATTATGTTTTGTATGGTAAAGAAACGAAAATTTTACGAAATTCTTATAGTTGTTTTTGTTGAAATGTCATTTATTTAACTATTAATCATTATTACATATAATACTAAAAACGAAAACGTGTGAGTTAATTAGTACAGATTTACAAAAATGTTGTATTTGCCTGAAATATAAAAAGTTAATTAAACAATAAAGTTTCTGCGTAAACTAATGTTAAGTCATTTACTGGGTTTAACTCTAAACACCTAATCCTCAAACGTAATAGTGTTAAACATATTTAATCTTTTTATTAATTATTTGTTAAACATTTAAAAATTACTCTGTTTGTTAAAAACCATTAACAATTAAGCTGCGTATGTAAAATTAACTTTGAAATCTAACAAAAGAATTCACAACCACACCACTTACAATTATTAACCTTAAATGTTACATTATGAAAAAGACTAAAGTAGAAGTCCGCGAAGTAGCCACAGGATTGGCCAGCAGACGAAGCTTTCTTAAAATCAGCGGCCTTACGCTTGCAGGAACAGGACTATTACTTGCGGGTTGTAGCGATGACGATGACGCAACAGGCACAAACCCAGACCCTAACATGCTGCCGGGTATTGTAAACGGAACTTTTGACCTTGGCGGAGGTGATGCAGGTATTCTTACCTATGCGTATGCTCTTGAGCAACTTGAAGCTGACTTTTACACAAGGGTTGTAAACAGCAACACTTTTGGAGCTACTTTTAACGCCGAAGAACAATCTGTACTTACAGATCTTTACAGGCATGAAGTAATTCACCGTGAGTTTTTTAAAGCTGCCCTAACAGGAGCTTTGGCTAATACTGAAGGTGTGGTATTGCCTAATCTTGAATTTAGTTATGACAGTGTAAACTTTAGCGACAGGCTAAGTGTGCTTAAAACTGCCAGAGCACTTGAAGATACTGGAGTTTCTGCTTACAATGGTGCGGGAAGGTACATTACTAATCCTGACTATTTGCTAATTGCAGGTAAAATAGTATCTGTAGAAGCAAGGCACGCATCGGCTATCAGGGATTTATTAAACCCGGGTTCTGCTGATTTTGCAGGAAACGATGTTGTAGACGCTAACGGTCTTGACAAAGCACAAAAACCATCGCAAATAATCCCGGTAGTAAGCTCTCTTGATTTTATCCAGACTGCCTTTACAGCAATGTATTTACCATAATAACTAACATTTAAAATCACGAAATTATGAATATCTTAAAATTTATAGAATCGTTTACTAATGAGGGGGTAATACAAAGCCTGCAAAGTAAAGGATCAAGAAGAGATAGCTTATCACAGTTTGGTAAAATTGGTACTAATACCGCTTTAGCCGCTGTGCCACTTGTATCTATGTTTTTTACGCAAAAAGCTAATGCAACATCATCTGCATTTTTAGCCTCGGCAGCAGATACTCCAATATCTGCACTGCAACTTGCACTTACTCTTGAATATTTAGAGGATGATTTTTATCAGATGGCACTGGATACCAACGGACTTATTCCTGATGCTGAAAAAGATATTATTGCACAGATAAGCCAGCACGAAGCTGCCCACGTTAGCTTTTTAATGGGTGCACTGGGTGCTGACGCTCCTGCAAAACCTGAATTTGATTTTACTGCTAATGGCACTTTTGATACTTTTGATAATTACCAGACTTTCTTAGCTTTATCTCAGGCTTTTGAAGATACGGGTGTTAGAGCATACAAAGGCCAGGCTGCCAACCTTATGTCTAACGGGGATTTGCTAACTGCCGCTTTACAGATACACTCTGTTGAGGCACGCCATGCATCAATGATCCGCAGGATGAGAAACCAAAAAGGATGGATAGTAGGCAATAGCATTGGTACCCTGCCGGATATCGCAGCAGTACACAAAATTTATGATGGCGAAGAAAACACCATACAAGGTGGCTACAATACTACTACAGCACAGGCTACAAATGGCCCTGCTTTAAGCGGTACAGGTGCTACAGAATCGTTTGACGAGCCTATCAGCGGAGCACTTGCTTCAGAAATTGCAAGCGTGTTTTTCGCTGTATAACAATAAAATTAAGTTGATTATTACTGCCCGTAGGATTTATTTCCTACGGGCAGTTTTATTATATAGTAATCTTAATAAATAAATGTATCTTCACACTCCCTTGCAGTGCTTTCCGCTCCATCAATGTTAAGCGCAAAATACTCCCCGCTTAATGAAACACCATTTGCTTTACGCTCTAAAGTTATTTTGAGGAAACCATATTTAGAGTCGCAATAATTTTGAAGGTGCACATTATCCAATAACGGGTTATCAATGCTGTACATCGGGTCACCTTCCCGCACAAGTGAGTGTAACTCATCAAAACCACCGGCTCCGCATACAATATAAGGCACCACTTTACCATTGGCATAGGTTTTATTAAAGCGCTGGTAATTATGTACATGTCCGCTAAAAACAGCATCAGGCAGTACGCCGCTTTCTGCAAAAGCACTTTCTAAAAGAGTAATCATAGGCAGGCTTGACCCGTGGTTAAAGTCAGCCGTGTAAGGCGCATGATGTATGCACACTATAATAAGTTTGCCGGGCTGTTCTTTTGCGGCAGTTTTTAATTCTTCTACAAACCATTTACGCTGTGTTTCATCTATGTAGCCAAATTTAGGCACGTTGCCGTGCAAACCTATAATATTAGCAAGCGGTGTTTGTAGTGTCCAGTAAATATTAGGCTGTACCATGCTTTTGTGCCTGCCGCCACTAAAAGGTATGTCGCGGCTTTCAGTATCTCCAAAAACGGCTGTAAATGCGTCCAGGCTATTGTAGTGTACGGGGTTAGCAGGGTTAACATCGCTATCGTGATTACCGGCTATGGCAAAAATTGGCCTTGTATACTTTTCATACGGCTTAAAAAACTGGTTTTCATATTGCTCTGCTTCGCCAAAATGATATACCACATCACCTAAATGATATAAAAAGGAAGGCTGCTCACCTGCATCGCCTTCAGCAATTTGCCTACACATTTGCGCGGCTATTTTTTGCTGTCCATCCGGGGAGCGAACACCGCCGGTATCGCCCACCATGTTAAAACTAAATTTATCATGCGCCAGTTCTATAAATTTCGCCACATCAAGATGGTAAGGGTATTTACCGGAAGGAGGCGGAAGTGGTTGTTTTTTATAGCTATCGTCGGGCTGGTAAAGTTTAAGTATCGGGCGGTTGTATTTTTTATTTTGCTGAAAAGCCATAGGTAAATTGCAATAGGGTTTTATCGTTGTGCAAGATAAAGCCTGCAAGCCGAAATGCCTTGCCTTTTCTAAAAATTATAACCTATTGATAACATTTGAGTGCAGTAAATAAAAGCATTAATTTCAGAAATCGCTATTGATAAATTACACTTTTAAAAATTTTGACCTTGGAAGTAAGTTAGTTACGTTAAAATATCGTAAATTCCTATAGTATACAATCTACCTTTTGTACAACTTAATACATACTACATGAAAAAAATAATTGTTTTCGCATCAGTATCCTTTGCAAGCGGTATCCTGTTCGTAAATATTTACAACTCGTTAGTTAATGCCATTGCAGTTGAGAGCGATATTCCAAATTCGGTAATAGCCACAAGGGAGTATTTTAAAACGGTTAACCCAAGCGATTTCTTTAAAATATTTTCACCACTCACTCAGATACTTGCACTATTATCACTCATTTTATTTTGGAAAAGGTCACTGGCAATAAGGCGTGCGTTAGGGATTGCACTTGCATTTTATTTCGCAGCAGATGTGTTTACTTTTATCTATTTTCACCCCCGTAATGATATTATGTTCATGTCGGAAAAACTTCCGGACACCCAAACCCTTAAACGATTAGCTGCCGAATGGAGCTCTATGAACTGGTTAAGGTCGCTGCTGGTGCTAATAGGCATTATATTTTCATCTTTGGGAATTGATAAAATTTACACATTTAAACAAAGTACCTGATTGGCTCTATGCTAAAAATAAAAAAAGCCCCTGAAAATCAGAGGCTTTTTGTTGTGCGGGTGATAGGACTCGAACCTACACACCTTGCGGCACCAGATCCTAAGTCTGGCGTGTCTACCAATTTCACCACACCCGCGGGTATACTAAAATAGTATCTTGCGTCATTACAAGGGTGCAAATATACAATTTAGTTTTTATAAAGCAAGAAAAGCTTTTAATATTTAGGCACTACATAGCCCGGCCTTTTGCAGTACTATGTAGTGTTTAGATTATGAGGCTAATAATTAATTTTCTCTAAACGCATTTCTGCCTGATTGGTTTTTAGGTTAACTTCTAACAGCCTGATATAGCCATTTTTTGCCAGTCCCGGATAAATCTTAAGGTCATCGCCATATAATGGAAGCGTTTCAAAACCATATTCTCCACCAACATTAGACACAATCCCCATGGTCCATAATGGTTTTTTTGCCATTTTTTTCTTGTTGCCCTCCTGGTCGTTAAGTGTATAATAAAGCACATAATCACCAGCCTTATTAATTTTTTGGCAAAAAATATAGTCAAAAACGCCATACTTTTTCATATCCAAGCCACTGATACCGGGGTACACCTCTACAGAATTTTTCTTATCCAGTTGTTTCGAAAACACAATGTTGTTATCGTCATTAAACTCAATTAAATACAAATCATTTAGCAACGCATAGGCTTTTGGTGAAGTTGTTGCAAACTGCAACCCTCCTTTAAAACCGTAGCCCTCCAGCACCATAAGCATAGTGCCTTTTGGGGTAATTATAAAATCCTGCGCCATAAGACTAATATCTTTGCCAATGGCCCCGTGTTCTTTTACTCCGGGTATAGCTTTACCAAGATCTTTCCACAACACAAAATTACGTTTACCCTCTGCAACAGTTTTTTTATCAAAAACTAAATGCCCGTAACCCATATTCCAGCCTTTTTTAGAGTTCTCGTATGTATTGGTAAACACATGAATCTTGTCTTTTACAATACTGGTGCTGTATAGGTTTATATCATACAACTCGTCTTCAAGTTTTATCTCCCCCAGCAGGTCGCCGGTTTTAATATTATATACCTCGATGCTTTTAGCCTCCAGCGCTACTTTTTTAATAAGTGTTTCTTTTTTTAACAAAAGTACCTCATCGTCAGAGTCAAGGTATTCATATTTACAGGCAGTTTTCTTATCAGCATTAATATTCTTACTCCATACAATTTTCATATCCTTATCTAAAACAGCAAAACGGTTTATAGATTTCTGCCTTTTAAAATCAAAGGTTACCATACTGCTAATAGCCTCGGCTTTTGGATTGTATTCGGGAGAAGCAAATGCAAGAAAGTGATTGCTTTTTGTTTTAACAAGTTTTTGCAGGTCCCAAAAATCACCAAATTCCATTTTATCACCCGATTTATAAGTATACTCTTTAGCCTCAAATTTTTCGTACTTAAACTCTTTAGAAAATGTAAAGTTATCAAGGTTAACATTTACAAACCTGTAATTAAAAAACGGCATTAAATCATAAGCATCCAGCTTTACGAGCCTGTCATTAACTCCAATGGTAAGCTGATTACCAATCTTTTTTACAAATGTAAGCTCAGCACGGGTTCTTGCCATCCATGTTTTAAAAACCGCTTGTGTAAGGCTGAAAGAAGTTAATTTATTCAGGTTTTTGTCAAGAACAACATATTCAAGATCAAACACTTCTTTACTCTTCCTATCCAGTTCATAAAGCAGGCAGTAGCCAAAAACATCGCTTTCATCTTCCTCCATAATTACAGAAGAATCTAAAAACCTGCCCGACGATAATGCTCCCAGATTTTGCACCTGCCCTATTGCCGTACCAAAGCACAGCGACACAAAAAACACAATAAATTGCCTCATTTTTTTACTGAATATTGATTAATAATTTCGGATATCTCGCTTTTGCGAAGTTGCCTTACAAAAGATAAAAATGTATTATAGCTATAGGAATATCGCGGACTCATAGTATCTACATACTTGTTCATGGTATAGTTTTTTTGGGCTTCCTGAATCTTTAAAAAGGCATCATGTACCATACCCCTTAGATAAGCATTATCAGGATCGTACTTTAGCAACAACAACGATTGGTAGAGCGATTTACCATATTCTTTTAGCACAAACAGCCCCATAAGATGATCATACTTAGCGCGCTTTACAACATCCTGGTATGCAGGCAATGGGTCTTCTGTGTTTTCGGTACCAATCTTAAAAACAGTTTGCAGCCTTTTTGCCCTGTCAGCACAATCAGGGTGTGTCTTTAAAGAATCTATCTGCCAAAACTTAAGTGTCTTATCATATTTATATTTAGATATCTCCTCTCCCAAAATCCATTCTTTGTTAAAAGGCTGCTTGTCCGATGAGAATAGCTTCTCATAATCAACCGGCAACAGCGAGTCCTTTTCCCTATCCATATCATCGAGCGTAATAAAACTTTTTAAAGCGGCAGATTCCTTGCCCGCAAAAGCATTTTTGTAAAGCACAAAACCAAGAGAATCTGCCTGAAATTCAACCTCACGGTGTCTTTTCCTGTTAGCGTAAACAATTTTTTTAAACAGGTTAGAGGCCGTTTCTCCTTTATTATACTTTTGCTTCTCTATTTCACGCGTTCGCTTCTTTATATCCGATGAGTTTTTCAACTTAACATATTCCAGCAAGCCATTTCGCGGATGGTTAAGCAAATTATGGGCAAGTTCATGGCATAATATAAAGGCAACTTCATCCTCTGTGTAAACATTTGCAAAAAGCGGAAGGTTTACCACCACAAAACCATCACCCATAGCATAAGCATTAGGAGTTTCGGCGAAGGACAACAATATTTGGGCGGAAGCCAGGGATGCATATTCCGGATTAGCGGATGCGATTTTCTTGAGCAATGCATTTATCTGATCCTCATAATAAGGCCCTTGCACAAATTGCCCCCTGTTTACTTTATCTGTAAATTCGGTATTTATCTCCGCATAAGATGCTGCAAGATCCTTACTGTAACTTTTATCAGGTAAATTTTTAAAAGAGAGCAGTGTTTGGGCAACCCTTTGATTGTAAGCAGCTTTAAGCTTATTGCGCCAGGCAACATTAGCGGTGTCTATGGCGGTATAGCCAGACTGCGCAGTGCATGTAAACAAATATATTAAACAAAAAAGTAGTGTAATTTTTTTAACCATGGGCCACTGAATATTCGCCCATAAATTTATTTAATTATCTGACTTATTGGATATGTTTTTAAAAAAATGTTAAAAATATATTTGATGCGCATCTAAGTGGATAAAGACATCATATAAAATGAAGAAAATAGCAACAATAAAAAAACCCCTGAGACATCAGAGGTTTTAACTTGTGCGGGTGAAAGGACTCGAACCTTCACACCGTGAGGCACCAGATCCTAAGTCTGGCGTGTCTACCAATTTCACCACACCCGCAGGCAGATAATGCAACTGATATGCGTTTCATTATTACGGGTGCAAATATACCACTGTTTTGCAACTTTCAAACTAAAAATGTAACTTTTTTTCATTTTATTTTTTCGTATTTTTGATGCTCAATCGTATATATCTAATTTATAATGGATAACATAAAAAACTATGTCGGCCAAAACAAAGACCGATTTATAAATGAACTTATAGAACTGCTTAAAATACCATCGGTTAGTGCTGATAGCGCCTATTCTCAGGATGTAATAAATACTGCCGATGCCGTTAAGGCCAGCCTTGAAAAAGCAGGCTGCGACCATGTTGAAATTTGCGAAACCCCCGGCTACCCTATTGTTTACGGTGAAAAGATCATCGATAAAAATCTGCCAACTATCTTAGTATACGGACATTATGATGTTCAGCCGGCCGACCCGGTTGAATTATGGACTTCCCCTCCTTTTGAACCCATTATTAAAAAGACCGACCTGCACCCGGACGGTGCCATCTTTGCGCGCGGTGCCTGCGATGATAAAGGCCAAATGTACATGCACGTTAAAGCGCTGGAATACATGGTGCAAAGCAACAGCCTGCCTTGTAACGTTAAGTTTATGATAGAGGGCGAAGAAGAGGTGGGGTCGCCAAGCCTTGCCTGGTTTGTAGAGCGCAACCAGGATAAACTGGCTAATCATGTTATCTTAATTTCAGATACCGGAATGATCTCTAACACGCAACCCTCTATTACTACGGGGCTTAGGGGCCTTAGTTATGTAGAGGTAGAGGTTACCGGCCCTAACCGCGACCTACACTCGGGGCTATACGGTGGCGCAGTAGCCAACCCTATTAATGTGTTAGCCAAGATGATAGCGCAACTGCACGACGAAAACAACCACATTACCATTCCCGGCTTTTACGATAAAGTAGAAGAGCTTACCCGCCAGGAGCGCGACGAGATGGCTAAAGCGCCTTTTTCACTTGACGCTTATAAGCAAGCCCTTGATATTGAGGATGTTTATGGCGAATCTACTTATACTACTAATGAGCGTAATTCTATCAGGCCAACGCTTGATGTTAACGGCATTTGGGGCGGCTACACAGGCGAAGGCGCTAAAACTGTGATTGCCAGCAAGGCATATGCTAAAATATCGATGCGATTGGTACCTGCGCAGGACTGGCATGAAATTACCGACCTATTTACCAAACATTTTACAAGCCTTGCCCCTAAAGGCGTTCGTGTTAAGGTTACACCACACCACGGCGGCCAGGCATACGTAACTCCCATAGATAGTGTGGGTTACAAAGCAGCCGCACTGGCTTATGAGGAAAGCTTTGGCATTAAACCTATCCCTGTAAGATCAGGAGGCAGTATCCCCATTGTGGCCTTATTTGAGAAAGAGCTTAAGAGTAAGACAATTATGATGGGCTTTGGCCTTGATAGCGATGCCATCCACTCCCCTAACGAACATTTTGGCATCTTTAATTACCTTAAAGGCATCGAAACGATTCCGCTTTTCTACAAACATTTTACAGAACTATCTAAATAAAATAGCTTAATATTTCACTTTTGGAGTTCGAGTTAGCCTAATAAAACACCTAAAATCTGCCCCTCAAAAAGGCAGATTTTTTTATGCTTTTACTTCACAATATACCAATCGGTATATTATTTTCATCGCTAAAATCATTATTTTTATTTATATACCGATTGGTATATTTTAACTTGTAAGCGCAACTTAATTTTTTTTCAAATGGGCTGTTCAAAAAAATGGGCATTGGAAAAATAATTTATAAAATCAAAAATAAAGTGTGAAATTTTAATCTGTACCTCATCCAACATTACTCGTACACAACCGTGGTATACCCAAAACCGATGTTAAAGCCATTGTAGGTTTTATCGGGGTCATAAATCAGGGCATGCTTTATAGTTTTCCATTGGGTATTCATGCCAAACACATCAGCTACGTAAGTAGCAAGGCCTTTAGGTGCTTCAAATAATGGGAAATGGGGCTGCATTTGCTTGCTCCATTTTCTTTGCTTGCCATCTTTATCTATAGATAAGTCATAAGGCGTTTCTGCAATCAGGTTACCGCTTTGATCGGCATTACCTAAAATGGTAAGCTTTACAAACAATCCGTCTTTAGGTACCGCAACTTCATCCGATAAGTTAAAAGTAAATTCTGTGGCATCCTTAGCATTGTCAATCAGCACAATTTGCTTATAATCATTCAGTTTATCGCCCGGCGTATCATTATTGTTTACCAAAACCTCAACTTTAATAAGGGCTTTATAAGCCGTCTTTTTAAACGGATCTTGCTTTTTACCCACATCCCACACAAAATCCTTTTCCATCAACGGCATCACTATTTTAGTGAGGTAGCTATTCGCCTTATCAGGCTTTACCAAAAAGGCATACATCATGCCTATATATGAAACTGACATCTTAGCCTCATTTTGGTGGCCTTTAGGCTTTACAACGCCTTCTATGCGCTTAGGTTTTTTAACCGCTACCACAACCTCATCCAACTCTATAGATCGCGGACTCAGATATACATCATCCGTTACCGTTGCTAAAACTATCTTCTTAGCGCCGTAACCTATAGATGACACCTCAATAGCCGTGATAGCCTTATCTTCAATTGTAACTTCCCCATCGGCATTAGCATACAGTCCGTAATCATTAAGCAGGTTAACAGTGGCATACGCAACAGGTTTTTGGGTTAGGCTGTCCCGCACTGTAAATTTTTGCTGGGCGAAGGCAGCTGAGGCAAACAACAGTAAAAATGTAACATATTTCATGAAGCGGCATTAAGAGTGTAATCTTTTAACAGGTTTTTACTGAAATTATTATAAATAAATCCAACCTCCATAAATTTTATTCGAAAAAATTAGGCTGTGTAGAAATTAACTCTACATTTGTAGAAACAATTCTCAATCTGTAGAACAATGCAACTTACAAAAACCGAAGAGCAACTGATGCAATATTTATGGAAACTGGAAAAAGCGTTTATGAAAGACCTTTTAGACCTGTTCCCGGAGCCCAAGCCGGCGGCAACAACGGTTGCCACATTGCTTAAACGCATGACCGACAAAGGCTTTGTAGGCTATAAAGAATACGGCAAGAGCCGCGAGTACTTCCCAAAGGTTAAAAAATCAGATTACTCGTCAAAACAGATGAACGGCATGATAAAGAACTTCTTTAACAACTCGGCATCGCAGTTTGCATCCTTCTTTACGCAGCAAACTAATATGACCAGCGCCGAGCTTGAGGAGCTCAAAAAAATAATAGACTCTGAAATTAAAAAGAAACAGCAATGATAGATTTTCTATTAAAGTCAACCATAAGCATGGCGCTCCTTTTAGGGGTGTACTATCTTCTGCTGCAAAAAGAACGGTTGTTTGTTTTTAACCGGTTCTACCTGCTGTTTGCCCTGGCATTCTCAGTAGCGCTGTCTTTTATAACAATAGAAATTCACACAGAAGCTGAGCCCGTTGTAACATCTGTAATGGCAACGCAACAATTCACATATGATGTCCCAACAGCAGTAACGCCTAAAATAACAACCGAATCCCCTATTGACTACCTTAGCTATCTGCCCTGGCTCATTTACGGATTGATAACCCTTGTGTCGACTTTAAAATTTACAGGGAATATATGGTATTTTAAAAAACAGGTGGCGAAACATCCATCGCAAAAACATGATGCCGCAACGCTGGTGTTATTAGATAAGAAAGTACTACCGCACACCTTTTTAGATTACATTTTTATAAGTAAAGAAGAGCACGAGCGCAATACAATTGAGGAAGAGTTATATCTGCACGAGCTGGCACACGTTACCCAGAAACACACGCTTGACATTTTGTTTATAGAGGTGCTTAAAACAATCCTGTGGTTTAACCCGCTATTATATTTTTACAAAAAGGCCATACAGCTAAACCATGAGTTCCTGGCAGACGAAAGCGTACTGCAACAGGTAAACAATGTGGCAGCATACCAGCAATTACTGCTTATTAAAGCGCTGCCGCCCACGCAGTACCAGCTGGCAAGCAGCCTTAATTTCTCCGTAACAAAAAAGCGTTTCAATATGATGACAAAAGCCACAACCACTAAATCTAAAGCCTTACTCTTAAAGTTAGCATCATTACCTGTTATTGCCGGCCTAGTAGCCCTGCTGTGCATAGAAACTGTTGCACAACAAACCGCAACCGCCGCAGAGCCACTGCCACAGCAAACCGCAGGAAGAGACGCTAAAACTCCCGATAAGGATAAAAGGCGCGATGCATATTTTGCGGGAGTAATATTTAATATTAAAGACTACGTTGCTAATGTTACCATCAATAAAGTATACGAAGATTTAACCACACAGGAAAAGCAACACTACGTTAAAGATTACCTGATACCATCGCTTGCCGAAAAAAAATCGCCTACTCAAAAAGAGCTTCAGGATTTTAAAAACAAATCTAAATATGCTATTTGGATCGATGGTGTTAATGTAAATAACATGGCGCTGAACAACTACAAGCCTTCTGACTTTGCGTCTTTTTGGGGAAGTCCTGTTTACAAAAATGCACGAACTAAAAAACATCCGCAACCCTTTCAGTACTGGCTTAACACACAGGATTATTTCGATAAGAACATTAAAGATCAACATAAAAAATACGACGGTAACTATTTTAGCCTTACTATTTATGAATCTAAAACCGTAATATCTCATAAACAAGTGGCAGAGGAAGTGCAGCAGATAAGCAAGGCAGAGGCTGCTATAAAACCGCAGTATCCCGGTGGGCAGGCTAAATTTGATGCTTTTTTTAAGGCCAACTTTAAAATGCCCGATGGTATTACAGCTAAAGCAGATGTTGTTGCTGTATTTACCGTTGAAACTAACGGAACGTTAAGCAACATCAGGATCCAGGAATTTCCCG
>Ga0265798_10009022_pt1 | contig 12573 bp, 11 predicted proteins | sample P3T30metagenome_FD_192430 | JGI IMG/M metagenome (GOLD analysis project Ga0265798, IMG submission 192430) | Plant litter microbial communities from East Loma Ridge, Irvine, California - P3 T30 | ecosystem: Environmental > Terrestrial > Plant litter > Unclassified | place: USA: California...
CCTCGTCGCGCGGGGTGGAGCAGTTCGGTAGCTCGCTGGGCTCATAACCCAGAGGTCGTAGGTTCAAATCCTGCCCCCGCAACAGAACGAAGGCCCGGTCTCATCGAGACCGGGCCTTCTGCTTTGCGCGGCATCTCCGCTTTGCGTCGCCCGTTCGCTTCGCGTCGCCCTTCAGCGCACGTGCTGTTCCGCTTCTCCGTCGCCTGTGTCGATCCACGGTCGTCTGCCATGGCCCATCCGGCGGCACGTCACGAGACGGCACCTCTGGATCAGGCTTCCGGGTCGTCTGGTCTCCCACTCGCCCGGACCCCGTGAGCCGTCCGCTACGGGCCCGTGCCGGTCCGTGCGGAGCGGGTGAGGGCCCGAGCGCCCGGCGGGCGACCCGCCAGAGGTGCGGCGGCGGGCGGATCAGCGGCCGCGGCGACCCGGGAGCAGCGCCCGCGCGAGCGGGAGCACGGAGACCACGAGCAGCACGGTGCCGAGCACCTCGTCGTCCGGGCGCACGAGCACGCCGCCGAGGAGGAGCCCGCCGAACACGAGGGCCGAGATGGCGCGGCGCAGCGTGCGCTCCAGGGCGCCGACGCGGCGCTCGAGCGTGGGATCGCTGATGGGCAGCGCGCCCTCGTCGATGCGGGTCAGCAGCGCGTCGAGGCGGCCGGGGAGACGCGCGATCGTGCCGGCGGTGTCGGAGACGCGCGTGCCCAGATCGCGCACGACGTTGCCGCGCTCCTCGCGGATGAGGCGCTGGGCGTACGGCTCGACGGAGTCCCAGAGGTTGAACCGGGGATCCAGCGCGCTGCAGACGCCCGAGGTCAGCGACATGGCGCGGATGATGAGCAGGAAGTCGTCCGGGAGCTGGAACGGCAGCGTGCGCACGACCTCCTGGAACTCCTCGGCGAAGGCGCGGAACTCCCGCGGATCCACCTCGCGCAGCTCCGCGAAGCCGAGGCCGCCGAAGCGGGCGAACAGGCGGGTCATGGCGAGCTCGAGCTGCGTGGTGTCGGCGGAGGGGAGCAGCACGCCGATGTCGCGTGCGGCGTCCACGAGGCCCTTGCCGTCGCGCGAGGCGGCGGCGATGAGCATCTTGCGCAGGCCCCGGCGCGTGCTCGGGGGGACCTCGCCCATCATCCCGAAGTCGATGAAGGTGAGGGTCCAGCCCTGCTCGACGGAGCCGTCCGTCACCGGCGTGACGAAGACGTTGCCCGGATGCGGGTCGGCGTGGAAGAAGCCGTCGGCGAAGAGCTGGTCGAACATCACCGCCGCGAACACCGGCGCGACCTCGACCGGGTCGATGCCGGCCGCGAGGAGCCCGGCGTGGTCGGTGATCTTGATCGCCGTCACGTCCTCGAGCGTCAGCACGCGGCGGGTGCTGCGCTCCCACACGATCTCCGGCACGGCGACGCGCGCGTCGGCGCGGAACATGTCCTGGAAGCGCGCGGAGCTCCGGGCCTCGTGCAGGTAGTCGATCTCCTCGAGGCTCGTCTCGGCGAACTCCTCGACGAGGGCGGGCGCGTCCACGCGGTCGGAGACGAGGCGCACGTGCGTGAGCCAGCCGCCGATGCGGCGGAGGGCGGCCAGGTCGATGCGGACGATGTCGTCGATGCCCGGTCGCTGCACCTTGATGACGGCGCCCGTGAGGCCGGTGTCCGCGGCGTCGAGCGGGCCGAGCAGCGCGCGGTGCGCCTGGCCGAGCGAGGCAGCGGCGACGGGCGTCTCGTCGACCCACGCGAACGCCTCGGCGAGCGGCATGCCGAGCTCGCGCTCGGCCAGGGCGCGGATCTCGGGGAACGGCACCGCGGGCACCTCGTCCTGCAGGTCCTCGAGCTCCGCGGTGATCTCGGGCGGCAGCACGTCGAGGCGCGACGACATGAACTGGCCGACCTTGATCATCAGGCCGCCGAGCTCGACCGCGAGCACGCGGAACCGCCGGGCGAACCTCTTCATGCGCCTGGTGCGCGTGCGGTCGGCGATGCGGCGGAGGCCGACCCTCGGAAGGAACAGCTCGTACCACCACGTGACCGCGAGGTTCCAGGCGGCGAAGCGGAGGATGCGGCGGTAGCGGGCGCGCGTCTCCGGGGCGTCGGCCTCGGGATCCGCCCCGGGCACGGCGCCGGCCGTGGCCGCGGTCACTCCCGGGCGAGGATCGCGTAGAGGCGGCGGCGCACCGCGTCGAGCTCGGTCGCCGCCTCGGCGACCTGCTCCGGGGTGCCCGAGCGCTGCACCTGGGCGGCGGCCTGCGCGAGCGAGAGGCCGGCCTTGGGGAGGGCGGAGCGGTCGTGCCGGTCGCGGGCGTCGTGGTCGTGGCCGTCGGCGTCCCACGGCGCGGTGATGCCGTCGCGTGCGACGGCGGAGCGTCCGGCCTCCGTCAGCGCCCAGACCTTGCGGCCGTCGGTCGTCTCGGCGGCGATGAGGCCCTCGTCGGCGAGGAGCTGGAGCGTGGGGTAGACGGCGCCGGCGTCGGGCGTCCACGCCCCCGCGGTGCGCTCGGAGATCGCGTGGATGAGGGCGTAGCCGTGCATGGGCTCCTCCGCGAGGAGCGCGAGCACCGCGTGGCGCACGTCGTGCGGGCCGTGCCCGGGCCGGTGGCCGGACTCGTGGCCGGGCGTCCCGGCGTCGCGCTTCTCGAAGCGGGCGCGGAGCGACTCCATCGCCTGCCAGACGCCGTCGGCGGCGTCTCCGAACGCGGATCCGGCGGTGGGGGACGATGCGGCCATGACGAGCTCCTTGCTGTGGGACGTGCGCGGTGGTTCCGACGATAGGGCGCGCACCTGGCCGCGGACCCGGGAGCGGCGTCTTCGTCAGCGAGCCGACAGGTCCGTGGGGTGGGAGGGACCGCCGCGGTCAGCCGACGGCCTGCGCGAACCCGCGCGACGGATCCGCGAGGTGCTCGAGCCCGGCGGGCAGCGCCCGGCCCTTGGCGGCCATCGACTGCGCCCACAGCCGCCCGGCCCGGTACGAGGAGCGCACGAGGGGGCCCGCGAGCACGCCGAGGAACCCGATCGCCTCGGCCTCCGCCTTGATCTCCACGAACTCCTCCGGCCGCACCCAGCGCGCGACGGGCAGGTGCCGCGGGCTCGGCCGCAGGTACTGGGTGACGGTGATGATGTCGCAGCCCGCGTCGTGCAGGTCCCGGAGCGCCTCGGACACCTCCTCGCGCGTCTCGCCCATGCCGAGGATGAGGTTCGACTTCGTGATGAGGCCCGCGTCCCGCCCCTGCGTGATGACGTCGAGCGAGCGCTCGTACCGGAACGCGGGGCGGATCCGCTTGAAGATCCGCGGCACCGTCTCCACGTTGTGCGCGAAGACCTCGGGGCGCGAGGAGAAGACCTCGGCCAGCAGGTCCGGGTTCCCCGAGAAGTCGGTCGCGAGGATCTCGACGCCCGTGCCCGGGTTGTCGGCGTGGATCCGCCGCACGGTCTCGGCGTGCAGCCACGCGCCCTCGTCGGGCAGGTCGTCGCGCGCGACGCCCGTGACGGTCGCGTACCGGAGGCCCATGCGCCGCACCGAGTCGGCGACGCGGCGCGGCTCGTCGGTGTCGTAGTCGGCGGGCTTGCCGGTGTCGATCTGGCAGAAGTCGCAGCGGCGCGTGCACTGGGATCCGCCGATGAGGAACGTCGCCTCCCGGTCCTCCCAGCACTCGTAGATGTTCGGGCACGCCGCCTCCTGGCAGACGGTGTGGAGGTCCTCCGTCTTCACGAGCTGCTGGAGCGCCTGGTACTCGGGCCCAATGCGGGCCGTGGTCTTGATCCACTCCGGCTTCCGCTCGATGGGCGTCTCCGCGTTCCGCACCTCGAGGCGGAGCATGCGGCGGCCGTCCGGGGCTGCGGCGGCGGTCATGCCCGCGCTCCGATGGCGGCGGGCTCCGAGATGGGGGCTGCGGCGGCGGTCATGCGCGGTACCCGGCAGCGGGGGAGAGGAGTGCGGTGGAGGTCATGGCGGATCCGATCGGGTCGAGGGCGCGCACGAGGTGCGGGCGGAGGAGGGGGACGACGTCGGCCGGCGTGACCGTGCGGCCGAGCACGCGGCTGATCGTGGTGACGCCGGCGTCGCGGATGCCGCACGGCACTATCCGGTCGTAGGCGTCGAGGGCGTTGCTGCAGTTGAGGGCGAAGCCGTGCATCGTGACCCGTTCGGCGACGCGGACGCCGACGGCGGCGACCTTCTCGTCACGTGGGCTCCCGTCCGGTGCGGTGCCGCGGACCCAGACGCCCGAGCGTCCGTCGATGCGGCGGCCGTCGATGCCGAGGTCGGAGAGGAGGCCGAGGAGCGCGTCCTCGAGGCGGCGCACGTGCGCCACGACGTCGAGGGGCTCCGGCAGCCGCACGATGGGGTAGCCGACCAGCTGGCCGGGCCCGTGCCACGTGATGCGGCCGCCGCGGTCGACGTCGATGACGGGTGTGCCGTCGCTCGGCCTGTCCTCCGGCTCCGTGCGCCGCCCCGCGGTGTACACGCCGGGATGCTCGAGGAGGATGACGGTGTCCTGCGCCCGGCCCGCGACGACGTCGGCATGCAGGGCACGCTGACGCTCGAGGGCCTCGATGTACGGCACGGAGTTGGCGCTTAGCCCCGTGACGACGATGTCGACCACGGGGTCAGCATAGGCGCGCTCCCGTCGGGAGGTGAGGATCCGCGCGGCTCCGTCACGTTGCGGGGGAGGCGCGCCTGCCGGAGGATCGACCCCGATGACCGACACCGCCGCATCCGCCGTCCCCGACCGACCCGCCCGCGCCCCGCGCGCCCAGCACGTCCTGGAGGTGGTGCGCACCGAGCGCCTCACGCCGCACCTCGTGCGCGTGCACCTCGGCGGCGAGGGGACCCGGGCGTTCCTCGAGCAGGCGGTGCCCGAGCGGCTCGCCGCGACCGACGCCTACGTGAAGCTCATGCTGCCGCAGCCCGGATCCGGCGTCGCGCCGCCCTTCGACCTGCCCGCGCTGCGCGAGACGCTGCCGCCCGAGGCGCTGCCGGCGGTGCGGACCTACACGCTGCGCCACGCGGATCCGGCCGCCGGCACCTGCGCGATCGACTTCGTCGTGCACGGCGACGAGGGGCTCGCCGGTCCGTGGGCGGCGTCGGCCCGGCCCGGCGACCTGCTCGCGGCGAGCGGCCCCGGCGGGCTGTTCCGGCCGAGCGCCGATCCCGCCGTGGCGCGAGTGCTGGTCGGCGACGACTCGGCCGTCCCGGCGATCGCGGCGGCGCTCGCCGCGATGCCCGCGGACGCCCGGGGGCTCGCGCTCCTCGAGGTGGACGGCCCCGGGGACGAGCTCCCGCTCGCGCATCCCGCGGGCGTCGAGGTGCGGTGGATCCACCGCTCGCTGACGCCCGACGCCGTGCCCGGAGCGCCCCTCGTGGACGCCATGCGCGCGCTCGCCCGGCCGGACGGCGAGGTCGAGGTCTTCGCGCACGGCGAGCGCGGCGCGATGAAGGAGCTGCGGGCGATCCTCCAGGACGGCTGGGGCATCGACCGCCGGGCCATCTCGCTCTCGGCGTACTGGGCGCTCGGCCGCGCGGAGGACCGCTTCCAGGCGGAGAAGCGGGAGCCGGTGGGGGCGATCTTCGCGGACTGAGCCCGTCGCCTCGCGTCGTGCGGCGCCCCGTGGATCCGCCATGCTGGTCCCTGCGCGGCTGCGGCACGACCGCCCGCGCGGATCCCGTCCCCCCACCCCGGAGACCGCCATGACCGCTTCCGCGTCCGAGCCCCTGCCCGTCCCGCCCGTCGTCGCCCCCGACGAGCCGACGACCGCGGGGATCCCTCACTCCGTCATCGAGGACGTGCTGGGGATCCTCACCGGCACCTTCGTCGCGTCCTTCGGGCTGTTCCTCCTCCGGGACAGCGGCGCGGTCACGGGCGGCACGGCCGGGCTCGCGCTGCTGCTGAGCTACACGGGCGTGCTGCCGTTCGGGGTGCTGTTCTTCGTCGTGAACGCGCCGTTCTTCGCGCTCGCCGTGTGGAAGAAGGGCTGGCGGTTCACGATCCGCACGGTCATCTCGGTCGCGCTCGTCTCGCTGTTCTCGACGCTGCACCCGGCGATGGTGACGAGCCTCGACATCCAGCCCGTGTACGGCGTGCTCGCGGGCAACCTGCTCGTGGGGATCGGGCTGCTCGTGGTGTTCCGCCACGGATCCAGCCTCGGCGGCTTCAACATCGTCGCGCTCGTCGTGCAGGAGCGGCTCGGGTTCCCGGCCGGATACGCGCAGATGATCCTCGACGTCATCGTGATCCTGCTCGGCCTCACGGTCGTGCCCGCCGAGAGCGTCGTCTGGTCGGCGCTCGGCGCGGTGCTGCTCAACCTCGTGCTCGCCCTCAACCACCGGCCCGGGCGGTACACCGGGATCTGACCCGGATCAGCGGACGGCGGGCGCGCCCACCTCCGCGTCGGCCGCGGGGTGCCGCAGGTAGCCGCGACGGCGCAGCCCCACCTCGAGCGGGAGGGTCGCCAGCGGCGGGATGGCGGCGACGCCGGCGAGGATCGCGGCCTTCCAGCCCCATCGGAGGCGGATCGCGGCCACGGCCGTGACGATGACGTAGAGCACGAACGCGGCGCCGTGGAGGCGGCCGAACACGAAGACGCCGAGCTCGGTCGTCTGCGTGACGTACTTGAGGAACATGCCGACGAGCAGGCCCGTCCACGTGACGGCCTCGACGACCGCGATCACCGCGAAGAGGCGGCCGAGGCGCGACGGGCGGTCCGACCGGTCGGGCGTGCCGCGGAGGAGGCGCGCGAGGCCGGTGGCCGCGTCGGCGGATCCTCCGACGGACCCGGCGGGCGACGAGGCGGATCCCGGGCGCCCGTCGGCGTCGGGGCGGGCGGCGTCGGCGTGCGGCGTGTGCGTCATGGGGCCTTCCGGGGCGGGGCGGCGGATCCGGTGCGGATCCCCTCGGAGCGGAGCAGGTCGCCGCCAGGGTACGGGGGCGCGCCGGGCGGATCCTGAGCGCGATCGCCGGGCGGGCGGCGGGGGCGACCATCCGCGGAGGGTCGCCGGTCCCCGCACGGGGGATCCGTGTGGCAGCATTTCCCCACGGGGTGAATCGGCCTCGCGATCTGGGGGGATCACGTGGGGGAGTTCCGCATGCCCGTCCGCCGTGCGCACGCACGGGGGACGCGCGCCGCATCCGCATCCGCGCGCGCGCGGCTCGTCGCCGCGATCACGGGGCTCAGCCTCGCGGCCGCGCTGCTCGTGGCGGTCGAGCCGCGCCCGGCGCCCGCGGAGGCCGCTGCGCCGAGCACGTCGAGGGGCGCATCCGCCGTCGCGAGCGACGGCATCGCGACGGACGCCGCCCCGACCGCCGCGTCGATGATGCGCCTCCTGGCCGCGACGGCCGCCGCGTCCTTCACGGCGACGCCGGACCCCGTGATCACGGGCAAGGCCGTGATCGGCCAGCGCCTGCTGGCGACGACGGCCCGCTGGACCCCGACCGCCACCGCCAGCGCCTACGTCTGGCTCGTCGACGGCGTGCCCGTGAGCGGCCAGACCTCGACCGCCTACACCGTGCGCGCGCAGGACGCGGGGGCGGTGATCACCGTGGCCGTCACGGGCAGCCGCTCCGGCTACGCGCCCACCACGCGCACCAGCGCACCCACCGCCACCGTGCCGACGCCCGTGGTCCTGCCGTTCACGCGCGTCGACGCGCCCACCGTGTCGGGCACCCCGCTCGTCGGGCGGACGCTCTCGGCCCGCGCGGGCACCTGGACGCCATGGCCCGCCTTCTCCTACGCGTGGACCCGCGACGGCGTGCTCGTCGCCGGGCAGACCGCCGCCTCCTACCGCGTGACGGACGCGGATGCCGGCGCGGCGCTCGCCGTGCGCGTCACCGGGACCAAGACCGGGTACGCCACCCGATCGGTCACGAGCGACGCCGTGCGCGTCCCGGGGACGGCGACGCCGACCGCGACGGCCACGCCGACGCCGACCGTCGCGCCGACCCCCTCGCCCACCACCGTGCCGACCGCCTCGCCGACCACCGCGCCGACGCCCACGACATCGCCGAAGCCGACGCCCACACCGACACCGACGCCCACACCGACGGCGGCGCCCACGGCCGCGCCGACTGCGGCGCCCACGACCGCGCCGGCGCCCGCGCCCACGCCGACGCCCACCACCCCGGCCCCGAGCCCCACCACCCCCGCCGTGCCCTCCTTCACCGCGGCCGCCACGCCCACCATCGCGGGCACCGCCCGGGTCGGCTTCACGCTCTCGGCGCGCGCCGGCGTGTGGACGCCGTGGCCGACCTTCGGCTACACGTGGAAGCGCGACGGCGTCGTGATCGCCGGCCAGACGGCCGCGACGTACCGCGTGCAGGCGGCGGACGCGGGATCCGGCATCAGCGTCACGGTCACCGGCACGCGCACGGGCTACGCGACCCAGGCGCTCACGAGCGCCGCCCTCGACGTCCCGCCCGCGAGCACGCCCGCCCCGACGGCGACGCCCGGCACCGGATCCCCGACGCCCGCGCCGACCGTCCCGCCGGCGGACGTGCCGTACCCGGCCGCCTCCACCCCGACGATCGGCGGCACCGCCGGCGTCGGCTTCACCCTGACCGCGCGTCCCGGCGTCTGGACGCCGTGGCCGACGTTCTCCTACGCGTGGACCCGCGACGGCGTCGTGATCCCCGACCAGACCGCCGCCACCTACCGGGTGCAGGAGGCCGACCAGGGGACGACCGTCGCGGTCGTCGTCACGGGGACGAGGTCCGGGTACGTGACGCAGTCGATCGCGAGCGCCGGCATCCTGGTGCCGCTGCCCGAGGTCGCGCCGGAGCCGCCCGCGCCGACGCCGGAGCCGGAGCCCGCGCCCGACGTCGCGTACGAGGTGGTCGGCGAGCCGTCGATCACGGGCCTCGGCGTCGTCGACTTCACGCTCACCGCGCGCGCCGGCACCTGGACGCCGTGGCCGTCGTTCTCCTACGCGTGGCTGCGCGACGGCGTCGTGATCCCCGACCAGACGGGTCCGAGCTACCGCGTGGTCGCGGGCGACATCGGCACGGGCATCCGGGTCGCCGTCACGGGCACCCGCTCCGGGTACCTCACGCAGACCGTCACCAGCGCCGCCGTCCCGGTCACGGAGGCGCCCGTGGTGCCGACGCCCCCGCCGGCCCTGCCGTTCGACCAGACCAGCGCGCCGGCGATCACCGGCGCGCCCGTCGCGGGTTCCGTGCTCCGCGCGGCGACCCCGGCCTGGACGCCCGAGGCCACGACGCTGACCTACTCCTGGGCGCGTGACGGCGTGCCCGTGCGCGGCGCGACGGATCCGTCGTACACGGTGTCGCGCGGCGACGCGGGCACGCGGATCACGGTCACCGCCACCGGGTCCCGTTCCGGCTACGCCGACGCGGTGCGCACGAGCGAGCCCACCGCGGTGGTCCTCGACGCCGCCGACGTGCCGCCCGCCACCCCGGCGCCCGCGCCCGGCGACGAGCCCTTCGTGACGTCGCCCGCGCCGGTGGCCTCCGGGACGCCCGCCGTGGGATCCACGCTCCTGGCGGTGCTGCCGGCGTGGACGCCCGAGGTCACGGCGGCCACGTACTCCTGGTCCCGGGACGGCGTCGTCGTGCCCGGCCGCACGGCCGCGACGTACGCGCTCTCGGCGCGGGACGCGGGCACCCGGATCGCGGTGACGGTCACGGGCCGCGCCGACGGTCGCGTGCCCACCGCGCGCACCTCGGAGCCCCGCGACATCGCCGCGACCGGCGAGGGCTACGACGTGGTCGTGGTGCTCGGGCAGTCGAACGCGCAGGGCGTGGGGACGGGCTGGGATCCGGCGATCGACGTCGCCGTGCCGGGCCTCGACCAGCTCGCGGGCAGCGGCGCCCAGGCCGGCCGCATCGTGCCGGCCACGGACTCGCTCCACCACGTCACGACCTGGACGACGACCGGCGGCACGCCGTCCGTCGGCCCGGGCATGGAGCTCGGCCGGCGGATGCTCGCCGACGCCCGCCCCGGACGCAAGGTGCTCCTCGTCCCCGCCGCGCTGGCGTCGACCTCGATGACCGGCGACGGCGCGTACGCCTGGAACCCGGCCGACACCCGCTCCCGCGTGAACCTCTTCACCCGGGCGCTCGGGCAGATCGATCGGGCCCTGGCGCAGGATCCCGACAACCGCCTCGTCGCGGTCGTGTGGGCGCAGGGGGAGTCCGACGCCACGCGCACGACGCAGGACGGGTACCAGGCGATGCTGCTCGACCTCGTCGACCGGATGGGCGCGCGCTACGGCGCGGTGCCGTTCCTCATCAGCGGCATGGTGCCGGAGTGGCTGGCCGGCTCGTCGCAGCGGCTGGCGATCGACGCGGCGCAGCAGGGAATGCCCGCGCTCCGGCCGAACGTGTCCTACGTGCCGGGTGCCGCCGGGTACAGCAGGAGCGACGACTCCATCCACTACACGGCGCCCGGCGCGCGCCTCATGGGGGCCAAGCAGTTCGCGGCGTACCAGCGGGCGACCGGGGCGATCCCGGTCGCCGTCGCGGTCGCGCGATAGGGCGCGCGTCGGCGGTCAGCAGCAGCCGCGAGGGTCGTGGTCCGGGGCGCGCTCGCCGGTGAGGGCCGCGACCGGCGTGGTGCACGCGTCGCCCCGCCACGCCTCGACGCCTTCCCGCGCGGCGACGGCGGCGATCGCGAGCCCGGCGACGGGATCCGCCCACCACCAGCCGAGCAGCGCGTCGAGCAGGAGACCCGCGAGGAGCGCGGCCGACAGCCAGGCGCAGACGAGGGTCTGGCGCGAGTCGGCGACCGCGCTCGCCGATCCGAGCTCCGTGCCCGTGCGGCGCTCGAGCAGGCTGAGCGCGGGCATCACAGCGAGGCTCAGGGCGGCGAGCACGATCCCCGTGATGGTCGGGCGGGCGGCGGATCCGTGCGCGAGCGCGAGCGCGGCGTCGACCGACACGTAGGCCGAGAGGGCCAGGAACGACACGGCGATGAGGCGGAGCGCGGTGCGCTCGCGCGCCTCGGGATCCGGTGCGGAGAACTGCCAGGCCACGGCCGATGCCGCCAGCACCTCCACGATCGAGTCGAGGCCGAACGCGACGAGCGCGGTCGACGACGCGACGGCACCGGCGGACAGCGCGACCACGGCCTCCACGACGTTCCAGGCGATCGTGCCCGCGACGATCCAGCGGATGCGCCGACGCAGCACGTCGCGTCGGGCGAGGGCGATCGGGGGCGCGGTGGGACCGGCGCGCTCGGGACCGGCGTCCGCGGCGGCCCTCACGCCGTCGGCTCGCAGCAGCCCGGGGCGCACAGCGCCGGATCCGCGCAGGCCCGCTCGTCGTCCACCGCGAGCACGACCTCGACGAGGGCGCCGAGCCCGCGGGCGATCCGCGGGTCGGCGATCTCGTAGCGCGTGCTCCGCCCCTCGGGCACGGTGAGCACGATGCCGCAGCCGCGGAGGCAGCTGAGGTGGTTGGAGACGTTCTGCCGCGTGAGCCCGAGCGTCTCCGCGAGGAGCGCGGGGTAGGCGGGTCCGGCGAGGAGCTCCACGAGGATGCGGGCCCGGGTGGGGTCCGCGAGCGCCCGGCCCAGCCGGGTCATGGCGTCGAGGCGCGGGGCGAGGGTGATCACGAGGAAACGGTACAGCATCGGCTGTACTGGGGTGCGGCGGGGAGCGCGTCCGCGGTCGCGGCTGTCCGCTCGGAGGGCGTCGCCGCCCGCGGATGGCAGGATCGAGGGCACCGGCCGATCCGCCGCCCCCACCGAACCCGGAGGACCGATGCCCGAACGCGCCCCCCACGTCGTCTTCGTCTGCGCCCGAAACGGCGGCAAGTCGCAGCTCGCCGCCGCCCTGATGCGGCACGACGGGCGCGGGTCCGTGAGCGCGGCATCCGCCGGCACGGATCCGGGCACCGACCTCAACGCGCTCGCCGTGGCGTCGCTCGCCGAGCTGGGCATCGACGTGGGCGACGAGCGGCCCAAGCCGCTCACGGACGACATGGTGCGCGCGGCCGACCTCGTCGTCGTGCTCGGCGCCGAGGCGCACGTGGACGGCGACCGCGGCGTGGTGGTCGAGACGTGGATCACCGACGAGCCGTCCACGCGCGGCATCGAGGGCATGGAGCGGATGCGGCTCGTGCGCGACGACATCCGCGCCCGCGTCGACGAGCTGCGCGGCCGGCTGGGCGGCACGGTCTAGCGACGCGGCGGTCCGGCGACCCGGCAGCCTGGCGGCCCGGCAGCCTGGCGACGCGGCTAGCGCTCGGCCGGGACGGACGCCCGCTCGACCCGGGGGCGCGCGACCAGCGCGTCGACGTGCCGCTCGAGCAGGCGCAGCGCGCGGGCGTGCAGGGCGTGATCCGGCTCGTGCACGAGGAGCTGGAGCGCGAGCCCGGCGACGAGCGCCTGCAGGTGGTCGGCCTCCTCCTCCGGATCCGCGTCCGGGCGCAGCAGCCCAGCGGCCCGCAGCTGCGCGAGCTGCGTCAGGCACGTCTCGCGCGCCGCGGCGTGGGCGGCCCGGCGCACCTCGCGCAGTCGCGGGTGCGACGCCGCGTCCGCGTGCAGCGCGGCCGTGACCTCCGCCTCCGCCCGGCGCTCGTCGTCGAGCGGCAGGCGCTCGGCGAGGACGGCGACCGTGCGGCGCCGCGGATCCGGC
>Ga0265798_10009023_pt1 | contig 12571 bp, 16 predicted proteins | sample P3T30metagenome_FD_192430 | JGI IMG/M metagenome (GOLD analysis project Ga0265798, IMG submission 192430) | Plant litter microbial communities from East Loma Ridge, Irvine, California - P3 T30 | ecosystem: Environmental > Terrestrial > Plant litter > Unclassified | place: USA: California...
AGAACAATCGGGATCGTAGTAGCTACACTGGTCGACGACTGGCGATGGGGCACCCCTCTTCACGACGAGCGCGTTGGAAGGCCAGTCTGGTGGTCCTGGATGCGTTGGTTTGGCCGGCCTGGTTGTGCTCTGTTTACCGTCGCCACCTCGGAACACTAAAGATGGCCAAACAGGAGTACTTGTGAACGTTGGCTTGACAGAGGTGATCACTTCATCGCGACGAGCTTTGGCCGTGACTGCAACCGCCCCAGAAGCCCCACCACCGACCGTGAGTACTTCCATAACCCATTGAGTAACTGTAACAGGGCTATTAGTAATCGCTGTTGTCCAACCCTCGCCAGTAGCAGTCACAACTGGGTAATTGAGAGTGGTAGTGCTCTTTTCCCAGGGCGGGAGCTTGAGTTGGCATGGCGGCTCACACCACACAGTCGGCTCGTCCATGTCCCAGATCTTGGGGTCAATCCAATGAATTTCGTTCTTGGAAGCCTCAAATACGGTTATTTGGGACCAGCGCGGATGTCCTTCGACGTTGAGGTTGTCTTTGGCTGCAATACCGCGGCCATCTTGGACGAGACTGTACTTTGCTCCAATAGTGATGAGATGGTGCACCCGAATGTTGCGTCCATTCTTCTCAAGCCACAGAAGTGCCCTTTGGCAAGTCTGGCCATCGATACAGTCTTGTGTGTACGTCGAAAACCATGAATAGAGGCCAGCTCCACCGATGATGATGTCGCTGCTTTCGCGTATCATGACAGCCCAGGATGAATCGCAGCCGTCGAAGTCCTTGCCATCACATTGATACTTGGGATCACCCGAAAACTTTCCGACGGCCTTTTCGAAGGGTGCTGGCGCCTTGGGCGTTGGCTGATAGTACGGTGACTCGGTCTGAATCATGCCCGCAAAGATGTTCTTCGCCTTGTTGAAATTGTATTGATAGAAGACCGCATGCTCGGAGGCAGTGCCATACATCCACGTTGGTGATTGGCTTTCGACAAGCAGACCGCGAGCGACGTAGACTGAAGTCTGCGTCTGTACCATGAGTTAGCAAAGTTCGCCTATCCAAGGCCAGGCGGTTCTCACCATAGGACTGTTAGGATCGACTAAATCCGCGTCACTAAAGAGTGTTGGTCAGCTATCCGGTCAAGACGAGATAGATGGTCAATACCCACTCGATCATATGATCCGCCACCCAAAGCCACATGTTTTCAAAGTATCCAGATGCTTTCGGGGTGATGTGCATCATCAAAGAGGCGCCCTGGCAGTTCGCGTTGACTCCCGATGTCACAGGCGGGCACTCATCCGGGTTCAGTGACGTGCCGGCGGCGCCTCCAATGCGAACATGACAGTCTGAAAATCGAGCTCAGTCAGCCGGATGACCTCAAATATTGATGCGCAAAGATTCATGCATACCCCAAATACCTGCAGACCCTGGCTTGGATGCCTTGATGTTCCACTGAACCAGAATCGCCCCAGGAGTTGCTCCTTTGGTCGTGAACATCAAATCTTGCATCTCCACCTCACCAACGTCACCTGGATTGCCGACAGAAAGCATGGCCTTTGGGTTGCTGCATGAGTCAGTCGAATATTCGGTAGCGTCGTGTGGATACGTACTTAGCATCTCCGAAGAAGGTGCCAGATGCGGCGAATTGTGACCACGTTTCGCCGACGAGCTTGCTTCCACTGGGAATTGTGACGGTGCGCTTGAGTATGTAGGTGCCGGCGTCGACATGAAGAATCTTTCCTTTAGCAGCCCACAACGCGCTCTGAACTGCACTCGTATCGTCCGTGACACCGTCCCCTGACAAAGTCAGCTTCACGAATGTAGATGGAATGTTGGGAGAAAAGGCTCAATGAATACCTACCCTTGGCACCGAAGTTTTTGAGGTGGACAAAGTCGCTTGCTGACTTGTCCTCATACTGTGGCTTTGCACGCTCAAAGTACGCACCCTTGGAATCCAAAAGACCAGATGGTTTCTTGTATGTGGTCGATTTGCCCATCGAGAATTCTCTCTTTGGACTGTAGGTAGGTCCAGCAACCCACTGGTCGATCTTCGCGGTGCTGGCAAGGATTGTCTTTCCGTTGCTGTCCGCTACGGCTTTCTGTACGCCGCTCATGGCAATGTTCTCCAGTACAAGCCCAGTACTTCCGGATCCAGGCGCAGAGTTGAGAGGTCCAACAAGAATTGCTGTCCCAACGTTCGTAAATGTGGAGTCGAGGATCATGGTAGAGCCGATGTTTCCGTTCTCCTGAGTAGCCCGCTTGGTTGGATTGGCAGTCGACGTCTTCTCTTCGGGCAACAGCTTGAAACCAATGTCGGCGTTCTTGATTGTGATGGATTTCCACGTCTGCGTTCAATGAGTGATCAGTATGACACACGAGAAGAATCGTTGAGGTATCGCAACAAGCGACTCACGAATGACCAATCCCATATAAGATGCACTGCTGTCGCACAGCCATCGAAGACCATGCGCTGCACTGTGAACTGTTGACTTCCACCCCCTGTGTCTCAGTCAGGTTGTTTGGTCGTGAACCGTGGGATGGGCCGACTTACACAAGCCGTATGCGCCACCTTTAAATGTAATGTCGGCCAATACCCCTCCACTGCCATTCTCAGATGCTGATGTCATTAGCTTCGTACTCCAAGTACGCTGCAACGCTTCAACTTACCAATACCCCGTTGTTTAGTGCCAGACTTTGCGGTCAACTCCAAGAATTGGAGACTAGTAGCTTGTCCAACTTGATTGTGAATACAAGCAACCTGTGACGTAGCCCTCGTCTGCGTGACGTCGATCTTGAAGTTTCTAATCTGTCGGTAAAAGCTTGCCGTATTGACATACCATTCCTGATCGCCGCCGTCTATACCAGTACCGCCGCCCGTGTATTCGTTGGTAGATAAGGCAGCAGTTCCGATAAATCTTGAAGAGGCCACGATGGTGGGCCAGTTGGTGGCGTCGCCGATAAGTTGCGTACCGAAGTAAACGGGGATAACAGTACTGATGAGATAGGTTCCTTGGGGAAAGTAGACAATAGCGTTCTTGGTGCTTGAGCCATTGCAACCTTTTCCACAGCGCTTGCCTTCGTCCATAGCCTTTTTGATCGCAGCTGTGTCGTCCTAGTACAAGGTCAGAGATATTTATAAGCGCCCAGTGAAGTTGAACTTACAGTCTTGCCATCGCCCTTTGCTCCGTAATCTTTGACGTTTCGAAAGACCTTGTAAGAAGGGTCGTTACCCCAAGGGACCGTCCCTTTCCTTGTTATAGTCTCCATCCAGAATGAACCAGCAGCTGCCGCTGATGCAATACCCACTTGATCGGTTGCGTTATGGCCCGTTGTGGTTTGGTTGTTGGTCGACATACCAAAGGCTTCGAACTCAGTTAGAAGCGCTGCTGCCTCCTCAATCTCCGGGGTAACAACGAAGTCTAGGACTGATCTTTTCTTCCCCAGTACAGGATTCAGGACGTCACCTGACCCTCCAACGATCGTTCCGGGTTTAAGGCGATACTGATTGCGGGACATGTTTTCCCACCGCGCTTGGTTGTATTCTGCTGACCTGTTCAATGCTTCCTCAACGATCCTCGTAGCGGCAGCAATTCTTGCAGTCGTGAAGTTCTTTGCAAGTGCATCCGTGTCGGAAAGCAAAGTACTGTCAGCCGAGTCTGTCCGGCTTCTGAACGAGTCTCCACGCTCAAATTCGGAATGCCGGTCTTTTTGGCGAAAGCCTCCAATGGTACCCAACTCGAAGCTCCAGTCGTTTGGCCGCTCTGTATCGCTCCGAGCAGCAATAGGACTTCGCGAATAGTTCATGTGTAGGAACATATTCAATGCACTGTTGTCGAGATCCATCGGAGCGGAACTTTGATTCTTGAAGATGTGATGTGTTTTCACCCCAAAACCGTGGCTGCTGAGCTCGTGAAGAGGGACGGTGTCTGCCCATTCCATGTAGTCTTTCAGAGATCCTTTCCTCATTTCCTGGATCCTTTCGCGGGTGGACCGCGTCCCCAACGGTGTTGTAGCAAGCTCATTTTCGGTATCAGTAGAAGAATCTGCTTCGTATATCTTGACGGGGGTGTCGTTCTCCTCATTTACCATTCGGAAGTAGAATATCAGCGGTGAATCGGAGGTTACAGTCCAGGTGGGAAGGCAGCGTTCTGCCAAGTCTTTGAGTGAGCGTCGAAGTTGATCATGTCCAACAGCCTGCCAGTTCTGCTCCGCGTCTCTACCACCTTCAGATCGCCTGCAACGGAATCCGGCACATCTGGTATAAGACGGCTCAGCATTCTGGAGACCGGATCCTCCTTGGATCCACGTGGCAGGTGGAAACTCGTCACATGTATACTTTACACCCGATCTTTCAACAATCTGGCCGTTGGAACGTCGATGGCGGAGCACTCTCGCAGCGCCAGCTGGACGATTGGGTTCCAACGCCGTCGTGTACCACGGTAGCCCATCCGCACGGAACACATCTGGCTGCGCCAGGTTACCTAATCCAGCAACTTCAGGACATGTATGCCGAGAAACCCATCCGAGTTGTCCTGTGGGACATACTCGACTTCGACGACGTGTAGCACGATTGCTGTTGAAGTCATACGCAAAGGCTTTTCGTGGTCTTCTTGCGGCTCCTCGTGCAGAGATAAGGAACGTGTTTGCATTCTGGCAGATAGCGGTCATGTAGTAACAATTGTACTCGAGGCTGACGTTGCACGTAAGAAATTGTTCGACTGGTTGATTGGAGCAATTCTTACTAGACAATGTACGGTGGTAATTCTTCTACCCTTTGCTGAGGTCCATTTGCTGTTGGCCCCCACCACATATCCTATTGAACAGGACATATCAGCTGAGAACGATAAAGGCTCAGTTAGATGGTCTCTGTACCTGTGTATTGCCGCCAGGGTTGGTTCTCATTGTCCATTCTTGGACGTATTGGGATCTGACACAACAAAACAGGAAGCACAAAGTAACAAGCTTGCTAGCTAAAGTGAAGAGGCCCATCTTGATGCGATCAATCAGATGTTTTGAATCAGGTTGAGAATAGTTTTAGCTGTTCAGGATACGCTCTACGTGTGGGAGAATGAGCTCAAACCTTCAAAACCGCCCTGTAGTTGTACCATCACTTGCCACAAGTCTTCAGAAAGAAAACCCACTGTTACCACCAGCGTACGCACATTCTGGAACCAATCAAGACGAGTATATATAAAGCGTGTTAAGTTAGATAGCCAGACAATATGGCTATAATGAAATCCCGTAAGATGAAGGCTAAGTTTGGAACGTCCCATACGGCAGCTCGGAGGTCGTCGAGATGCCAAGATCTATCACTCTACCCCTCTTCACTGCATTTAATCAGACAGGTCAAAAATCAAGAGCTTGATGGGCTGGCGTAGAGCGCGCATATGCAGGAAATTGTAGACCGTGATGTTGGCTCTGCATAAATTGTGGCAGTGCGTCGAGGGGTGATACCAACACATCCGGTATGTCCTGAAGTTGCATGGCTGATTTGAGAAATTGTGGTGCAAGATCTCATCTACTGAAGATTGTGTTCTGACCTTACATATCGGCTAATTGGCATGCAAGTAAGCTTCCAATATGAGAACCGGTGGAGCACCCGGTACCAATTGGAAGAACTGCGCACCCCTGTGTGCGGCATATTCGGCAATGGCCTCAGCAGATGGAGTCTAAACTCTGGCATTGTAAGTAACTCAGTAAACTCTCTGCTTCCCTGGAATTACTCACCCGTTCTTTTTACATTGCAAAACATGAGCGCTCTTCGCAAGCTTGTGCCTTTCTTTATAGCTTTCTCAACCATCAACTATTCTCTCTCAGCAGATGATTGCCAGCCATACCAATGGACCGCGAAGCGAGACGTCGTTCCAGGACAAATTGTCTGCCGTTACACGCTCACGTCGCCGTCCGAAGTGAACTACTACACCTGCATTGAGCTCGCAGACAGATACGCCATATCTATCGACAAGTTTTTCCAACTCAACCCCGATCTCGACCGGGAATGCAAGACCATCGAACCTAATACAGACTATTGCGTCGCAGGATGTGAGTTTCAGTGGTTGCATTCAAGTCTTTCTCGGCTCGCGACCTGTGGACATGTTGCTAACGGCTGCTGATCTGCATAGTCATTGACCAGATCCCAGCTTTGGACGGCCTCTGTGGCCCTACACACAACAACGCTACCTGTAGAGGCACCGAGAAACAGTGCTGCAATTCCGAGACCTGGATATGCGGTGATACAGCGTAGGTCTACCTTCTTGCCTTGCTCCTGTGTCATGTCTCATTCTGAGTTTACTTTATAGGGACGACTGTCGCGAAGGCACGTGCTACGAAGGTGCATGTCACGGCGCGACCGAATACGCCATCGATGGAAAATGCGGACAACAGCACGGCGACCTGAAATGTGGGGGGAAATGGGGATCTTGTTGCGATTATAATGGGAAGTGTGGCAATGGTGCAGATTTCTGCAGTCTCGGAAAATGCCAGTCCGGCGACTGTGAGAAGCAGCTCCCTGATCCCCCTTCTCAGTTCCCTTGGTTGGACGGGAATTCGAGCGACGGTACTTGTGGTGGCACCAACAAGTATGTATGCAATCCAGTATTTGGCTACTGCTGTGGAAGTGGGGGTAAGTGTGGAATGGACAAGAAGCAGTGTGGCTCAGGATGGTAAGTCTTTTTATGCATATGTCAACTCAGCTCAGATCTGTGACAGCTAATGCAGAGAGTGTGCAATAGTCAACCAATGTTTGGGAAGTGTGATTGAATCACAAAGCTGCCAGCGTCTGCGACGTGGTTTGACTGGATAAGCCGGGTAGGGAATTTGGTTTCGTTATTTGCCCTGATCGTCTACGTAGCCGGATAAGCAATCTTGACGATAGGATGTCTCCTTCACCACGAATGGCCGCATCGTCTGTGTGAAGACACGCAAAAATAAGATTTGAAGTCTCTTTTGCTCTTCTCAAATCGCCAAGCGCCTGGGCCGCAACGTGTTGATTTTCTCGAACTAAAACTCATGTTGGGATCTCAGCTCCCGGAAACCTTTCGCAGCATGTTTCCGTGGCGGCATCTCGTCAAGTACCTGGTCTGACTTGCATCGTCGGGCTGTCGCAAATATTATGATCCACCCGATAATAGAGACGTCGCCTTCAGGCTGTAGGCACAGCGGTTACACACAAGCCTTTCTGGGAAGACTTGGCAATGATTTTGACCACGCTTATATTGGCTTGGGAGGCTGTGCAGGGCGAAATATACAACTTGCAATTGGTAGCGCTGAGCGGGTACTCAGGATTCTGTATGCATGCCTTATGAGGATATTGATCTACACGCCCTGGCAGTACTTGATTAATCGTGGTCGCCGAGCCATGCCCGGAGGCTCGCGCTCGGCTTTGTTCCCTTGTAGTGAGCTTTAGATTTCATCTATTCGCCATGTCGCGGGGAGGGAGGTACAAGGATTGGAAAAAAGCAGATGCACATAACCGGAGATGGTGATGCCACTCCAGCTCGTATTGCCAAAGAGATACTCCCGCAACCTCGTGCCTGAAGGTCGTTAATATGCGATTCAATAGGTCATACATACCCGCTATCGTGGTTGCGCATTCTGTATGAAGGCCGCGTCTAAGAGTCTAAATGTTTTGGACAGTTCTTGTATATGGCTTGAGATATAAAGCGTAGCTGATCAGATACTCGTAGGCTTCGAGGCCAATAAGCAAGCAAAGCCCGCTCTTCCACTGTGGCTTGTGAACCAGAGCACAACCAGTCATGCACTCCACATTCTTCATTCGAATGCTTTTTGTAGCATTCGCTGCCGCGAATACCACCGCCTCCGCGACTCTTCTCAACCGACAAAACTGCGACGAAGGCAGCAAGCGCGTCTGTTACGGGAAGGATGGTGGCCAAAGCCAGTCACTGGACCGCGCCGACATCGAATATGTGGCTTCTTATCTTCGATTCGTTGGCGACTCCAACACTGGGGCTAATGCGCGATGGACGATGCCTGCCAGCGGCGCTTGTGAAGAATGGGCGATTGCCGTTCCTGACGCCGGCACCGTTCTGGCCTTAGCTAAACACAGCAAACCCGACGTTTCAACATCGATTCTTTATGCTGACATCGCGGCGACTATTGATGCCATCGGGGGTCTTTTGGAGTGCCAGAGCAACGGCGGCCAAATGCCTACCATGGTCAACAAAACCAACCCAGCGTACACGTCAGCAGAATACAAGGCCACCAAAGCAACGCCGGATGGAATCACAATCAAGCTGGTCCGCGATCCCAAGTTCTCCGGGTAAATGTGCTCGTCTCATGACGCGATTGTGGGCTGAGTCAGAACGTCTTTTAACATGGATGCGGTAATATGGGAATTGATCATGAGATGTACTGGATAGCGTAGGAAGTTTAACTAAGCTGCGAATACCATTCTTTGACAGCGTAGTCATGAAAGCATCGTACCGTCTCTGCGTCGTCGTGCATGTTGCTCAGTCGATTTCCATAGTCTGTCCGCCCGCGTGTCTTCCCAGTACGACAAGACCCTCAGGCTCAGCAAGCTGATGTAAAACCTCGTTGAAAGAGAGTACATGTCGCCCATAGCCTCCAGAATGCTTGGTTTGAGAGTTTGGAGCCAAGCGTGGACTTGAGTGATGTAGTCGTGTACGGTAACGAAGGGATGCGTAGTAGGCAGCACCTCGAGGGACGGTGGAGGTGGTGGGCAAGCCATGCCGCAGCAGCGCAAAAGGTCCCGATCTTCATCATCTGAGTCCCCGGTCCACTCTTGATTATCCCAGTCATCATCTCGATGCTCTCCTTCCCATCTGTATCCCCATGTGTCTAGATCATCTACGTTTACGCTGATAGACGAGACCGGTGGTTCCGTTGCGGGCGAGGTGGAGATCTTGTGAAAGGAATGACCGTCGGTGGTGTATGGTCCACATTTAGAGTCTAGGTCGAGCGTGTCCGCAACTTCGACTGAAGACTCGAGAGAGCCGAATAGCAACCAGCGCACCCGCAGCATGTCCATAGAGCTTTGGATGATACCACCAGAAGCGCGGAGGTCGTTGTAAGATGGAAAAATCTCAGAGGCTGACATGATGGAAAAGGATGGGGTGTGTGCGAGAAAGCTTTCTCATTTTCGAAGTGGGCGGGGGGCTTGATGAACAGGATGCGCCGGGTGTTTGGGTACTCAATCAATTACGCGTAGGGAGGCGCAACGCCGCAATCAAAAAGAGAAGAGACGAAATCATCAGCCGATCAAGGAGACGATCCGACGCGACAACCAGTAAAAAAAACTGGTCCGACGCCCTGCAACACAACAAATCCAATGTTCGTTGCCGTGCACCTGGGGAGTTTCAAGGTCCCAAAGTTTGCGACTAAACACGTGACGTCATGGCTTCTCGTCGCAACGATCGCGCCTTCCTGCCGTAAGCAGTTGCGCTCACTTTCACTTTCTTGGCGTGACCCAATGTAAACAAGATTATTACTCACTTCATTCTCGCTGCGGCCCTAACCATAACGTCCTTCGCATCTTCCCGCACCTTCTGCACAATCTCGCCCGCGCTTTGCACTTCCTTCACCAACCCCACACCAGTGCCAGCCCAGATTGCTGCACGCCCTTGCAAGCCCGTATTATATCCCTTATCTTCACCTGCAGCGGCCTCATTGTGCAGCTTCTGTATCTCTTCCAGACTCATGCCGTTCGCGAAATCCTTGTGGCTTTGTGCCACCAACCCGCGCCCATCATACAGCTCCGGCCAGATGTTGGGACCGCGCAACTGATCAAAAAGCTTCGAACGCGTCGTCACCTGACCACCGTCTTGCGCCTCCAGAACTGCTGCTTGGTACACCGGATGGACGTTCACCTCTCTAGACGCGAGGAAACGCGTTCCCATCACGACGCCTTCGGCACCGAGGGTGAGTGCTGCAGCCACGCCGCGTCCATCGACGATACCACCTGAGGCGACGAGAGGTATATGTGAACAGCCTTCCGCAGCAAGCGCGTCGGCCACCTCCGGTAGTAGCGAGACGATGCTTGCGCCCTTCTCGAAGCCGTGACCGCCGGCATCTGCGCCTTGGAGACACAGCACGTCTGGCTGCGCAATCTTCGCAACGTGAAGGGCTGCCGCGACGCTGCCAAGTTGAATCCAGATCTTGCTCTCAGGTGAAGCCTTGCGTATCGCTGGGACCCATACCGCGTAGTCATCCAGATCTTTCGGCACGAACATCCAAATGACCGCGGGCTTGTAGTCATCAAACACCGGAAGAATGTCTTCGAGTTTGAGCACAAAGGGAAGGAAGCCGACGCCAACTGGGAGAACACGCGACGCCGATAGTCCGGGACTGTCCTTGAAAGCCTTTGCGGCGATACCCAGCTCTTTTCGCAAATCGTCCATGCTGCGTAGACTCCCGATCATACCGAGGCCACCAGCGAGTGTCACAGCTGAGGCGAGCTTACCGCCCGCGAAGCCCGCCATCGGCGCGTTGACGACGAGTGGTGACAACGTCCATGGTAGCTGCTCTTTGAGAGTAGACATGACGGGCGAGGACCAGATCCAGGAAATGTTGAAGGCCGAGACAAGCTGTCGGTAAGAGAGACCTTACTAGAGGCTGTACTAATAGGTGTAGGAGTAAGCAACGTCCTTCGTCAGGCCTTCGATGTCATGGTGGCTACACGACCTTTACCACCAGCTCCATGCGGTTACAAGCGGTGCATCGTGTCAGCAGAAGTCAGCAAGCAACTTACGTCCAACTTGATTTGGTGGAAGTTCTCAGTGGAGATGCGTACCGATGCCACGACAGCTCCTTTGCCCCGCACTTAGCCCCACCTTCATCTTTCGAGCTCGCTCCTTCGCAATTTCGCAAAATATATTGCAACTTTTTTTCCAGTTTGACATCAAAGTTGGTTCGATGGTGTAGTTGGTTATCACGTTCGCCTCACATCTGTGTGTGTACACGCGAAAGGTCGCGAGTTCGAGCCTCGCTTGAATCATTCAACTGTCTTTTTGCTGTCCCGACGGTCTCGGCGTGAGGTGGATCGACGCGGTGGCATCCTTTTTGCCCAAAATTTGATCTCGAAGATAGCCAAGAATCTGGCATAGCAGCTACAGGGAGAAATTGCGGATTGGCTACATAGCGCTTAGGAATACATTTATTTATACACAGAAGGATTACAAGATTATAGATAGGTCTGACGTCTATAAGCGGTTCGACTCATCAGCTCCATCGACCAGTAGATCTCACTTGAAGAACATGTCTCTGCCACAGCTCCGGCTAGCTTGAAGAGCTTCATACGCTAACTTGATCGGAGGCAAGACGCACTCGCGACCGTGCCACCTGCGAAGAGTATGTCGAGGCTGTCTACCCGACCAGTCGTCGGAGACCGAAGGCCACTTTCGTTGCCCGCACAAAGGAGTTTCTCAGTGCAATGGCTGATCTCAGCACTGGTCATGTAGGCGACAAGATCAAAGCTGATGGTGTGTGGCAGCTCAAGCATGGTCTGTATTGGTGAGCTTTTACCTTGTTGCCGGACTTCAACACCATCTAGCAGAAGTGGCACGAGGAAGTCAACCGTCATATTCGTTTCGTTGCTGTGAAGTACGGCCTTGGTTTAGCGTTATACGCCAGGAACAAGCTCTCCGATCCTGAGCTTGCTATCATCTTCCGATTTATCATGGAGCAAGACTAGGAGGTTGAGTACTGGGCTGCCATGCTCCCTTATCTGGATTGCTGTTTGTCGCTCTGGTACCTTCACCGTACCCCAGGGCTACGGCAAAGGCGCGAGCCTGGTTAATGCATCCGTTCCTACTCATCGAGCTTGTCTGGCTGTCTTCAAGGTGTCGCTGGCAAGCTTCGTTAGACTGATGACACCATGCGCTGGTCTGATCTGAAGTTCGTGCGCATGGCTCTTGATATTGCTTGTCAGTTTACATTCTGTTTCTGCAAGGGCTATCGCAACCCCCACGAAGACAACGCAACTACTAACAAAAGTGAAGAATTGAGTTTCTCTGAGCCTATGTAGACATCTTGGTAATCAATACTAGTAAAGCAACAAGTTTCTCTAAGCCCATGTAGGCATCTTAGTCATTAATAAGAGCAAAGATCGACCTTCCCAAGCTTTATGTCGACATGTCAATACTTTTTTCTAGCAAAGGTCAAAGTTCTTGAAGACCATGTAGATATCCTAGACATTAGTCGATAAGAAATATCTTGTGAAAGGCATACCTATTTTGATACTTGATACAACATAGCATCCAAGAATGGGGATCATCCAGAACCGCTATTGAAAGCTCATACCCAAAACCCACGGCTTCCTCCTCTCTAAATCCAATATCATCTGCCCAAACAAGCCATTCGCCCAGCTAAACCACTGCCGACTCCACACCCCCTTATCCCTCGCATGAACACTCTCATGCATAAGCCCCAGTCCATCCGTACTCTGCACCAACCACATCAAATTCCGAACGATCTCGTCGTCATCCTCGCTTGTCAGAATGGTCATGATGAGTGCCATAGGCCACGGTCGTCCGGGCAAGGTATGCGGACTCGCTACACCAGTGATCACAGGTCCGACGGCATAGTACGGATTAT
>Ga0265798_10009024_pt1 | contig 12571 bp, 9 predicted proteins | sample P3T30metagenome_FD_192430 | JGI IMG/M metagenome (GOLD analysis project Ga0265798, IMG submission 192430) | Plant litter microbial communities from East Loma Ridge, Irvine, California - P3 T30 | ecosystem: Environmental > Terrestrial > Plant litter > Unclassified | place: USA: California...
GCGCCGCGTCGTACGCAGCCGTGGTGCCGGGGCCGCCGAAGTCGGCCTGCGTGTAGTCGAGGCCGGTGTCGAGCACGGCGACGTTGACGCCCTTGCCCGTGTGGCCGGTCTGCTGCCAGGCGTCGAGCGAGCGCGTGTAGATGTCGCTCGCCGCGTTCTTCGGCGTGACGCCGTCGACGCCGGGCTTCACCGCGTCGGGGTCGACGCCGCTCGGGGTGGAGCCGGCGGCCTCGCTGCTGGTCGGGTCGACGATCTTCTTCGGCGTCAGCGGGATTACGCTGGCGACGTCGGACCGCTCGGCGATCTCCTTGAGCGCCGAGACGTCCGCGACGACGGCGACACCGGGGACGGTGTACTCGGTCGCGTAGAGCTCGGTCGCGTCGCTGTCGGCCTGCTTGACGGCGGCGCGGACCTTCGCGACGGTCGAGGTGACCGCGGACAGGCGCTGCTTCGCGGCCGTCGACGGGGTCTTCGAGCGGGTGAGGTCTCCGCCCTTGGCCTTGGCGTCGACCGCGAGGACGCCTTCGCCGGTGGTCCGGACGAAGGCGGCGACGGTCTTCTGCGGCTTCGCGTCCCGCAGCGGGGCCGCGAGCTTGAGGTCGGCGGCCGAGAGACCGGCGGGTGCGGCGGACGCCGTCCCGCCGAGGGCCAGACCGCCGCATGCGAGGGCCGCTGTGGCCACGATGGAGATGAGGACATGGGGGTGGCGCTTGGGGGGCTGCTGCACGAAGGCGCTCCTGCTCGAACTGAAGATGAGAGATTGCTCCGAACTTAGGAGTGCCTTCTCAGAATCGCAGTCCTCACTTCGATGGACCCCTCGTACGGGGGCCGTACCCCGGACACGGAAGCGGCGCTCAGGTTCCTCCGTGGCCGGGGTACAGCGAGTCCGACACCTGCCCCACCGGTGACGCAATGTCATCTGGCAAATCTGGCAAACCCGTTGACGGATGCGACGGTCGACCATTACCGCGCAGCGCAATTCGGTGATCCATCAACGTCATTCGAGATCCGCGATGAGGCCTTGCGCCCCGATACGGTCCGTGCAAACCTGCTGTCGTCCGGGGGGAAACACAGGACATCGACGGGGGACGTTCCTCGCGTTCGTGTCGCCACTCGGCGCAACGGAATGCGGCCGACGGCTGCGTGCATTCCCGTGCGCATCACCGCGGCCACACGAACGAAGGAGCAGGAGCAATGACGCAGACCATCGCGAACCGCAATGTCGGAGTGCTCGAGGAGATCGACGAGCAGGGCATGAGCGACCTGCACGCCGGTCAGGGCACGGGGACGACGATCACGTCCCTGAGCTGCTACGGCGTGAGCTGGGCACTGGGCAACGACGGCCAGCTGTGCACCGCCACGGTGGAGTGCCAGAAGAACTGCAACTGACGGTCCGGGTGCGTGCCGGCGTCCGTCGACACGCACCCGCCACCATCGCGAGGGGGCTCAGATGCACGACGCAGTGACTGCCGAACTGATCGACGACGACGTCGATCGACTGGTTGCGACGTTCTTGCCGGAGATCGACGACGATGATCGTCGCAATGACATCCGGGATCGCTTGACACAGGTCATCCAGAGATCATCGGAATTCGTCGTTCCCGACGACCAACCAATGCAGATGAATGTACTGAACGGCCGTGATCCGCTCTTCATCAGGTTCGCTGGCGATCTCGCTTCCGCATGGCTGCCGCTCGGGCCGGCGAAGGACATCCCGCAGGCGCTCGAACCGGAGTTGCTCCGCGTGCAGACGGACCTGGTCGCGACCACGCTGCTCCGGTCCCTGCTCGAGGAGCTCCACCTCCACCGCGATGCCGGTCTCCTCCGAGGCGACGACCCGGAGGAACGCTTCGACGACTTCGTGGAACGGACACGTACCCGAGCCGGACTGGCCGCCCTGCGCACTGCACACCCCGGCGCCTTCGCCACTGCCCGACTGCGTGCCGACCGCGCGGCGGCGGTGACGATGGAGGTCCTCGACCACATCGCGGCCGATCGTGCCCTGATCGCTGCGACGATCCCAGGCGTCTCCGAGGACGCTCCCGTCGAGCGCGTGGGACTCGGCAGCGGTGACCCGCACCGGGACGGCCGCTCGGTCGCGCTGGTGCGGTTCGCGGACGGCGGCCGTGTCGTCCACCGTCCGCGTGACGTGCGCGTCGACGTGGCGTGGAACGGCTTCCTGCAGGACCTCGCTCGCCTCGGCGTGGCAGACCTCCGCACCATCGCGACGCTGGACTGCGGCGACCACGGCTACGCGGAGTACGTCACCGCGGACGACGAGGCCTCGCCGGGTCCGGCCTACCTCGACGGCGTCGGTCAGCTGACCGCCGTGCTGCACCTGCTGCGCGGCACGGACATCCACCACGAGAACCTGTTGACGTCGGGTGGGCTGCCGGTCGTGGTCGACACCGAGACCGTCCTCTCGCCTCGTCCGGTCGCCGCTCCGTCCTACGACGACGGAGCCGGGTCGCGGATCGCCCGAGACGAGGTGCTCGATTCGGTGCTCGGCATCGGGATCCTGCCGAACCTCGTCCGTGCCCCGGGCGGCGACCTGGCCCTCGACGTCGGTGCGGTCGGGTACGCCCCCGGTCAGGTGAGCCCGTTCCGGGCCCTCGGCGTCGCCTCCGCCGGCCGCGACGACATGCACACCGTGCTCACGCAGGTGCCGACCACGATGCCGAGCGCCAACCCCGTGCTGACGGCGAGCGACGATTCCCGGACCGCCCGTGACCGGATCGCGGCGGCGTTCCGTGCCACGGCGGAGCGTGTGCTGGAGAACCGCACCGAAGTGGTCCAGGCCGTGCGGAGCCGGTTCCAGGACGTGGTCCTGCGGTACGTGCACGCCCCGACGATGTTCTACGCGCAGCTGCTGCGCATGGCGACCCACCCCGACCTGCTCGACGACCGCGCCGCCCGCACGGCCGTGCTGTACCGCGTGAGCCTTCGCGAGGGCGGGACGGCGCGGTCCCTCGCCGACCTCGAACTGGCCGACCTGCTCGCCGGCGACGTCCCCTACTTCTGGTGCCGTGCCGACGAGCGCGCGGTGCACAACGACCGAGGCGGGAGCGTCGACGACTTCTTCGTCGAGCCCGCCGTGGAGACGGCTGTCCGACGGATCGAGGAGCTCTCGCCCGCGGCCGTCGACCGACAGCTGCGGCTCCTCGACCTCGCTTTCGTGAACCGGCTCGACGTCGGCGGTGAACCGACCGTCCTCGCCCGACCGCGGTCCGACGGCCAGAGCTCGGATGACGCCGCGGGGCTGCGGGACTCGCTGAGCACGGCTGCCGACAGCGTGGTCGCCGGCATCGCCGACGCTGTCGTGCGGGACTGCCGTCGGAGCACCGATCCCATCCACCCGGCGACCTGGGTCGGGCCGCAGGTGACGACGTCCGAGCAGAGTCAGTGGCTCCCCGGCACCCTCGGCTACGACCTCTACGGGGGCAGCACCGGGGTGGCGCTGTTCCTCGCGGGCGCCGCGGCCAGCCTCGGTGACGAGCGCTGGGCCGAGGTGGCCGAGGCCGTCTTCCGGCCCGTCGAAGCGCAGCTCGTCGAGGGCCGGATCGACGCGCTCGACGTCTCAGCCGGGGGCATGACCGGCATCGGGGGCACCGTCTGGGCACTCACGACGTCCCGACACCTCCTCCGCGCCGCGGGCATGCTCGACGGGGAACGCGCCGATCCGGAACGTGACCGTCTGCTGCTCGGTGTCCTCGGCGACGCCGCTCGGTCGGATGCGTCGCCGGACTTCACGAGCGGTCTCGCCGGGACGCTCGCTGCCGGCCTCGCCCTCGAAGCCGCGCTCGGGAGCACCGCTGACCCGCGGCCGGTCGACATGATCGCCGCTGCCATGACCGAGGCGCTGCGACGACGTCGCGCAGCCGAGGACCCGGTCTACACCGGGTACGCGCACGGCCTCGCCGGCATGGTCCCGCCACTGCTGCGCTGGGCGGACACACGAGGCGACGCCCGCGCGGCGACGACCGCCACCGGGCTCCTCGACGAACTCCTCGCTGCTCGCCTCGACGACGGCGACTGGCCGCGACTGGTCGGCGGTGCTGCGGACCAGCGCTCCTACGCGTGGTGCCACGGCGCTCCCGGGATCCTCCTCGGACTCCTCGACGTCCGGCGGCTGCGACCGGGCGCCGTCCCGGAGACGGTGCTCGCCGACCTGGCGGCCATCAGCCGGCACGAGGCGATCGGGCACAACGCGACGCTGTGCCACGGCGACCTCGGCACGCTCGACGTGCTCGCGGAGGCAGCAGCGGAACTCGGCGACGAGGAACTCGCGCGGTTCGTCGACGACGCGACGGCACGACTCGTCCGTGAGCAGTTCGCAGACGGCAGCCGACGACGCGACTCCAAGTACGACGCCACGGACAGCCTGATGGTCGGTTCCGCCGGGACGGGATGGTCCCTCCTCCGGCACACCCGTCCTGGCCGGTTCCCGAGCGTCCTCGCGTTCCGCTGACACCCGGGTCCAGCGCCCGGCCGAAGACGTCCGACCACCGGTCGGCGACCAGGGTCACCGCGAACCCGCGGAGGCCCAGCACACGATGACAGGAGAACGATCATGACCAACTCGATCACCCGCTCGTACGACCGCTCCACCGGGTTCGTCGAGCCGGACGAACTCGTCCTGCTCGCCGACGACGGTGCCGAGCCCGGTGTCGCCGGGACCACGACCGTGCCGTGCGCCATCGCCGGCGGGATCATCGCCGCCAGCGCTGCGCTGCCGGACTTCTGCCCGTCGGGGGCGTGCACGACGAAGTGCTGACCGCCGTGGCGGGACGACCTCTGCGTCGTCCCGCCCCGGACCACCCCCACGACGAACGGAGCGCACCGTGAGCATGCTCGCGAACCCGCAGGTCCCGATCATCACCGACGCGGACGTCGACACCGCCGTCGACACCGCCACGGCACGGCTCGACGCTCGGTTCGGGCGGTTCCACCGACGCCGACTGCGATCCGCGTCCGCGTCCCTCGCAGCCCGCCTCGGGTCGTCCCCGCTCGCTCTCGACCGGCCGGCCGTGCTCGTGTCGCTGGTCGACGGCATCGCCGAGGACCTCGACGCCGTCGCGATCCGCGCACTGATCACCGAGTTCCGCCAGTCCGGCACGACCCATCGCGCGTTCGCCGCGCGGATCGGCGACCACGGCGTCGCTGACCGCATCGAGACCAGCTTCCCCGAGCTCCGCCGCCTCCTCGACCTCAGGGTGGCTCGCGGTGTCCGGCATGCCATCGACGTCGTCACCGACCTCGAGTCGGACACGCCCGTGCTGGAGGCTCGGTTCGGCATGCGCGGCACCATCGTCGCGATCGAGACCGGTCGCGGCGACAAGCACGACGGGGGTCGCTCGGTGACCATCGTCACCGATGCCGACGGCGCCCGGGTCGTGCACAAGCCCGCCGCCGCCGACCAGGGGGCGCTCCTCCGTGCACTGGCCGGGCTCGCCGACCCGACCGGGTCCGTCTTCGGCCCCGTGGTCACCGACGCCGTCACGGTGCCGGGGAGGGACGGTGCGCGCCCACACTCCTGGCAGCGGTTCGTCCAGCACGACGACCTCGCCGACGACGACGCCGCGCGGAGGTGGTTCGAGCGGTACGGTGCGCTCATCGCTCTCGCGGCCGCCACCGGTGCCACGGACCTGCACTTCGAGAACGTCGTCGCCACCGCAGCGGGTCCGGTCGTCGTCGACGTCGAGACCGTCACGAGCGCGTGGACTCCCCCTCGCGACGCGACGTCGGCGCACGCCGCGCTCAGCGAACGCATCGACCACTCCGTCCTGCACTCGATGCTCCTGCCGACCCGGTTCCTCGGGTCCGCCGTCGCGGCGGACATCTCCGGCCTGCGGAGCGCGGCAACCGCGACGACGGCGATGCCCGGCTTCTCCGTCGTCGACGAGGGCCTCGACACGATGCGGTTCGACGACACCGACGTGGTCGTCCCCGTCGCCGCGAACGCGGTCACCGTCCGAGGTCGCCACGTCGACCCGCGCGACCACGCTGCAGCCCTGGTCATCGGCCACCGCCGGGGTCGGGACGCCCTGCTCCGCGTCGCCGGAGGGATCGGCGCGCTCCTCGACCAGTCACTCCCGGACGAGGTCCGCCAGGTCGTCCGCCCGACGTACGTGTACGCACGGTTCCTCGACGCGTCCACCCATCCCGCCCACCTCGCGTCCCGCGACGACCGCCGAGCCCTGTTCGACCGTCTCCCGGCGCGCTTCCGCTCGGTGCGGGACGACGCCGCCGGGGCAGTGCACGCGCTCGAGGTGTCCGCCATGCTCGACCTCGACGTCCCCTCGTTCCACATCCGCCGCGGTACGACGGCGTTGCACGCGCGGCTGGACGGACAGGACGTCCCTGTCCCCGACGCGGTCCACCAGGACCTCGACGCAACCGTGCGGTCATGGCTGGACGACTTCAGCTCCCGGGACGGCGCCCGCGAGGAGTCGGACGTCACGCTCGCACTGGCCGCCGCAGCCGACGACGCATGGGACGCCCCGGCGGACTCGGCACCAGCGGACGCGCTCGACGTCCGTCGGCTCGCGCTCTCCCGCTCGTCCGACGGCACCGGGGCGACCTGGCTGAGCACCGTGATGCTCGGTACCGGGCTCCGCCTCGCGCCCGTCAACATGACCCTGTTCGAGGGCGGCGGCCAGCTCGTCACGCTCGCGGAGGACGCGGCGGCGGGTACCGGGGTCCTGTCCAGTGCAGACGTCGACCGCGTGCTGCACGGTGCCGTCGTCCATGCCGTGCCGGATGCCCCACAGGTCTGGCATGTCTCCCCCTACACGGGTCCGCTGTCGGACCTGGTCACCCTGGTGGAACTCAGTGCCCGAGGCCACGACGACCCCCGTCGGACTGCGCTGCCCGGGGACCTGCTCGCGCCGCTGCTCGCCCGGGCCGGCGTCACCGACCTGGACCACCTGAACGGCCTCGGCGGGTACGTCAGGGCCATCAGGACCTACGACGGATCCGTCGAGGGAGTCGACGCCGACGCCGTCGCCGAGGCCCTCGACCGCTTCCTCGCCACCCATGCGGAAACGCTCCTCGCACCCACTGACGACGGCGGACTCGCCCACGGCGTCGCCGGACGTGCACTGGCGCTGGCCGACGTCTCGGCGATCGCGGGCGGGCACGGGCAGAGCACTGCGCTCGTCCGGCACGTCCTGGACCGGTGGGACGACCTGGTCGTGCGCACCGCTGCGCTCCGCGACGGCCGCGCTCGGTCGTCCTGGTGCAAGGGCGCCGCCGGCACCGCGTTCGCCCACGAACAGGCGTTGCGCGCGATCGGTGCCGAACCGGACGAGGTCGACGCCGCGCTCGGCCGAGAGATCGACATCCTCCTGGCCACGCCGACCCCAGCTCCGAACGAGGACGTCGACGTGTCGTACTGCCACGGTCTCGCCGGGACGGTCGTCGTCCTGCGCGGTCTCGGCCAGCGACTCGGTCGATCCGACCTCACCGACGCTGCGACACGGCTCGTCGAGGCGACGCGGACCGCGCGACGTCGCGGTGGACTCCGGCGAGCGCCGGACATCGACACGTTCTTCCTCGGCTCGTCCTCCTGGACCGCTGTCGACCGGGGCCACACCCTCCCCCGCCTGCTCGGTGGTGCCGCATGAGCGGGCGCAGGACGACGACCGACGGCGCACGCGCTGCCCGTCGGGTTCGGGTGGTCCAGCAGTTCACCCAGTCCGAGTGCGGGATCTGCTGCAGCGCGATGGTGTTGTCCGCGTACGGTGCCCGCAACACCGTCGCCGGGCTGCGCCGCGAGTACGAGACCGGCCGAGACGGACTCGGGTTGAACGACGTCGCCGCACTGCTCCGTGCCCGTGGTCTGGAGGTCCGGTCGTACCGCGCCGGCATCGACGCACTCCACCGTCTGCACGGCCCGCTCATCGCGTACTGGGACGACAGCCACCTCGTGGTCGTCGAACGGATGCGCGAGGACGGGCGCGTCGAGATCGTCGACCCCGGTACCGGGCGTCGCACGGTCACCGCCGAGGAGTTCGCCGAGCACTACTCCGGCATCGTCATCCACGCCGTGCCCTCGCCGGGCTGGGCGCCGGACCGGTCGAAGGAGCGGAACGTCTGGGGACTGTTCCTCCGGCAGACCTCGGGCATGCGTCACCCGCTCGCGACCGCGGGAGCGCTGAGCCTCGTCCTGTACGTCGCGGTGCTCGGGGTCCCGCTCGCGACCGAGTACGCCGTGAACCAGTACGGCTCGTTCGTCCGGGACACCCCGGTGGCACTGATCAGCATCGTCCTGCTGGTGTCGATCGTGGCGTACTACCTCGTCTCCAGCTTGCGCAACGTGCTCATCGCCAAGGTCGTCAGCGCCCTCGGGTCCGTGATGATGTCGACGACGTTCGGCACGCTGCTCCGGCTGCCCTACAAGTACTTCGCGAACCGCTCCGGCGGGGAGCTCATGTACCGACTCGGCAGCGTGACCGCCGTCCGCGACGCGATCTCCGGACAGCTCACCATGGTCGTCCTCGACCTCGGGACACTGCTCGCCGTGTTCACCTACCTCTTCCTCCGCTCGGCACTGCTCGGCGGGGTGGCCCTCGCCCTGCTCGCCCTGATGGTGGTGATCGCGGCCATCGGGTACCGCCCGAGCCGGTCCGCCGTGGAACAGGAGATCGCCGAGACGACGCGCGCGTCCTCCCTGCAGCTCGAAGCCCTGTCGTCGATCGAGACGCTGAAGGTCACCGGGATGACCCGGCGGTTCCTGGAGGAGTGGCGCGCGGTCTACGACCGTGTGGTGCAACACACCGCGAGACGGATCATCGTGCAGGGACGCATCACCAGCGCGACCAGTTCCCTGCAGACCTTCGGGCCGTTCATCGTCCTCCTGGTGGGTCTCGCACTCGTCCACGCCGGGACGCTCGACATCGGCAGCGCCGTGGCTTCACAGGCCCTCGCAGCGACGGCGCTCGGGACGGTCCTCTCGCTGTCGACGGCGTTCACCCAGTTCGTCCTCGCGAACGCGCAGGTCGAACGGCTCGGTGACGTCGTGAACCAGGACGTCGACGAACCCGTCTTCGGCGACGAGCGCGTCGAGCTGGACGGTGCCGTCGACGTCGTCGGACTCGACTTCAGCTACCCCGGCGCCCGCGTCCCGACCCTCGTCGACGTCGACTTCTCCGCACTGCCGGGGGAACGGATCGCGATCGTCGGCAGCACCGGATCCGGCAAGAGCACGCTCGGCAAGCTCCTGCTCGGGCTCTACCCGGTGACCGGCGGCAGCATCGCCTACTCCGGACGACGCCTCGACGAGATCACGCCGGACTCCCTGTACGACGCCGTCGGACACGTGCCGCAGGACATCGTGTTGAGCAACCGCACGATCGCCGAGAACATCGACTTCACCGGGGGGAACCCGGACATGGGCCTGGTCTGCGCAGCAGCGGACATCGCGGCACTCACCACGGACGTCGACGCAATGCCGCTCGGGTTCCACACGCAGGTACGCGAGATGGGCGGGAGCCTGTCGGGCGGACAACGACAACGCGTGGCCCTGGCTCGCGCGCTCGCGCGGCGTCCGCGGATCCTCGTCCTGGACGAGGCGACGAGCGCGCTCGACGCCGTGACGGAACACGCGATCACGTCGGCGCTCCGCGAGATGCGGTGCACGCAGATCGTCATCGCTCACCGGCTCTCGACCATCATGTCCGCTGACCAGATCCTGGTCCTCGAGCACGGCCGGGTGGTCCAGCGCGGCACGCACCGGGAGCTCGTCGCGGTCGAGGGCGTGTACCGCTCCCTCGTCCGGACGCAGATGGACGTGGTCCAGTGACCCCGCTGCTGGCCACTTGTTACTGTGGGGATCGACGGGTGGGGACCGATCGTCCTACCCATGGAAGGGGGACGCGATGATGAACCGACCAGACCCGCACGGCGTGACCGTGGACGTTGCCGGGCTGTCCCGGCGCTTCGCAGGTCGACAAGTGGTCGACGACGTCTCCTTCACCGTCCAGCCCGGTCGCGTCACGGGCTTCCTCGGCCCGAACGGCGCCGGCAAGACCACGACGCTCCGCATGGTGCTCGGCTTGCTGGAGCCGACCACGGGCACCGCGACCATCGGTGGGCGGCCGTACCGCGACCTGCCGTCCCCGACGACCACCGTCGGAGCCTCACTCGAAGGGAATGCGCACGCTCGTGGACGACGTGGCATCGACCACCTGCGGTCGTTCGCCCCTCCGGCCCGCGCGTCCCGAGCGCGCGTCGACGACCTGCTCGAGACGGTCGGGCTGACCGAGCACGCTCGCCGTCCGGTCGGCTCGTACTCCCTCGGGATGCAGCAGCGGCTCGCGCTCGCGACGGCGCTGCTCGGCGACCCCGACGTCCTCGTGCTCGACGAACCGGCGAACGGCCTGGACCCGATGGGCGTCTACTGGCTCCGGACCTTCCTGCGCGACTTCGCCGCGTCGGGCCGGACCGTGCTCCTGTCGAGCCACATGCTCGCCGAGATGGAGTTGATCGCCGACGACGTCGTGTTGATCGACCACGGGCGCACCGTCTACGTCGGCACCCTGCAGGACCTGCTCGGCGAGGAGCGAACGGTCGTGACGCCGTTCGGACCAGACGCCCACGCGGCGCTCATCGACGTGCTCCGCGCCCGAACCGGCGTCCACGTCGGCGAGGTGCAGGGCAACCGGCTGCTCGTCGACGCCCCCGCGCCGACCGTGCAGGCCTGGACCGCCACGCTGCTGCAGGAGCGGCCGTCCCTCGCCGGGACGTTCTCGGTGGACCGCATGGGCCTCGAGGCAGCGTTCCTGGCCCGCATCGCTCAGCACGAGGAGATGGCGCGATGAGCCGGCAGGTCCGTTCCGAGTTCGTCAAGGCCCTGACCGGGCGCGCGTGGTGGGTCGTCGGCCTGGTCCTCGTCATCGTGGCCCCCGCGCTCTCAGCGTTCCTCGTCGTCGCCGTGCGCGCCGCCCCGAACGCCCGGCTCGACCTGAGCGGCGCCGACGGCGTCGGCGTGCTCTACAACCTGCCGGCATCAGTCGCCTTCGTCCTCCCCCTGGTCTTCGGGGTCGTGCTCGTGACCGGCGAGTACCACTCGCGCACCATCGTGCAGACGTTCCTCGGGGAACCGCGGCGACTCGTGGTGTTCGCCGCGAAGCTGCTGGTGGCCTTCACCATGACGTTCGCCCTGGCGCTGGGCACGATGGCACTCACGACCGCGGTCGTCGCCGTCACGCTGCACGCCGGCGGTACGGACCCGGCACTCGCGACGAGCGCAGTGCAGTCTCGGGTGGGCGGCGCCGTCATCACCCTCACCATCTGGGGTCTCATCGGCGTCGGCATCGGCGCACTCGTCCGGAACCAACTCGTCGCCGTGGTGGCGGTCCTGGCCTTCACCCAGTTCATCGAACCGATGATCCGGATCGGTGCAGGCTCCCTCGGCTTCGGGGGCGTCCTCGACGTGCTGCCCGGGTCTGCCAGCGACAGCGCGAGCGGCGGCACCCTGCTCTCCATGGCCACCGGGACGAGCGGGACCTCCCAGATGACCGGGATCGCGGTGCTGATCGCGTACGCCGTGGTGTCCGCTGTGGTCGGGGGGCTGCGTTTCCGTCGTTCCATGCCCGCCTGAGGGCCAACCGCACGACCATCGAGGAAGGAACCCCATGAAGAAGTCGACCCCCAGCGAGACCACCGTGCTCGTCATCGCGATCGCGTGCATCGCACTCGGTCTGGTCATCGGTCCGATGGTGTCCACCAGCGCGGTGCTGGTCTGGATCCCGGTCGGCATCGGCGTCCTGCTGATCGTGCAGTGGGTCCTGATGCGACGCGCTCGGAGCCGACGCGAGGAGACGCACTGACGGCACTCCCCTGCTAACTTGCACAGGGGTGTGCAAGTTCGTACGATGGACTGGTGACCAGTCCTGATGCCCCCGTGCGTGCTCCCCGCCGTGACGCCACCGAGAACCGAGCAGCCCTGATCAACGCCGCGAAGACAGCACTGCAGCGGGATCCGGACGCATCGCTCGAGACGATCGCGGCCGACGCCGGGCTCTCGCGCCGAGCGGTCTACGGACACTTCCCCTCGCGCGACGACCTCGTCCGGGCCGTCGTGACCGCGGGCGCTGCCCGGATCCTCGCCGCGATGCCGACCACGACCGACCTCGGGGAACTGCCGCCCGCAGCGCGCATCGCGGCCATCGCCGTCACCCTCTGGTCCGAGGTCTCCCACGTCCGGTCGATGGCGCGCATCGCCGTGCGGGACCCGTTCGGTGCCTCGGTCGCCGAGGTCTTCGCGCCGCTGCGGGCCCAGGTCCGCGAAGCGTGCGCGCTCGGCATCGCCGACGGCTCGATGCGCTCGGACGTGGACGCGGCCACACTCGGACGCCTGGTCGAGGGCGCGTGCATCGCGGTGCTCGACGAGGCCACCCGCTCCGGCACCTCGGACGAGGACGGCCGCCGCATGGTGGTCGTCTCGGCCCTCGGCATGGCCGGCATCGACTGGCGCATGGCGATGCTCAACGAACCCGTCAGCTCCGTCAGCTCCGTCAGCTCCGTCCCCGAGGAGTCAGCATGACCACCATCGAGATCGACCACGCCG
>Ga0265798_10009026_pt1 | contig 12568 bp, 12 predicted proteins | sample P3T30metagenome_FD_192430 | JGI IMG/M metagenome (GOLD analysis project Ga0265798, IMG submission 192430) | Plant litter microbial communities from East Loma Ridge, Irvine, California - P3 T30 | ecosystem: Environmental > Terrestrial > Plant litter > Unclassified | place: USA: California...
GGGCCACCGCCGCCTTCGGCTTCGACCGCGAGCTGGGCAAGATCGGCCAGCCGCTCGACCGCGACGAGTGGTTCATGACGCCGCAGACCATCAACGCGTACTACAACCCGGGCATGAACGAGATCGTCTTCCCCGCGGCGATCCTGCAGTTCCCGTTCTTCGACGAGAACCGCGACGCCGCCGCCAACTACGGGGCCATCGGCGCCGTCATCGGCCACGAGATCGGCCACGGCTTCGACGACCAGGGCTCGAAGTACGACGGCGACGGCAAGCTGACCGACTGGTGGACCCCCGCCGACCGCGAGGCCTTCGAGAAGCTCACCTCGTCGCTCATCGCGCAGTACGACGCCCTCGCCCCGAAGCAGGTGCCCGACCACCACGTCAACGGTGCCCTGACGATCGGTGAGAACATCGGCGACCTCGGCGGGCTCTCGATCGCGTGGAAGGCCTACCTCATCTCGCTCGACGGCGCCGAGCCGCCCGTGATCGACGGGCTGACCGGTGCCGAGCGGTTCTTCCTCAGCTGGGCGCAGGCCTGGCAGATCAAGCTGCGCGACGAAGAGGCGATCCGCCTCATCTCGATCGACCCGCACTCGCCGAACGAGTTCCGCTGCAACCAGATCGTGCGCAACATCGACGAGTTCTACACGACCTTCGGTGTCACCGAGAGCGACGCGCTGTGGCTGCCGGCCGAGGAGCGCGTCACGATTTGGTAGGTCCGGGGCCCGGGCGCCGCGCCCGCCGCGAGAACGCCGACGGCGCCGACCACGAGCCGCGTCACGGCGGCGGTCGCGCGCTCGAGTCGTTCTCGTCGTCGTTCGCGGCCCTGGGCGACCTGGCCCTCGCGGGTGGTCAGGTCTCGGCCTCGGTCAGCGACCTCGACTCGGGCGTGGACCTGCTGGGCGTCGACGAGCACCTGGCGCTGCCGGTCGGGCAGCTCGGTGCCGTCCTGCTGCTGATCGAGGTGTCGGCCCGCATCGAGGACGGCACGCTGCGCCCGCTCGACGAACTCGACCGACCGGGCGATCCCGGCGACCAGGGGCCCGGCGGTCTCTGGCCCTACCTCCGCCGGACGAGCCTCCCGGTGACCGACGCGGCGACGCTCGTCGGGGCCTTCCGCGACGCGGCGGCGATCGACGCGCTCATCGGGCGGGTCGGCTTGGCCGCGGTGCGGGCACGGGGCGAATCGCTCGGTCTCACGAAGACCGCCCTCCTCGACGTCACGCGGTCGTCGCGCGGCCCCGACGACGCGCCCGCGCTCGCCGTCGGCTCGGCCCACGAGTTGGCCGGCCTGATGGTGTCCCTGGCCCGAGGCGAGGTCGTCGACCGGGCCGTGTCGAACCGCGTGCTCGGCTGGCTGTCGCTGGGTGCCGACACGTCGCTCGTCGCCGCACCGTTCGGACTCGATCCGCTCGGGCACCGACGTCTCGACCACGACCTCCAGATCGTCCACGCGACGGGTGGCGACCCGGGGGTGCGCTCCGAGCTCGGGGTGCTGCGCGGTCCTCACCGCAGCGTCGCGTACTGCGTGATCGTCACCTTCGACGACCTGACGCTCGCCCACCGTCTCCGCGCGCTCGACGCCCTGCGGGCCGTGGGCACCGACGTGCTCGAGTACGTGCACTGAGCGACCGCGTGCGCCGTGCGTCGGTTCAGTCGACCAGGTCGAGCCGCTTCAGGCGTTCGAGCGTCGCGACCCCGGCCGGCGGGCACCGGTCGGCGTCGGCCGAGGTCACCCAGTGCACCGCGCCGACCTCGGCGGCGGGAGCCGGTTCGGGGCTCGTCGCCGCGAGCTCGGCGGCGAAGACCGTCATGGCGACCTGTCGGCCCTCGGGTTCGCCGTGTGCCTGCGTCACGACCGTGAAGAGTTCGGTCACGGTCACCGGGTCGAGTTCGACGCCGACCTCTTCGCGCGATTCTCGCACCAGCGCCTCGGCCGCGGTCTCGCCGGCCTCCCGCTTGCCGCCCGGCAGGTAGAGCACGTCACGACCCCGCGCCGTGACCATCAGCATCCGCCGGTCGCGGACGAGGGCGAGCGCGCTGACGACGATGGTGTCCATCAGGCCATCTTCGGGCACGACCGGGGGACGTCGTGTCGCGACGGCGGTCAGCCCGCCGAGGCCTGACGCTCGTCGTCGATCGCGCGCAACGGCGAGGACGAGGAGGCGCGGCGCGCGTCGGTCACGCCGAACAGCGCCTCGAGACCGTCGCGGAACTCGTCGCCCCGGCCCTCGCGGGCCAGTTCACGTGCTCGGACGGAGGGGGTGTGCAGCAGGACGCCGGCGAGGTGGCGCAGGGCCGACTCGGTGCGCTCGGACGAGTCGCCGCGCGACCGTGCCCGTTCGATCTCGGCGTCGAGCAGGTCGAAGACGTGCTTGCGCAGCGCGACGACCGACGGGGTGAGCGACTGCTCGGCGGCGACGGCCTGGAACTCGGCGGCCGCCGACGAGACGAGGGCGCGGGCGTCGTCGGCCGCGCTGAGCTGGGGCAACGGGGCGTGCAGGCTGATGGTCTCGAGGTCGAGCAGTTCGACGCCCTCGACGCCCGAGACGAGCGGGTCGACGTTGCGGGGCAGGCCGAGGTCGATCACGAGGCGGCGACCGCCGGGCTGCACGACGTCGCGGGTGACGACCGGCTCGGTGGTCGAGGTGCAGGTGATCAGCACGTCGCTCCAGGCGACGGCGGTGGCGAGGTCGTCGTAGGGCGTCGCGGCGTGCTTGAGGCCGAACCACTCGGCGCGGCCCGAACCCGAGTAGACGGCGAGCTGGTCGGCGCCGCGGTCGCGGAGGGCGGCCACGGTGGTGGCGGCGTACTGGCCGGTGCCCACGATGAGGACGCGCGCCTCGGACCAGTCGGTCACCCGTGAGGACGCCAGTTCGAGGGCGAGGCGCACGAGTGAGCGACCCGCGCCTCCGACGTTCGTCTGGTTCTTGATGCCGCGCGAGGTCTGGGACGCCTTCTGGAAGAGGCGCTCGAGGTCGCGGGAGGTGGTGCCGTCGTGGCGGGCGCGTTCGAGCGAACGCCGCACCTGGCCCGAGATCTCGTCCTCGCCGACGACGACCGACTCGAGGCCCGAGCTGACGGCGAAGAGGTGCTCGACGACCTCGTCGCCCGTGATGACCCGCACGCTGTCGCGCAGGTCGTCGGGCTCGACGCCGCTGGCGGTGCTCATGGTCTCGATCGTGGCCTCGACGGCGAGGGCGCTGCCGGCCGTGAGGGGCTCGTCGACGTCGAGATAGGCCTCGAACCTGTTGCAGGTCGCGAGCACGACCGCTCCGCTGACGAAGTCGCTGCCGTCGACCAGGGTGCCCGCCGCCGAGGGTGCGCCGATGCTCAGCCTCTCGAGGAGGTCGAAGCTGGCGTTCTGGTGGGACGCCGTGAGGCAGATGAGCACTGAGTGATCCTAACTCTGATCGGCGTTTTCGGCTGGGCGTTGACTCGACGTCGAGTGGCCGGGAATGCCACACCACGGTTGCAGCTTGCAACAACGGAGCCCGGGGCCGCATTCCGGCCACCGGCCCGCACCGCATCGAACCAAGGAGACACCATGACCTCGACCACCAGCACCCAGTGGCAGCTCGTCGCCCGCCCGCACGGCGAGCCCACCCCCGACGACGTCGCCCGCGTCGAGGTGACCCTGCCCGAGCTGGGCGACGGCGAGGTCCGCGTGCAGAACGAGTTCCTGTCGGTCGACCCCTACATGCGCGGTCGCATGAACGACGTGAAGTCGTACGTCCCGCCCTTCGCCCTCGGCGAGACCATGACCGGCGGTGCCGTCGGCCGCGTCGTCGAGTCGCGGTCGGACGACCTGCCGGTCGGCACCGTCGTGCTCCACGAGCAGGGCTGGCGGGACGTGGCCCAGGGAGGCGCGTCCACGTTCCGTGCCGTGCAGCCCGTCGACGGCGTGCCCCTGTCGGCGTACCTGGGCGTGCTCGGCCTCACGGGCCTCACGGCGTACGTCGGCCTCACCGAGATCGCCGGCATCCGCGAGGGCGACGTCGTCTTCGTCTCGGGCGCCGCCGGGGCCGTCGGCACCATGGTCGGCCAGATCGCGCGCCTCAAGGGAGCCTCGCGCGTGATCGGCAGCGCCGGCTCGGCCGAGAAGGTCGAGCTGCTGACCTCGAAGTACGGCTTCGACGCCGCGTTCAACTACAAGGACGGCGACGTCTCCGAGTTGCTCGCCGAGGCCGCGCCCGACGGCATCGACCTCTACTTCGACAACGTCGGCGGCGACCACCTGTCGGCCGCCCTCGCCTCGTTCCGCACCGGCGGCCGCGCCGCGCTCTGCGGCTCGATCGCGAACTACAACTCGACCGGTGCCCCGGTCGGCATCACGGGGATGACGAACATGGTCACCCGCGGTCTGACGATGAAGGGCTTCACGCTGGGCGACTACCGCCACCTCGCACCCGCGTTCCAGGCCGAGATGGGCCCCTGGCTCTCCGCCGGCGACGTCGTGTACGACGAGACCGTCGTCGAGGGCATCGACAACGCGTTCGACGCCTTCACCGGGCTCATGCGCGGCGACAACGTCGGGAAGATGGTCGTCGCGGTCTCCTGACCCGCGCCTCCTCGTCCGCTCGCGCGTTCGAGGCGACCCGGCCGAGACGGTCCCGCCGTGGCGGGGCCGGCGGTGGGTCGCCTCGACGCGACGTCCAGCGGGCGATGGGACAATCGACCACGTGACCCAGACCTCCGCCCTGCCCGAGCAGCACCCGCTGGCCGCCGGCCTCACGACGCGTTCGCCTCTGGTCCGCGCGTTGCGCGGCGACCGGCCCGAGACGCTGCCGGTGTGGTTCATGCGCCAGGCGGGGCGCTCGCTGCCCGAGTACCGCGAGCTGCGCGTCGGCACCAAGATGCTCGACGCCTGCCTCACGCCCGACCTGGCGAGCGAGATCACGCTGCAGCCGGTCCGCCGTCACGGCGTCGACGCGGGCATCTTCTTCAGCGACATCGTCGTGCCGATCAAGCTGGCCGGCGTCGCGGTCGACATCGTCCCGGGTCGCGGGCCGGTGCTCGAGACGCCGATCCGCACGGCGGCCGACGTCGCGGCCCTGCGGCCCGTCGATCCGGAGGCGCTGGCCCCGATCGCCGCGGGCGTCGCCCAGACCGTCGCGCAGCTCGGCAGCACGCCGCTGATCGGGTTCGCCGGTGCACCGTTCACCCTCGCCGCCTACCTCGTCGAGGGCGGGCCGTCGAAGGACCACATCCGCGCCCGCGCCCTGATGCACAGCGACCCCGAGACCTGGGACGCCCTGCTCACCTGGGCCGCCGACGTGACCGGCGCCTTCCTGCGGGCGCAGGTCCTGGCGGGTGCGAGCGCCGCCCAGTTGTTCGACTCGTGGGTCGGGTCGCTCTCGCTGGCCGACTACACCGCGCACGTCGCCCGCCACTCGGCCCGGGCGCTGTCGCACGTCGCCGACCTCGACGTTCCGCGCATCCACTTCGGCGTGGGCAGCGGCGAGGTGCTGACCGCCATGCGCGACGTCGGCACCGACGCCGTCGGCGTCGACTGGCGCATCCCGCTCGACGAGGCCTCGCGTCGCCTCGGCGGCTCGACCCCGGTGCAGGGCAACATCGACCCGGCCATGCTGCAGGCGCCGTGGGCCGTGCTCGAGGCGCACGTCCGCGACGTGGTCGAGCGTGGTCGGGCGGCCCCGGCGCACGTCCTCAACCTCGGCCACGGCGTCAGCCCCGACACCGACCCCGACGTGCTCACCCGCATCGTCGAGCTCGCCCACACGCTGTGACCCCGCCCGTCGTCACCCCGGGCGCCGTCGTCGACGTCGCCGTGGTGGGCGGCGGCATGGGCGGCATCGTGCTCGCCCGCGACCTGGCCGCCGCCGGGCTGAGCGTCGTCCTGTTCGAGGCGTCCGACCGTCTCGGCGGCGAGGTCTCGCGACACGTGGTCGCCGGCATCGCGCTCGACGCCGGCGCCGAGAGCTTCGCGACCCGTGGCGGCACGGTCGCCGGCTTCGCCACCGAACTCGGTCTCGGCGACGACATCGTCCTGCCGGACCCCCGCGGCGCCTGGTTGCACGAAGCCGACGGTGAGTCGTTCCCGATCCCGCGCACGGGGTTGCTCGGCATCCCCGGCGATCCGTCCGCCGCCGACGTCCGGGCCGTCGTCGGCGAGGACGGGGTGAGGCGCGCACTCGCCGACGCCGACCTGCCGGCCGAGGTCGGGACCGAAGAAACCACCCTGGGGGGTCTCGTCCGCGCCCGCATGGGCGAGGCGGTCGTCGACCGGCTCGTCAGCCCCATCGTCTCGGGCGTCCACTCGCTCCACCCCGACCTCCTCGCCGTCGACCGCGTCGCCCCCGGGCTGCGCTCGGCCCTGCAGCGCGAGGGCAGCCTCGCCGCCGCCGTGCTCGGGCTGCGGGCCCTGGCCCCGGCCGGTTCGGCGGTGGCGGGCATCCGCGGCGGCCTCGCGCGTCTGGTCGACCCGATCGTCGCCGACCTCGAGCGGCACGGCGTCGACGTCCGTCTCGGCACCCGCGTCCGCTCGATCGACGAGACGAGCGTCGAGACCGCCGGCGGTGAGCACGTCCGGGCGAGACGGGTCGTGTTGGCCGTGGGAGACCACGACGCGGTGGCCCTGACGACCCGCGCCTCCTCGGTGCCGCCCGGAGCGATCACCCTCGCGACCCTCGTCGTCGACCGGCCCGAGCTCGACGCGGCGCCCCGGGGCACGGGCGTGCTCGTCGCCCCCGGCTCGACCGGACTGCGCGCCAAGGCCCTCACCCACGCGACCGTCAAGTGGAGCTGGCTGGCCGAGCTCGCCGGGGGACGCCACGTCCTGCGGCTCAGCTTCGACTCACCCGTCGTCGACCGCGGCACGCCCGACGTCGAGGTGCGCGACGCGGCGCTCGCCGACGCCTCGACCCTGCTCGGCGTCGACCTCGCCGAGCGTCACCTGGTCGGCTTCGGCCGGGCCACCTGGGACGCCCCGCGCCGGGCCGAGGCGGCGGCCGTCACCGAGCCCGTGGTCGAGGTCGTCCAGGCCGGAGGCGCGGTGGCGGGCCGCGGGCTCGCCGCGATCGTCGCCCACTCGCGTCGTCAGGCCGCCACCCTGGTGGCGGCGCTCTCGTCGCCCCCGTCCCGCGACTGAGGCCTCGGGGTCGGACCGCTTCGGTCCGGCGCGGGCGTCGGCCGCCCGCCTCGGGCTACATTGGAGGGACGTGTGCGGCACATGCCGTCGCGCGTACGACCACGAATGGAGTCCCCCGTGCGAGGCAAACTGATCTTCGTCGCCGGAGCCGCTGTCGGATTCGTGCTGGGCGCCCGCGCCGGCCACGACCGGTACGAGCAGATCACCGAGAGGGCGTCCAAGGTCTGGAACAGCCGGGCCGTGCAGCGCCAGGTCGCCAAGGGCCAGGACTTCGCCGGTGCCAAGACGGCCGACGGCGTCGACGCCGTCGTCACGGGCATCACCCGCGGCATCTCCAAGGCCTTCGGCGGCGGCCGCAAGAAATGACCGACTCGACGCGCAGCGACAAGGTGCGGCACAAGACCAGGCCGCGATCGCTCTTCGCCCTGGTGCAGGACGTCCCCACGCTGGTCACCGACCTGGTCAAGGGCGAGCTGGCCCTGCTCAAGTACGAGGTCATCGGCACGCTCAAGGCCTTCGGCATCGGTGCCGGCTTCCTGGTCGGGGCCCTGGTCTTCGTCTTCGCGATGCTCGGCGTCCTGCTGACCGGCATCGTCCTCTTGCTCGCCATCTGGCTTCCCGGCTGGGCCTCGGCCCTCATCGTCGCCGGCGTGCTGTTGCTCGTCGCGGCCCTGCTCGCGTTCCTCGGGTACAAGGCCATCAAGAAGGGGCTCCCCGCGGTTCCCGAGAAGACCATCGCGAGCCTCAAGGCCGACCTCAAGGCCGTCAAGGGCGTGGGGTCGATCCCCGGCGCCCGCCTCGACGAGCGCTGACGCGCCTCCTCGACACCCCCACCCTTCCCGTTCCCGACAGGAGCACCGTGAGCGACAGCAGCGACATCCAGGCCCACATCGACCGCACGCGCGCCGAGCTCGCCGCGACCCTCAACGAGCTCGAGGACAAACTGAACGTGCCCAAGCAGTTGGGCATCGCCGGGCACCGCGCCAAGGCGTCGTTCGACCGCGACAAGACCCCGTGGCTCGCCGCCGCCGGGGCGGGCGCCCTGGCCGTCGCGGGCGTCGTCGTCGCGGTCGTCAAGCGCCGCTGACCGGTCGCCGGGCTCGCCCGACGGCTCGTCCCCGACGAGCACCCGGACCCGTTCGCTCGACCGGGAGCAACCTGGTTGGGCTCCCAGCGTGCCGAGAGGGAGAATGACTGCATGAGTTCCAGCGCCGATGCGGCAGCGCCCGATCTGCCGACGTCCGATTCACCCGCAGCACCCGTCCAGACCGAGCCCGGTGACGAGGCGGCGAGCACCCCGCCGCCCGTCGAACGCCTCGGCTACACGCTCTGGGCGGTTCTGCGTCGCGACCCGCAGAACCCCTACGCCCCCGAGCTCGACGACGTCCCGCAGCTCGACGCCGTCGTCGACGCCCTCGCCGGGCTCGGCGTCACCGTGCGCGGCTTCTACGACGTCAGCGCCCTGCGGGCCGACGCCGACATCATGATCTGGCTGCACGGCGAGGTGCCCGAGGCCGTCCAGTCGGCCTACCGGCAACTGCTGCGCACCGACGTGCTGGGCGGCCTGCTGCCCACCTGGAACGCCATGGGCATGCACCGCGAGGCCGAGTTCTCGCGCAACCACAGCCCGGCCTTCATGCGGGGCAAGGCGCCCGAGACCTGGCTGACCGTGTACCCGTTCGTCCGCAGCTACGAGTGGTACCTGCTGCCCGAGGCCGAGCGCCGCCAGATGCTCGCCGAGCACGGCAAGCAGGGCTCCGAGCACCGCGCGGTGCTGACGAACACGGTCGCCAGCTTCTCGCTCGGCGACTACGAGTGGATCCTCGCCCTCGAGGCTCCCGAGCTCGTCCAACTGGTCGACCTCATGCGCGACCTGCGCTACACCGAGGCCCGCCGCCACGTCCGCGAAGAGATCCCGTTCTTCACGGGCCGACGCATCCCCACCACCGACATCATCGAGGTCTTGTCGTGACCGACACCAGCAACATCACCAACGGGCAGCTCGTCCGCAACGCCACCCCCGCCGCGGCCTCCGGCCCGGAGCACGTCTCCGAGCCGACCGACTACGACGCCATCCTGCTGGCCGGCTTCGGCGGGCCCGAGGGGCAGGACGACGTCATCCCGTTCCTGCGCAACGTCACGCGCGGTCGGGGCATCCCCGAAGAACGGCTCGAAGAGGTCGCGACCCACTACCGCCACTTCGGCGGCGTCAGCCCGATCAACGAGCACAACCGCGAGCTCAAGGCGGCCCTCGAGGCCGAACTCGAGCGACGCGGCATCGATCTGCCGGTCATCTGGGGCAACCGCAACTGGCAGCCCTACATGGCCGACGCCGTGCGTGAGGCCGACGAGCGCGGGTTCCGCAAGCTCATCGCGGTCGCGACCAGCGCCTACTCGTCCTACAGCTCGTGCCGCCAGTACCGCGAGGACTTCGCCATGGCGCTCGACGCCACCGGGCTCGAGGGCACCATGCAGATCGACAAGGTGCGCCAGTTCTTCGACCACCCCGGGTTCGTGCAGCCGTTCATCGACGGCGTGCGCGACGCGCTGGTCGAGGCTCGCGCCGAGAACGAGGGCCTCGACCTGTCGACCGAGGTCCAGGTGCTGTTCGCGACGCACTCGATCCCGTCGACCGACGCGGCCAAGAGCGGCCCCGAGGCGCGCGGCTTCGACGCCGACGGCGCCTACGCCGCCCAGCACAAGGCCGTCGCCGAGGTCGTCATGGCCGCGGCCGAGGCCGCACTCGACCTCGACCTGCCCGAGGGTGGCGGCACGACCGTCCCCTGGCAGCTCGTCTACCAGTCGCGCAGCGGCCCGCCCTCGATGCCGTGGCTCGAGCCCGACATCAACGACGCCATCGACGACCTGGCCGGCGGCCCGACCCGTGCCGTGGTCATCGTGCCCCTCGGGTTCGTCAGCGACCACATGGAGGTCATGTGGGACCTCGACAACGAGGCGATGGAGACCAGCGAGAAGAACGGTTTCTGGGCGACGCGCACCCCGACGCCGGGCATCGACCCGAACTACGTCACCGGGCTGGTCGACCTCGTGCTCGAGCGTCGTGACGGCGTGCCGGCCGAAGACCGCCCCCACGTGACCGATCTCGGGCCGTGGTACGACGTGTGTCGTCCCGGCTGCTGCGAGAACGTGCGACTCGGCTTCAAGCCCGCCCTGTCCGGGCTGGTGCCCTGACCCCGTGGCGACCATCCGCATCGGAACCCGGGGCAGCGCCCTGGCCGTCGCCCAGTCGACCACCGTCGCCGACCGCATCGCCGCCGCGACCGGCCACGACGTCGAGCTCGTCCGCATCAAGACCGAGGGGGACCGGTCGCAGGGCACCGGCGAGTCGCTGGCGTCGCTCGGGGGCACCGGCGTGTTCGCCAGCGCCCTGCGTGAGGCGCTCCTGGCGGACGAGTGCGACGCGCTCGTGCACTCGCTCAAAGACCTGCCCACCGCCACGCACCCCGGTCTCGTCATCGGCGCGACGCCCGGACGCGCGGACGCCCGCGACGCCCTCTGCGCCCGCGACGGACTGACCCTCGAGGGACTGCCCCAGGGGGCTCGCGTCGGCACGGGGTCACCGCGTCGTGCCGCCCAGCTGCTCTCGCGACGCCCCGACCTCGAGGTCGTCGACATCCGCGGCAACGTCGACACGCGGCTCGGTCGCGTCGGCGTCGACCTCGACGCCGTGCTGCTCAGCGCGGCGGGTCTCGGCCGACTGGGCCGCCTCGACGCCGCGACCGAACTGCTGGGGCTCGGCTTCTGGCCCAGCGCGCCCGGCCAGGGGTCGTTGGCCGTCGAGGTCCGCGAAGGCGACGCCGACGAGGCACTCGCCCGCGGTCTGGCCGCCATCGAGGACGAAGAGACCCGTCTCGTGGTGACGGCCGAGCGGGCCGTGCTGGCCGGCCTCGAGGCCGGTTGCGCGGCACCCGTCGGTGCCAGTGCGGTCGTCGACGCCGGGTTGCTGCTGCTCAGCGCGACCGTCTACAGCCCCGACGGCAGCCGACGCCTCAGCTCGTCGCACGCCGTCTCCCTCGACGACGGCCCGCTCGTCGCACGTCTCGCCGACGTCCACGAGGTCGCCGGCCGTGTCGTCGACGAGTTGCTCGACTCCGGTGCGGCCGAGTTCGCCCCGCTGGGTGGCGGACCGGCCGGCGGTGACCCCCTGGGCAGCGCCTCGTGACCGCCGACAAGCCGCTCAAGGGCGTGCGCGTCCTGGTGCCGCGCGGTGGCAAGTGGGGCGACGGGGTCGCGGCCTCGCTCCGGTCGCGCGGTGCCGCGCCGGTGATCGCCCCCCTCATCAACTTCGCCCCGGCCGAGACGCCCGAGCTGCTCGCCGCCGCCCTGGCCCGCCTCGAGTCCGGTGTCTACGAGTGGCTCGTCGTCACGAGCGCCACGACGGTCGACGTCCTGGTCGGCAACGGCATCCGGCCCCCGGCGTCGACCCGCGTCGCCGCGGTCGGCGAGACCACCGCGGCCGCTCTGAGCCTGGCGGGCATCCGCGTCGACTTCGTCCCCGAGGGCGACAACTCGGCCCGCGGACTCGTGAAGGAGTGGCCGGCCGACGAGGTCACCGGTCGCGTGCTCGTGCCGCAGTCCGACCTGGCCGAGCCGACCCTCGTCGCCGGGTTGTCGGCCCGCGGGTTCGACGCCGAGTTCGTCTCGGCGTACCGCACGGTGGGAGTGCCCGTCTCGGCCGAGGTGCGCGACGGCGTCGCCGACGGCTCGATCGGCGTCCTCCTCGTGACCTCGGGCAGCGTGGCCCGCCAGATCGCCGCCCAGCTGGCGCCCCTGCCCCCGCAGACCCTCGTCGCGTGCATCGGCCCGCGCACCGCCTTCGACGCCCGTGCCGCGGGGCTGCCCGTGCACCTGATCGCCGAGACCCGATCGGCGGCCGCCCTCGTCGAGGCCGTGGTGGACCACGCCCTCGACGGCCCGTCCGCCGGAACGCCCCCCACCGAGAAGGACTGATGTCCGATTTCCCCCGAGTGCGGCCCCGCCGCCTCCGCGCCACCCCTGCCCTGCGCCGCCTGACGGCCGAGACGCGCCTGCACCCCGCCGATCTCGTCCTGCCGATGTTCGTCCGCGAGGGCATCGACGAACCCACCCCGATCTCGTCCATGCCGGGCGTCGTCCACCACAGCCTGTCGAGCCTGCCCCGGGCCGTCGAGCAGGCCGCCGAGGCCGGTGTCGGCGGGGTCATGCTCTTCGGCGTGCCCCTCGAGAAGGACGCCGTCGGATCGGGCGCGACCGACCCCGAGGGCATCCTCAACGTGGCCACCCGCGTGGCGGTCGACGCCGCCCAGGGCGCGCTGGTCGTGCAGACCGATCTCTGCCTCGACGAGTTCACCGACCACGGCCACTGCGGCGTGCTCGCCGCCGACGGCTCGGTCGACAACGACGCCACCCTGGTCCGCTACGACGAGATGGCGGTCGTCCAGGCCGAGGCCGGTTCGC
>Ga0265798_10009027_pt1 | contig 12568 bp, 17 predicted proteins | sample P3T30metagenome_FD_192430 | JGI IMG/M metagenome (GOLD analysis project Ga0265798, IMG submission 192430) | Plant litter microbial communities from East Loma Ridge, Irvine, California - P3 T30 | ecosystem: Environmental > Terrestrial > Plant litter > Unclassified | place: USA: California...
CATTGCGTCCTCTTTGGTACCTTTTGGGAAGAAAAGGGACACCGCATTTCATGGGGTTTGGCATGTTTTGATGCATTTGACCAGTAGTTTTGGTAGATGTAACAAAGGAGTAAGCATTTAGGAAACAAAGAAGAGGGCACCTTGTACGCACGAGTCTGGTAAGCGCTAACGTATTCCTCGAAATTATCGCATTCCAGACGCAAAGCACCGGGCATTACACATATCAAAAACAGCCCGCATTTTTTTTTGGCAAATAAAAGAGAAGAAGAGGGAACCCCCACATCTGCGATTCGTCGATATTCTTTGGATAGATATATAGAAGACATAGCTGAGCACTACGCACGTTTCCAGAATTATCACATGTGTAAATTCAACTTATTCTTGGAAATACCAAAGACTATACTCATACTTTTATTCTCAATAATTTCTTTTTAGAAAAGCAGCGAAAGCCGTAGACATAGATGTGTGCGCGTGTGTTTTGATATAGAAAAACTTTCATGTATGTGATGAAGAAGAAAGAGTAAGAAAGAAAGTAGTTTTTATATATACTCTGTTGGCGGACATGAAGAGATTGCGCATAGTCTAGGCAAAATTATCGGGATGCGACATGGGTGTTTTTATCCTATTTTAATGATAACACCGCACGGAAACACATAGATGTGTGCGTTTAGACTTTCGAGTAGACGAAGAGAGCCGGAAACAACCATGGGTCTTCTACCTGCCTGTCTTGAGAAAAGCCACAAAAACAAGCATGATCATCCGGAAAGTTTGTTTTAATAATATAGAAGAACCTTGAAAGTATATTAAGAAGAGCTTGGGGAGCAGGAAGCTTTTATACTTTCCCCTAGGATGAGTCAAGAGCATTGGTGCTTCCACATGGATATTTTTGCACAACTACATGAGCGGGCCATGCTTGTTTTTTTGGGAGGCAAAGGCTGCAGAGTCAGGCATATGTGCCGAGCACCTTTTTTTTTGAAAAGGAAAGTAGAGATAGGTAAGTAGATTCCATGTATGGACGCTAGTTGAACTTGGCGGACATGGAGGAGAGCACACCATGTGGGTATATAAACCACCTACATTAGGCCCTACAGCTTACTGCCTGCTTGGCGCCTCTTCTCCTTCTCTCGGTCTCTCAGCAGCCGTCTAAGGATCTTGCCTGATGGCGACTTGGGTATCTCCTCTATGAACTCGACACCACCGCCAAGCCACTTGTACTGTGCCTTGTGCTGTTCGACATACTTTTTGATATCGCGAGCGATGAGGCGGTCATTCTCCTCTAGCCCAACAGATGAAGACTTGACGATAAAAGCCTTTGGAGCTTCTCCAGATTTCTCGTGCGGAACCTGGATCACAGCGCAGTCTTTGACCGAGGGGTGGGACAAGAGATGAGCTTCGAGCTCTGCCGGTGCAACTTGAAATCCCTGTTTGATGATCAACACATGCTTCCTAATGAGACGTGCGAGCACTGACCTTAACCTTGATAAGTTCTTTTATACGGTCGACGATAAAGAGGTGCTCATGGCCCGAAGACGCCTTTTTGAAAAGAGCCTCATCCCCGGTGCGTAGCCATCCATCTTGGAACGTCTCCGTATTAGCCTTGTCATTATTGTGATAGCCTAAAACGACAGAGGGCGATTTGATCAGTAGTTCGCCGGGCTGGTCGTAGCCAGTAATCTCTTCCCCCTCGGCTGTCACAAGTTTGCATTCAACGCCACAGATCAGAGATCCAACAGAGCCGATCCATATATCATCGGCAGCAGTCGAAGTGGCGCAAGGGCTTGTCTCAGTAAGGCCATATACCTGTCGGAGCTTCCATGATGGAAACATCTTCTGCAACTCCATCATAGGTTCAATTCCTAAAGGCGCTGAGCCTGAAAGGGCCGTCCACACCGAGCTGAGATCGTACTTTTCAAGGATAGCTTTATTGTTAATCATCTGAAGGAAGATGGGGGGTGCCTTGAAAGTCAGTTTGGGCAGGCAATCATCGAACCGACGCACATACCAATTGGAGCGTATTGATCTCGTAGTCTTGTATCACCTGTAGCATCATTTCAAAGTCGTACTTGGGCATGACTATAGTGCCGTCGCCACGATAGGCGTTGAGGTGACTGATAGCAACCAAGCCAGCAATATGAGCCATAGGCAGGAGACCGAGGGCATTTTCGATATAATCTGATTGATTGCGCACGTCGTTGATAATAGTGTCACGATATACTTTTTCAAAAGTCGAAACTTGCACTGTTTGTGGTTAAAGTAGCTCAGAGGTAAGCCCTGGGCAGACTTACGTGTGTTGGCAATGACGTTTCTGTGTGAGATCATGACTCCTTTCTAGTTGCGGAATCAGCATGGTAGTTCTCTGTATCAAGGAGAGGCGCTAGCTACCGGTAGACCGGAGGTACCACTCGAATAGCAGAGATATGCAGTCCTATTGGCGCCATGTCCAGGCTCCCAATTCAATGGCGGCAGGCGGTCGAGCTTGGAGCCCTCACGGATGAAGTGGTCAACCGTCTTGAGACCTTCTGGAGTACCCCTTCCAGCAAACTTTTCCGGTACCTCCAGTATGTATATGCGATTCTCAGGAATACCGCTATTCCTAGCCGCAACGCGTGCTGTTTCCAGCAAAGTAACACAGGTGAAGAGGGCCTTGGCACCAGAGCTCTTCAGCTGGTATTCGAGCTCAGAGGCGTTGTTCGCAGCATTGGCCGGTGTATGGATGCCACCCAGACGAGTAGTGGCCCATGCTAGTGGAACCGTGTCAATCTGGCAAATGTCAATACCAGAACCAGTACGAGCCTTCTGCCAATATACCCACAGTGTTTACAGAGAAGACGGCGATGACTTTGTCCCACTCGGACCCCTTGTTCGGGTCAAAGTCAAGCTCCTTGGCCAGGCCCCGTGCGAGGTAGTCAACACGCTCTTGGACCTCCAAGGCCGTGTATGTCTTGCCAGTCAATCCACACGTGAACGGATTGCGAGAGTAACCGAGCGGATGGCGGCCATAGAGGTCGTTCAGGATAAACTCGCTGATCGGGATCGAGTCGGGTGGGTCAAAAGGAAGCTTCGGCACCCATGAGGGAGGATAGAAAGGCATGTTAAGTATTTTTTTTCTTTTGCTAGCGGTACGTTAGCTATATGTTGCCCTGTGTTGAGGCGTAGATGCATACGACTATGGAGCTCTGAGTGGAAGCAATGTAGGAGGCATGGTGACAAAGCGGCTCAGTCGGGATTTAACGCTATGTCGCGTCCTCGCACTGGCGTGAGCATATCCAGACGCGCCGATTGACGCGGACAAAGGTCTTAGCAGACCGTATAGCCGGCATTGCGGGCAACCGTGAAGTGTGGGGAAGCTGCTGCGGAGCCGCGGTCGGTCCGAAATTGGCTAGGCTGGACCCATCGGCACTAAAAGCCAACCTTCACGGATAACCCATCTCGGACCTTTGCATCCATATCAAAAGGGTCACAATGACTGCCGCTTTTTTTCTTTTCCCAAAGGACTGGAATTGAGTATTGGATGAGTATTGGATTCTGTGGTGCTTGCCATGAGTCCACTTGCTCTTGCCGTATCGTGCGGCACGTGCAACCATAGGCAATGGCGTTTCTTGCTGATAGCCCCGTTCGTTCTCTCTCACTACCTCACCCAAGTGAGAGATACTCAATAGCCTCAAATGCTGCCCCGCATTTTTTTCATTCTCTATTGTCGTCTTATTCTTGCTCGTTTCCTATTGTACTCCCTCAGTGGATATCAAAGGTCCTTCTTTTCCCATACCTCATTCCCGTAATAGACTTTGCTCACTTCTACTATTACTATACTCAATCCTGCACCAATTCGAACTGCCCATTGATTGTCCAAACCCGTCGAAATGGCGCCTTCAAAGCGCAACTTTGACGATGCAGCCGCATGGGAAGCTGTACCAGCCACCAAGCGCCCCAGAGTCATTCAAGAGTCGGAGCAGAGCGGACTGCTGAACATTCAAGGAAATTTCGAATCACTTGCCTCGCAACGTCCGAAGCGAGAGAGAAAACGTCCCGAAAGGTACTCAGATACACTGCCTCAGCCCTCTTTCAAGAAACAAACAGCAACCCCAAAGACGATACCAAAACGCTCGTTGAAACAACCAGCAACCACTGTCAAGCATAAAAAGCTTCTATCAGGAGCGCAGAGGAATTCGAAAATAGTCAGTCGCAAGGTTCCGCTGGACGGCCTGCTATCCGGCATGTCGCCCGATCAAAAACAAGAGCATAAAGAGGATGGGAGCGATCTGTCATCGCCGCCATCTTCTTTGCCTCCAAGTCCGGTTAGTAATTTGGGAATTTCTCAAAATTAGGCCTAATGCATGTCATAGATCATTGCCTTTGCTAATGCACAAACTCTTCCGCTGGACGGACCAAGTCAATGTGCTCAGAACGTGCCATCGCCTATACCAGCATCTAGCCAGGATTTCATCACACCAAAGAGCTCGCAGACAGATTCCACCAAGCCCCAGACGCCTAAATCACGCTTCTGCCAGCCTCAGACACCCGAGGACAATCTACGCAAGCCCCCGCAACCATCACATACGGATTGCGAGACATTGTCACTGCAACAGGCATACCCGACCCCTAATTCGGAACCCTATCGAGACCTGCAAGTCGCGCATGAGAAGTCTAGTTTGGTACTTGATGGAGATCTCACACTCTGTCAAGACTCGTATCAAACACAACCTACCCAACTTTTGGCTTCCCCTACTGTTCCACTGGCAACAGCATACGCACATTCAGACGCGACAACCGAGTGTGAGACTACGGAATCCCTACCATTCGAACCACTCTCTTGGAAGGAAGAGGACCAGCAGTACCTCCAAGCTATAGCTGAGCAACTCGTTGCCCAGGGCAACGTTGGACAGGATAAGCCGGAGCCAATTGGAGAGCCAGAAGTTTGGGCAGAAGGACGACAAGAGCTCTGTGAAACATTGCACTACTACCGTGGTTACCAAAGCGCCTGTTATGCGACCGGAGGTTTTGTGCGGGGCTTCATGTTCGACAAAGTTGCTCACGACCGTGACTATATCGACAGTAATGTCATCATCTCACGAGCGGGCGGTGGTCTTACAAAAGACAAAGACTCTGGAGAGATGAAAGCTGGGAGAGACCAGAAAGAAGACTCTGTGGCTGCAGGTTTGAGGAATTGCATGCTCAGCCGCAACCCGGTTGTCGTGATCACCGGGGTCGATAATCCGCATATTCCATCAAAGCCACCTCACCAATACTGCGTATTAGACCACTTCAAGCCTACACATATCTGGTCTGAAAAGAGTGAAGGTAGTCAGATGGTGCGATACCGGTTTGAAAAGCTCAACACGAGGAAAGATTCTTGGTGGCGAGCGAAGGATAGCCCGGATGTTGCCACGCTTGGTTCACTACCACCTCCGGTTGAGAAGCAATGTGGGACATGTGGCTTTGTCTCTCAACAGGTCTACCTCAATGGATGGATGTGTCTACACTCGACTTGTACATCATTCTGGAAGGTCTCCATACTGACACCTGGTCCAGGAAACAGCACCTCTTTGCAAGAGCCCAACGAAGCGTCTCTGATCTATGATCCCCGCTTTCTCAAGCAGAAGACGCCATGGTTCAACGACGACCGCGACTACCCGCTCGTATCTAACACTGCCGAGCTATCAGCGCACTCCCGACCGGGTGAGGACACATCCACCGCGTTCTGGTCTGGTATTGTTTGTCCCAAATGCGGACGCTGTATCTCCCGCCTCAACTGGACGAATTGGGAGTGTCCCAACACTACTTGTGACTACGTTAGATCACCGCCACACGCTCTGGTCCCCGCTCTTTCTCTCCGTGACCCACTATGGCCGGTGACAAGCGCAGAAATGCTTTCCAGAGATACGTTCTCGCCTCTAATCGACCTCAATGTATCTTCCAGTCATGGCTATCGCATCAACCGATTCAACCTCCCCGGGATCGACGGCTTCATAACGCACATGATCGCCAACAAGACTATACTAGAAGAAGAACAAGGCCCAGACGCCATGTTTGAAGAGCTTCAGGAGACTGACATTGGACTAGCGCGTCGGTCCATGCCTAATGGCCAGCTGAAAGGACCCAACTACTGCCGCCACTTTGCAGTAAACTACGGCATGCCCTACAAGTTCATCGCAGCAACGGAATCCCGCTCCTTTGGCGGAGCTGGCTGGCCCATAACAAGCACGCGCAGTCGGTTAAACTGGGCCGCCAGACTGCTCTTATCACAACAAACCGGCAAGAGCATGGACGACGTGTCCGAAGAGTGGAACAAGGACGAATTCAACGAAGTCCTCGCACTAGGCTACTTCCAGGGCCAAAAAATAAACTATCACGACGACGGTGAATTCGGTCTCGGGCCCACCATTGCAACATTGAGCCTCGGTGCACCAGGTACAATGCGCATCCGCATGAAGGCTCGACACTACCATGGCGTTTCCTCTGGCGCGGGCCTATACGACGACGCGCCGCCTATACCAGGTTCTCAAAATTACGACAAACGTCTCGCTCTACAACCTGCACTCGATGCTCTCAAGCAGTCAGACACCAAAGCGTACAACGCAAGGCGCAAGCAGATCCCAAGGGAACTAGGGCTCAACAGTAGAGGTCAGGCAAAAGATGTACTCACCATGCAATTGGGCCATGGCGACATTGTTGTCATGCACGGTGCTGATGTGCAAAAGTACTATGAGCATGCCGTCGAGCATACGGGGAGTTTGAGATTCGCGCTTACGTGTCGGTTTATTGACGCTGAGTCGCTCGGGGCCGAGGATAAGCCGGCGTATGAAGTGGAGCCGGACAGGCAGGGTTATGATGGGTTGAGGCTTCTATGAGATGAGCGTACGATCAGGTTAGGAGAAGGGGGTATTGATATTTCAATGGAACAGGTACAAGGAGGATCTAGTCAACTCTTTCGGGTCGAGGGAGGGTTGGAATTATTTTTTTCCGATAGTTGGAACCTATCTCAAGAGGAGACTATCATATTATAACTTTTTGGGAGGGAAGGACCTCTCCATGCAAAGTCGTTAACGTCAATCATTTCCCATACAAGACTCACACATCCTGCTTCCACTCTTTGTTAAACGCACGTCCAATAACCATTCTCCTCACCTCGCTCGTCCCAGCACCAATCTCGTAGAGTTTCGCATCCCTCAATATCCGACCCACAGGCACCTCGTTCATATACCCCATGCCGCCCATCAACTGCACCGCATCGGCCGCCACCTCGCTCGCCCGCTCCGCCGCATACAATATCGCGCCCGCGCAATCCTGAGTCTTGATGTTGGGACTCGCATGCGACTCGTCCACGGCACGCGCTACACTATAAGTAAACGCCTGCGAAGCACGGAACTTTGTGTACATGTCTGCGAGTTTGCCCTGCACGAGTTGGTTATGGGCAATGGGCGTGCCAAACTGCTTTCTCTGGTGTGTATACGGCAGGACGTTGTCGAGGGAGGCTTGCATGAGGCCGAGGGGGCCGGCGGAGAGGACCAGGCGCTCGAGATCGAGGCCTTCCATGAGGACGCGGACGCCGCGGTTTACCTCGCCCAGGACGTTTTCCGTGGGTACGAAGACGTTTTCAAAGACGAGTTCGCCCGTGTTGGAGCCGCGCATGCCGAGTTTGTCCAGCTTGTTCGCAACGCTGAAGCCGTCGGTGGCGGTGTCGACGATGAAGGCTGTGATGCCTTTGCTGGCTGCCGAGGGCTCGGTTTTCGCGTAGACGACTATGGTGTGAGCGTCTGGTCCCTGTTTTTTTTAGCCCGTTAGATCAAGCATTTTGCCTCCTCCCCAAGCATAGGTAAGAAAACGGATGGAGACGTACGTTTGTAATCCACATCTTGGTGCCATTGAGCACATACCCGCCATCAACCTTCTTAGCAGTCGTCTTCATGCTGACAACGTCACTCCCTGCACTATGCTCGCTCATAGCCAACCCCCCAATCCTCTCGCCACTGATCAAGCCAGGCAGATACTTTGCCTTTTGCGAGGCATTGCCGTTCAACACGAGCTGGTTGACACACAATTGGCTATGCGCCGCATAACTCAGTCCTATGCTGCCACTCGCCCGTGACAGCTCCTCCATGACAACACAATGTGCCTGGTATCCCATTCCTAGCCCGCCAAACTCCTCGTCGGCGGTTATTCCGAGGAAGCCGGCCTCGCCAAACTTCTGCCACATGTCGTTGGGGAATTCATTTTGTTTGTCGGTGCGTGCGGCGATTTCCTCGGGTATCTCGCGTCGGGCAAAGTCGCGGACCGAGTCGCGCAGTTCGTCGAGGTCGGACTGCGTGGGGGGCGTGAAATTTGCAGGGTGTTTTGTTGATGCGTAGCGCTGGGTGGTGGTGAGGATGGTCGTGGGGCGGGTTGTGATTTGGCGGATGCTGCGTGGAAAGAGGCGGGAGGCAAGAGACGCCATTGTCGTATGTGTCTTACTCGGGGGGCGGGGATGGATGTGGAGATTCTGAGAAAAGGTGGGAGCAGTTGTTCATGGCATATCTTCGAACAGAAACAATATAGCCTCGGTTTGCGACGGCTGAAGAACCGAGGCGCCTAAAACGCGGGGAGGCTAGTAGTATCCGGGGAAGGAAGACAGCAAGATGTATTCGGCTCTGAGCATCTAACACGCACCCCTGCTGTATATCCAAGGTCGTACAGCTTCACAGCTCACCAACCTTCTTCATGGCCCTCCCATTACACTCGCCCACATCCAGCGCAACCAAGAACCTACTCACTGCATTATACGCCGCAATCGTAGCCGTCAACTCCACAACCTTGGCATCGTCGCCCAGCACCCCTATCACCATGTTCGCAACCTCATCCTCAACCTTGACCCCAACAGTCATCTGATCCGTATAAACCATGACCGCATACTCCTCCTTGCTGAATCCCAGTAGCCCCTCCTTCTCCACCATTCCGTGTCGAGTGACGGGTAGGTCGAAGATTGTTTGCAGAACTTCCTTGGAAACGCCTGCTTTGAGCGCAAGTGCGGCGTGCACGTCCCATTCATGCACTGCGTGGTTGAGTACTGCCACGCGGCTGATTGCTAGCTCCTTGAGATTGTCGGATAGACTGGTTTTTGTACGGATGGCGCCGATGAACGAGTTCCAGCCATCTGCTACGGCCGGGTTGTGGAGAAGGGCGAGATCGAGGGGGATGAGGGGGCGGGGCTTTCGTCGCTCGGCGATGCGTTGGTAGATTGGGATGGATTCCTCGTCTGTAGGTACACTTGGGGCGTATGGGATGCGCATTTTAGATGTGGTTGAAGATGTGAGGCGGCGTAAGTGGGATGTGGTGGCTCGTACTAGTAAACTTGGCAGACGTGGACGGATGGACATTAAAGTCTGTAAATCAGGGTGGAGGGGCTATACGTATATATACCTGTTTTGCGGACTAGGACGGATATACTTTCCGGCAGATATCACATCATTGGTCTGATTGAAGATATCACATGCATTCAGACAACTTGGGTTCAACAATGTAGGGTGGTTTTGGAAATCTCGCTATAAATACTTTCACCAAAAGGAAATCACCTACAACCTGCTCTGCTCATCGAAAACGTTTGGTAGCCTGGGAATACCATCTAGTCTGCTCGTCTTCTTGCCTGCCGGCGCCAATGTGACGTTGTATTCCAAGTCAAGCTTCGCTTTGGGGTCATTGCTCGGCTTGAAGTCTAGCAGCAAGTCGTCCTTGACCGCAAACACAGTGTCATTGGTGACCCATTGGTCGTCACGTGGGTAGAGTTGGGTGATCAAGGGCTTGTAGTTGTCCGCTGAGACCATGAGATGGATGTGGGCGGGACGGAATGGGTGGCGGTCGAGCGTCTTGAAGAGCTGGCCAGCGGCGCCTATTGAAAGTTAGTTATACGCATGTATGATGATCAGAGATTTGACATACCGTCAGTAGGCAGCGAGTAAGCCGTGGGCTTGTAGCAGTAGTACCAGTATTCGCCCTTTTCGTTCGTCGTGAACTTGCCCCTCAAGTTGTTGGGCTCCTGGTTTTCGGGGTCTTGGAAATCGTACTTTCCGTTCGCACTCGCTTGCCAGATGTCGATGACGGCGTTGGGAATGCCCTTCTTGGTGTCTAGATCCCTCACTACGCCGTGCATAAGCGTGGTTTGGCCTTCGGGGTGTTCATTGCGGATGATGGTGTCGCCGAGCTCGCGGAAGGGGGAGTGTGGCGACCAGAAGGGGCCAAGAATTGTGGATGATGTGGGTGTTTCGCCAGACTCGTTGATGTGCTTGTGTGCGATTTCATCGACCAATCTAAGACATGATTAGCAAGCTTTCTGTGCAGCAGGTATGAATATCTTACGATTCTACACCGAGAACATCGGAGATACGATGGGCCTCGTTTCTGGTGGCGGTGGTTGTCTTGCCAATGGAGTTTACAAATCGTACGCCCTCGAACCACTCGTCGTTGGTCAACTCGACTTCGCGGATAAAGTCGTGAAGATGCCTGATCATGCTGCTCATGACGAAGCGCGTCCTGTCTGGCACATTGGGTCCAATGGCGTTGATGACAGCATCAGTGAAGTTGGGGTCGAAACGGTGGGAGCCATTCTCCTGCACATTGGGCGCTTGCTGTGTGTTTGGGTTCATCTTGGATGTGTGAAAACAGTGTATCAAGTGATGTCAAGTGTAAAGTGCTGTGTAGTTAGATGTCACCTGGGGCACGAGGGGGTCTATTAAATAGCTCTTCAGTCTAGCCAGCCGTACCCAACCGCACCAGCACCGTTAGTAACGGCCGGCTCTGTAGCCGCACATCAGGCGACACTTCCATGTCAGAACCATGTGCGGCATGCTGCACCGGCTCTCAAGAGTGACCATGGGCGCAGGGAGCGATAGTGCCGAACGTTGCGCGTCAGGTCGCGATGGGTGCCCCGCGACGATTGGCGAATGGGGACGAGGCCAATGTGGAAGAAGTCTTAGCCGGCACTTTTCCTGCGCGCAACCAACGCCCCGCCTTCGGATACACCTCGGCGGCATGCCAACGCGACGCGATGGTCTTGGGTATGTTTGAAGTAGCGGGTAAAGGTCCGGTAGACATTGTCGGCGTAAGCACTTCTCATACAACTCGCCCTGATTGCAAGATAGCACATTTTTGTGAAGACAACAACAACAACAACAACCGCCACCATGGTCAAACACCACCTTATGATTGGCACGTGGACGCCGCCAGGTGTGATAATCACCGTTGCATTTGACGATGAAACGTTGAAGCTGGAGCTGGTGAAGAAGACGGATATCCCTGAAGATGAGCCTATTAGCTGGATGGCATTCGACGTATGTGCGCTACTCATGAAACTATGCGGTCGACAACGGCTGATGACCCGAAATGCAGCACCAGAGGAAGAACATCTACGGCGCATCGATGAAGAAATGGAGTTCGCATGAGGTCAAGAGCCCGAGCGAGATTGTACATACAGGGAGCTTTCCCATAGGCGGGCACCGTACGCGATACCACATGATCACGCTGTGTCACCACTGACGAACTTCTTGCAGCCAAAGCGAACGACGCCGACACCAAGACCCGCGCCATATTTCTCCTTCCCAGCAAGAAGCCCCCGTACAACGTGTACTGCAATCCCTTTTACGACTATGCCGGCTACGGGAATGTCTTCTCCGTGAACTCCTCTGGCCACATCAAGGAAAACATCCAAAACTTCGAGTACTGCGACAAGACAGCCATCCATGGCATGGTTTTCGATCCCTCGGAATCATATCTCTACAGCGCCGACATGTGGGCAAACAGAGTATGGTGTCACAAGAAGATTGACGAGCAGGGCAAGCTGGAGACGGTAGGCTTCACTGAAGCACCTGCTCCAAAGGATCATCCTAGATGGGTAGAGATGCACCCTTCAGGTAACTATCTGTATGCTTTGATGGAGGGCGGAAATCGTCTGTGCGAATATGTCATCGATCCGCAGACGAAGCTGCCAGTCTACACCCACAAGACGTACCCATTGATACCGCCTGGTAAGCCTTCGCCTCAGCCACATGACTCTTGTGCTGATTGAATATGCTAGGTATTCCCAACGCCACCACAATGTACCGCTCAGACGTCTGCTTTCTGACAAAGTCCTCGCAATACCTATTCGCAACGTCCAGATCCAACTCGTTCAACCTCACCGGATATATTGCTGCTTTCAAGATTGCGCCCTCGGGTGCAATTGAGCGACAAATCTGCCTCAACCCCACGCCAACTTCTGGTGGGCACTCAAACGCGGTATCCCCATGCCCTTGGTCAGACGAGTGGCTTGCACTTACCGACGATGAAAAGGGCGGGGTTGAGATATACAGGTGGCACGATGAGTTTCTCGCAAGGGTCGCGAGACTAGAGATTGGTGAGAAGGGATTTGGCATGAATGCCATATGGTATGATTAGCTAAAGCATGTACCAATAGAAGAGGTATAGTCGCATTACCGCCGCATATGCAAACACAAACAGCAAGACCCCCTGTGAACTGTTCTCTAGCCATGCAGACGCTCCTTGAATTGAAGAGGCCGAAAAAGAAAGTACATCCGATATGTGTTTCAAATGTCCTCTCCATATT
>Ga0265798_10009028_pt1 | contig 12567 bp, 7 predicted proteins | sample P3T30metagenome_FD_192430 | JGI IMG/M metagenome (GOLD analysis project Ga0265798, IMG submission 192430) | Plant litter microbial communities from East Loma Ridge, Irvine, California - P3 T30 | ecosystem: Environmental > Terrestrial > Plant litter > Unclassified | place: USA: California...
ACGCTAGCCTACCCGCTCGACCTGTCCGGCCGCATCCGCCGTGCGATCGAGGCGGCTCAAGGCGATGCCGAGGCGGTCGCCGCCGCACGCGACAACGTCCGCGTCACCGTCGCCGCGGAGACCGCGCGCAGCTACGCCACCGCCTGCACCGCCAACTCGGTGCTGGCCGCGAACAACCGTATCCTAGCGCTGCAACGCCAGACGCTGAACGTGACGCAGCGCCTGCAACGCGGCGGCCGCGGCACCGCGTTCGACGTAACGCGCGCAAGAACCGCAGTCGACCAGAGCGAAGCGCTGATCCCCTCGCAGGTCGCGACACGCACCGCCGCGCTGTACCGGTTGGCGACGCTGATGGGCCGCACGCCCGCCGACTATCCCAAGGACGTCGCGACCTGCGCCAAGCCACCGGCGCTAACGCGGCCATTGCCGATCGGCGACGGCAGCGCGCTGATCCTCCGCCGCCCCGACATCCGCGCCGCCGAACGCACGCTCGCCGCCGCGACCGCGCGGATCGGCGTGGCAACCGCCAACCTCTATCCGCAGGTCAGCCTCGGCGGCTCGGCCGGGTTCACCGGGCCGGTCTCGTCGCTCGGCTCGACCAACGCATTCCACCTCGGGCTCGGGCCGCTGATTAGCTGGAGCTTCCCCAACCGCCCGGTCATCCGCGCGCAGATCGCTCAAGCCGGCGCCACCGCGGACCAAGCATTAGCGCAGTTCGATTCGACCACGCTTGAAGCGCTCCGCCAGACCGAGACCGCGCTCTCCGCCTATGCGCGCGAAGGCGACCGCAACGCCGCGCTCCGCCGCGCGCAATCCAGCGCCGCGCGCGCTGCGGATCAGGCCGGCACGCTGTACCGCTTCGGCCGCACCGACTTCCTCTCGTTGCTGACCGCGCAGGCGGCGCTGACCACCGCGCAGGCGAACCTCGCTGCCTCCGACGCCCTGCTGGTCGATCGCCAGGTCGACGTCTTCAAGGCGCTCGGCGGGGGGTGGCAGACTTGAGGCTGCGTCGCCGCGGGCTGGCGTCGATCAACAGCGAAGTCCGCGATGGCATCATGCCCGCGGCCGACACGATCGCGCGCGTCGCCAAGGACCCGGACGCGTTGCCGCATACGCCGAGCAACTACCGCATCACCGCGCTGATCATCGCCTGCGCGCTGTTCATGGAGCAGATGGACTCGACCGTGCTCGCGACCGCGCTGCCGACGATGGCGCGCGATTTCGGCGTCCCCGCCACCAGCATGAGCTCGGCGCTGACGTCGTACCTTCTGGCACTCGCGATCTTCATTCCCGCCAGCGGACGGCTCGCGGACCGGTTCGGATCGCGGACGATCTTCCGCGCGGCGATCCTGATCTTCGTGGGTGGCTCGATGCTGTGCGGCCAGGCGACCAGCCTGCCGTTCATGATGGTCGCGCGTTTCCTGCAAGGGCTCGGCGGCGCGATGATGATCCCGATCGGCCGCCTCGTCCTGCTCCGCAGCGTCGCCAAGGAGGACATGGTCCAGGCGATGTCGTGGCTGATCATGCCCGCGCTGATCGGCCCGATCCTGGGCCCACCGGTCGGCGGCGCGATCGTCACGTATCTCGACTGGCGCTGGATCTTCTACCTCAACGTGCCGATCGGCCTGCTCGGCGTGATCCTGGTGACGCGCTTCATCGGCGAGGTCCGCGAGGACAAGCCGGCGCGCTTCGACGTGCCCGGCTTCATCCTGTCGGGCGTGTCGCTGGGCTGCCTGTTGTTCGGGTTCGAAATGACCAGCCGCACCGGCGAACTCTCGCGTGCGATCGTGCTGATCGCGGTCGGGCTGGTCGCGGGCGTCGCCTATATTCGCCACGCGAAACACCGCAGCGATCCGATCCTCGATTTGTCGCTGATGCGAATCCCCACCTTTCGCCTGTCGGTGATCGGCGGATCGCTGACCCGCATCACGCAGGGCGCGCAGCCGTTCCTGTTGCCGATGATGCTCCAATTGGGCTTCGGCATGACCGCGGCGGCAAGCGGCGCGATCACGATCGCCGGCGCGATCGGTTCGCTGATGATGAAGAGCCTCGCACCGCGCGTGCTCAGGCGCTTCGGGTTCCGCAACAGCCTGATCGTCGGCGGACTCTGCGCGAGTTCGGGCTACGCGGTCGCCGGCCTGTTCCGCCCCGACTGGCCGATACCTGTGATCTTCGGCGTGCTGATGATCTCGGGCTTCTTCATGTCGTTCCAGTTCTCGGCGTACAACACGATCGCGTATGACGAGATCCCGTCGTCGCGGATGAGCAGCGCGACCAGCTTCTATGCGACGTTCCAGCAACTGATGCTATCGCTCGGCATCTGCGTCGGTGCAGCGTCGCTGCATGTCGGGATGCTCGGGACGGGCGCGACCCGGCCGGCGCTGACGGACTTCACCCTGGCGTTCCTGGTGGTTACCGCGGTGTCGGCGTCGGCAACAATCTGGAACCGACGGTTCGCGGTGGATGCGGGTGCGGAGTTGAGCGGACACCGGGCATAGCAGGACCAACCTGCCCCCCTCCCTGAAAGGGAGGGGTTGGGGGTGGGTAGGCCAGCTTGTGGCGCGACCGTTCGGCGATACGGAAATCGACCCACCCCCGGCCCCTCCCTTCCAGGGAGGGGGGAAGTATTCGGCGTCAGACCTGCGTCGCTGGCAGCGAAGGCCGCGAGAGCACCGATACATGCTCGCCCGGCTCGACGAACATGCCGTGCGACAGCGCCCACTTCCCCGCCTTCTCGCTCGCCGTCAGCATCGTCAGAAACGGGCTGAGCAACAGCCCCAACGTCACCGGCGCGAGCCACGCCGCAGTGATCGGCGCAAACGGGGTCACAGCCAGCAACGCCACCCCCACCCCGACATGCCAGCGATACCGCGGCATCACGTCCGCCAGCGACAGTTCGTGCGCATCGCGGTTCTGCGGCGCCCAACCGGACTTCCGCCCCATCAGGATCCCCGCGAGATCCATCGTCTGCGTCAACGCGATCACCGGCGCGGACAGCATCGAGAACGGCACGTCGACCAGCACCGAGCGGACGATCCCGCGCCGCCCGCCGAACCCCGCGCGACGCTCCGCGTTCGAGAACGCCCAGATCACGCTCAGCAGCTTCGGCCCGAACAACAAAAGCAACGTCACGAACAGCACCTGCAGCGAGGTCTGCGCCTCGACGATGTTGCGCTCGCCTATCAGCGCCTGCACCACGCTCGTCGCGATCATCAGCAGCCACACTGGCGAGGTGATGAACGCCGACGCGCCCATCAGCAATTGCAGCCGGCTGATCCAATGGAACCCCGACGACGTCAGCAGGCTGAGATGCTGGATATTCCCCTGCGCCCAGCGCCGATCGCGCACCGCCGCGTCGATCAGCGTGGGCGGATATTCCTCGAACGTCTCCTCGGTCATCAGCATGTGCACACGCCAGCCGCGCCTGCGGAGCAGTGCCGCCTCGACCATGTCGTGGCTCATGATGACGCCGCCAAACGGCGCGCGGCCGGGGAGATCGGGAAGCCCGCAACTCGAAGCGAACGCCTCGATCCGGATCAGCGCATTATGCCCCCAGAAGGTCGCCTCCGAGCCCGACCACCAGACCAGCCCGGCGGTCGAGATCGGGCCATACAACCGGCTCGCGAACTGCATCCAGCGCTGGAAGAACGTCACGCCGTTGATCACCGCGGGCACGGTCTGGAGCAGCGCCACCGCGGGCCGGCGTTCGAGCACCTGCGCCATGCCGATGATCGTGTTGCCGCCCATCAGGCTGTCCGCGTCGAGCATCAGCATATAGCGATAGCCACCGCCGAACCGCCGGATCCACTCCGCGACGTTGCCCGGTTTGCGGCCGACGTTCACGGTGCGGCGCCGGTAATAGAGCGCGCAGTCGAGCGTCGGCGCTAGGCGCTCCCACGCCGCGACCTCGGCCGCCTCCGCCGCTTCGCCCGAATCGCTCAGGATGAAGATGTCGAACCGGTCGGCAACACCGCCCGCGGCGATCGCGCGCGCCATCCAGGCGATCCGCTCGAACACCGCATCGATGTCCTCATTGTGGACCGGCATCAGGATCGCGGTGCGGCCCTTAAGCGGTTCGGACTGGCGCGGCGTCGGGACGAACCCCGGATGGCCGCCGGTCATAAGCAGCACGAAGCCGATCGCGGCGTTCATGAAGCCGAACGCGATCCACGCGAACAGCGGGAAGAACAGCGCGAGCAACGCTGCGTCCCAGAAGCTCAGTCCGTCGGCAAGCAGCGATTCCTGCACGGCCGACGACGCCGCAGTCGCCAGCAACCCGGTCATCAGCACGAGGAGGATGCGACGCGCGAGCATGTCGTCGGAGGACACGACCATGCCCGGCCCGGGCTCGGGTGCGGACCAGGGCGGCGGCGGCCCGTCGAAACGCTGCGGGGGCATCTCGATCGGTGTTTCGCCCGGCATCATGGGAAGCGCGGGCATCAGAATATCGGGGTCAGGACGGTTTCGCTGAGCGCGCGGCTGCCACGCGTGAGGAACAGCCTGACGTCGGCAGGCCCTTGCGCATCGGGGGCCACGTCGGCGGTGACGCGCCAGCGGTTCTTCTGGCCGACGACGGGATAGGCCGCGTTGGCGAGTACCTTGCCGCGGACGACGTCGATCTTGGCCGTCACGCCGCTCTGCCGATCGAGACCAGCGAGGCCGTCGCCGATGAAATCGACCACGAGCTTCCGCGCCCCCTTCACCGGCTCGGCGCCCGGCCGGCCGGCGACGCCCTGCCAGCAATCGACGACGTGCGCCGTCGGGGCAACGGCGGTCGGATCGGTCGATTTCCACGACAGCGAGTAATCGAACTGCAATTGCTGCCCCGCTTTCGCAGGCGCTGCCGGGGTCCAGAACGAGACGACATTGTCGACGGTCTCGCTGTTGGTCGGGAACGCATACAGCATCACCGCGCCCTTACCCCAGTCGCCCTGCGGCTGGACCCACAGGTTCGGCCGGCGATCGTAGAACGCGCCGTCGTCCTGATAATGATCGAAATTGCGGTCACGCTGGATCAGCCCGAAACCCTTGGGTGCTTGGTCCGCGAAACTGTCCAGCGTATCATGCGGCGGGTTGTTGAGCGGGCGCCAGATGCGCTCGCCCGCGCCGGTGAGCAGCGCCAGGCCGTCCGAATCGTGGATCTCGGGACGCCAGTCGACCGCGGCGGCGCGATTGCCCTCGCCGTACCAAAACATGCTGGTCGCAGGCGCGATGCCGAGCCGCTCGATGTCGCGGCGGACGTTGAGCACGGACGAAACCTGCTGCTCGACGCCCGCGCCGGCGACGTGCCGCGACTGGATGCGGTACGCGCCGGTAACGCTGGCGCCGTCCATCAGCGCGTAGATCGTGTATGCGTCCGCGCCGGTCCGCTCGATCCAGAATTCGGTGAAGTCGGGAAATTCCTCGCGGCCCGGCAGCCCGGTGTTGATCGCGAGCCCGCGCGCGGACAGGCCGTACTGGTCCTGCGCGCCGGCGGTGCGGAAATAGGATGCGCCCTGGAACGCCATCCAGTCGCTGGTGCCGCCCGGTGCCATCGCGCGGAATCCGGCGATGCCCAGCGCGGCGGCGTGGCCCTCTTCGGCCTCGAACAAGTCACGAGAGAACTCGATGCGGCGCGCCTGACCATTCTCGACGACGTTGATCGCGACCGGCATCGGCGCATAGCGGCCGAGCGGGAACAGGCGGATGCCACCGGCCAGCGTCTTATCGGCGCGGAAGCGGATGTTGCCGACCTTGTCGTAATCGATCGCGGCGGCGGCGGCGACCTTGGCGGGAGCGGCGTATGGCTTGGTGGCAAGCGTCGCGGCACGCTGCTGGAGCGTGTCCCAAGAGAACGGCTCGGCCTTGCCGGGCGCTGCACGCATTGCGGCTGCGGCCTGCGGGAGGACACCCAACAGACCCAGCGCGGTTACTACTTCGCGTCGACCGATCATGCAGAGCGCTCCCTTGTCGTCATCATGCTGCAGTGCGGTAGCATAGTGACGTCACGCGCGCGCGTCGACAGGTCCCGCCGCGGGCGCGCCTTATCGCGCGGCGCGTCGCCAGCGGGCGCTGATCCTGACCGGGTCGTAGATGTGTCCGCCAACGACCACCAACATCGCGCCGGCACTCGCGCAAACGAAGCCGGTCATGGCGAGTAGGAACGCAAGCGGGTCGGTTGCCGGGTGGAGGCGAGCGAGTGTGTGGATCGCAATAACGGCAATTGCGAGCGACAAGACACCGCTCGCGCGGAGGCTGAGATCGGTACGGAGGCGGTCGGCGTCGGTCATGTGACACTTCAGCTATCGCCTGCGGCATAAGCGTTCGAGATTGGTTTTAAGGGGGAGCCATAGTGTTCACGTAGTGCGCAACCCCGTCATCCCGGCGAGAGCCGGGACCTCGCGCGGCAAGGGCAAGCGTGGCTGGATACCTCAACTTTCGCTGGGGTGACGGTTGGCTGCGTGCATTTACCAGCGAACCGACCGCTTTCTTGTTCTCCCGCGGAAGCGGGAGCCCAGTCTGGATCCCCGCCTTCGCGGAGAAGCATGTTGGCTGCTGGGCAACGCGCTAGGCGTCGACCAACAGCCGGTACCCGATTCCGAGTTCGTTCGCGATGACCGTGCCGACTCCCCCCGTCCCCTCCAGCTTCTGCCGCAAGTTACGCACGACGATGCGGAGATATTCGATCCGCCGGTCGTGATCGGTCGGCCACGCCGCCTCCAGGATCCGCTGGTGCGTCACCACCCGCCCCGGATGCGCCGCCAGCGCCGCAAGCACGTCGAACTCTTTCCGCGTCAGATGCGCCTCCTCATTCCCGCGCCGGACGAGCCGATGCTCGAAATCGATCTCCACCCCATGCGCGCGCAGGACCGTCGGCCGAGACGTCGCCTCTCCGCGGCCACGCAGCGCGACGCGGAGGCGTGCGAGCAGTTCCTCGGTGTCGAACGGCTTCGTCACATAATCCTCCGCGCCGAGATCGAGCGCAGCGACCTTCTGGTCGGTCGCCTCGCGCGCGGAAACCACGAGGATGATCGGATCGCCGAGCTTCTTCAGCAGCGGCACCAGTTCCAGTCCGTCGCGGTCGGGCAACCCCAGGTCGAGCAGCACTGCAGTCAACGGCCGGCTCCCCGCGATCCGCAGCGCCTCGCGCGCGTCGACCGCCTCCTCGACGCCGTACCCCGCGCGCTCCAGCGTGTTCTTCAACAACCGCCGGATATGCAGTTCGTCGTCGACGATCAGAACCGTTTGCGCGCTCATAGATTCGCTCCATCGGTGTCGCGGACGAGCAGGGCCACGGGGAAGCACAGGCTGAAGCGTGCGCCGGTCAGGTCTTCGCGATTGCTGGCTTCGACGGTCATGCCCATCGCTTCGGCGAACGCCTTGACGATCGCAAGCCCGAGTCCGGTGCCGCCAATAGCGCGATCGGAGCCTTCGAGGCGGCGGAACGTCTCGAACACCTCCTTCTCGCGACCGGGTGGCAGGCCCGGTCCCTGGTCGATCACCGACAGCCGGAGCAGCCCGAACCGGTGCTCCGCACGGACGACGATCGGCGTCCCCGGATCGGCATAACGCCCGGCATTGTCGAGCAGGTTGAGCAGGCAATGATGCAACAGTTGCGGATCGACGCGGACCAGCGGCAGGTTCGGCGCGACGTCGAGCTCGATCGCGTGGCCTTCAAGCACCCGCTTCGTATCGTGCACTGCGCCCGCCACCGCATCGGTGAGGTCGGTCGGCTCCAGCCGCAACCGGAGCGCGCCCGCCTCGACCCGCGCCATGTCGAGCAGATTGCCGACGAAGCGGTTGAGCCGCGCCGCCTCGGTCTCGATCGTGTCGATCAGCTCGGGCGTGACGCCGCGGTGCAATTCCGCCGCCGCCGCCATCACCGACGTCAGCGGCGTGCGCAGGTCGTGGCTTACCGACGACAGCAACGCCTGCCGCAACCGATCGCGCTCGCGCACCGCGTCGACATCGCGCATCTCGACCTCCAGCCGCGCGCGTTCGAGCACGAGCGACGCCTGATCGACCAGGCTCATCAGCAGCGGCAACTGGTCCGATCGCACCGGATCGCCACCTGCTTCCCGAGCCAGCCCAAGCACCGCCAGCGTCCGCTCGCCCGAGCGCAATGGCTGGAAGAACCACTCCGACGCCGCTAGCGTGCTCGACCCGCGACCCGCCGGCGCACCCGTATCATACGCCCATTGCGCGGCCGCCATCTCCATCGTCTCGAGCCGGTAATCCGCGCCGTTCGCCGCCTGCACGGCGAGACCGGGGTCCTCCGCGACGAGGATGAGCGCGCGCACGCCGAACAGCCGTCCGATTTCCTCGCAGATCGCGCGGGCGAGCGCGACCGGGTCGTTGAGCGAGGTCAGCTGGCGAAGGAATCCGGCCAGTGCTGCGTTGGTGCGTGCGCTGGCGGCGGCGATGTCGGCCTGCGCGCGGACCCGCGAGGTAAGCTGGCTCGTCACGAACGCGATGCCAAGCAGCACGAGGATCGAGATCACGTTCTCGGGATTGTTGATCGTCAGCGTGCCGGTCGGCGGCAGGAAGAAGAAGTTGTACGCGATCGACGACACCACGCCTGCGAACAGCCCGGTGCGCAGGCCGAACAGGCTCGCCGCGGCCATCACCGGGAGCAGATACAGCAGCGCGACGTTGCCGAGGTTGAGGATGTGGAACAGCGCGCTCGCCACACCGGTGACACCCGCAACCATCGCCGTCGTCCAGGCGTAGCCCGCCTTGCTGCCCCATCCGCCGGTCCGCATGCGCGTGCCTCGGGGCGCGGTGGGTGGATCCATCGGCAGGACGTGGACGGCGATTCCCGGTGACTCGCGGACCATCTGGTCGACGACCGAGCCGTGGCGGAGTTCGAACCAGCGCGAGCGGGTGGACTTGCCAACGACGAGCTGCGTCGCGCGCGCCTCGGTCGTGAAGGTCTTCAGGCCGTCGACCACCGAAGTCGCGGGGACGGTCGCGACGTCGCCGCCGAGTTGGGTCGCGAGGTTGAAGACCTCGGCAAGTCGCCGGTGCTCGGCCTCGCCGAAGGTCTGCGCGCGGGGCGTCTCGATATACACCGCGGTCCAGGGCGCGTGCATCGCGTCAGCGATCCGCTTGGTGGCGCGAACGAGACCGAGCGCTCCCGGCAGTTCGCTGATCGCAACGACGATCCGCTCGCCGCCAGCCCATGTCCCGCCTACGCCCAATGCGCGGACGTGTTCGAGCATCTGCGCGTCGACGGCTTGCGCGGCACGACGGAGCGCGAGTTCGCGCAAGGCCGACAGGTTCGACTTGGAGAAGAAGTGCGCGAGCGCCCGCGTTGCCTCGTGGGGAAGGTAGACCTTGCCCGCCTTCAGCCGCTCGATCAGTTCGTCCGGAGGGATGTCGACGACTTCGATCTCGGCCATCTCGACGATGCTGTCGGGGACGGTCTCGCGGACGCGGACGCGCGTGAACGAGGCGACGACGTCGTTGAGGCTCTCGATGTGCTGGATGTTGATCGTCGAATAGACGTCGATGCCCGCGGCGAGCAATTCCTCGACGTCCTGATAGCGTTTCGGGTGGCGACTGCCGGGGGCGTTCGTGTGCGCGAGTTCGTCGACCAGGACCAGCGTGGGCGCGCGTTCGAGGATGGCGTCGAGATCCATCTCGTCGAGCGTGCGGCCTTCGTAGGGGATCGCTTTCCGCGGGACGATCTCGTGGCCGCGCGTGAGCGCTTCGGTCTCGACGCGGCCGTGCGTCTCGACCACGCCGATGACGATATCTACGCCTGCGCGGCGACGTTCCGCGCCTTCGGAGAGCATCTCGTAGGTTTTCCCGACACCGGGGGCGGCGCCGAGGAAGATCTTCAGACGGCCGCGACCCTCCTGCGACGCCTGTCGCAGAAGGGCCTCGGGTGATGGTCGCGTGTCGTCGTTCAACGCGTTGCGTCGAGGGCGCGGTTGAGAGCGAAGACGTTGACGCGTGGCTCGCCGAGGATGCCAAACAGCGGGCCGTCGACGTTGGCGGTTACTAGCGCACGGACCTTGTCGGCGGGCAGACCGCGGGTGCGGGCGACGCGGGCGACCTGCGCATAGGCCGAGGCCGGCGACAGATCGGGGTCGAGACCCGAACCCGACGCGGTGGCGAGATCGGCCGGGAGTGGCCCGGTCACGCCTTCCGCGCGGCGCTTGGCAACATCGGCCTTGGTGCGATCGACGAGCGCCTGGCTGGTCGGGCCGTAGTTCGAGCCCGACGAGGCCAGCCCGTCATAGCCCTTGCCCGCTGCAGACGGACGCGTCTGGAAATAGCGGTCGGTGGTGAAGGCCTGGCCGACGACGGTCGAGCCGATCGCCTTGCCGTTGGCCATGACGAGGCTGCCATTGGCTTGGCTGGGGAAGATGGCCTGTCCGATCCCGGTCATCGCGAGGGGATAGACGATCCCGAGGAGCAGCGCGAACAGGATCGTCATGACGAGCGCCGGGCGGAGGGCGGAGGTGAAATCGGAGGTCATTCTGTTATCTCCATGTGTCCCCGCGAAGGCGGGGACACAGTCTGGGCACCCGCCTTCGCGGCTGAACAATTCTTGGGGGTGAGGGTGACGGAGGTTGCTCCGGACGACCATCCCCTTGGCACCACCGCGAAGGCCGGGGTCCAATTGGGCAACTTCGCCAACTTGAGTTGCGCTTCGTTACCTCGACCTCTCCAATTGCGCCCCGGCCTCCGCCGGGGTGGTGTTGGCTCGCGGTGCAACGGCGTGCAGGCGCACGGCAGGCTAATGTTGGTCATCATGCCAGCCCCAGAGCACCGACCAAGAGGTCGATGAGCTTGATCCCCACGAACGGGGCAATCAGACCGCCCAAGCCGTACACCGCCAAGTTCCGCGCAAGCAGCGGCCCCGCTGCCATCGGCTTGTACGCCACGCCCTTCAGCGCGAGCGGCACCAGCATCGGGATGATGATCGCGTTGAAGATGATCGCCGACAGGATCGCACTTTCGGGCGAACCCAGCCGCATCACGTTCAGCACGCCGAGCCCCGGATAAAGCGCGACGAACATCGCCGGGATGATCGCGAAATACTTCGCCACGTCGTTCGCCACCGAGAAGGTCGTCAGCGCACCGCGCGTCATCAGCAGTTGCTTGCCGAGGCCGACGATCTCGATCAGCTTGGTCGGATCGCTGTCGAGGTCGACCATGTTACCCGCCTCGCGCGCGGCCTGCGTCCCGGTGTTCATCGCCACGCCGACGTCGGCCTGTGCGAGCGCCGGTGCGTCGTTGGTACCGTCGCCGCACATCGCGACCAGACGTCCGCCCTGCTGTTCCTTGCGGATCAGGTCGAGCTTGTCCTCCGGCGTCGCCTGCGCGAGGAAATCATCCACGCCAGCCTCGGCCGCGATCGCGGCGGCGGTGAGCGGGTTGTCGCCGGTGATCATCACCGTGCGGATGCCCATCGCCCGCAGCTCGCCGAAACGCTCGCGGATGCCCGCCTTCACGACGTCCTTGAGGAAGATCGCACCGAGCAACCGGCCGTCGCGGGCGACTGCCAGCGGCGTACCGCCGGCGCGCGCGATCTCGTCGGTGATCCGGCGCAGTTCGGTGGCGGCGGCGGTCGCCCCTGCTCCCGGATTGGCCTTCAGGATCGAGTCGACCGCGCCCTTCTGGATCAGCGAGCCGCCGACGATCACGCCCGAGATGCGTGTCTGCGCGGTGAACGGGATGACCTCCGCATCGCTCGGCAACGCGTTGGTCGTCACGCCGAACTTCTCGCGCGCCAGCACGACGATCGAGCGGCCCTCGGGCGTTTCGTCGGCGAGGCTGGCGAGCAACGCCGCCTCGGCCAGATCCTCGTCACGCGTGCCGCCGACCGAGCGGAATTCGCTCGCCTGGCGATCGCCGATCGTGATCGTGCCGGTCTTATCCAGCAGCAGGACGTCGATATCGCCCGCCGCCTCGACCGCACGGCCGGACTTGGCGAGCACGTTGAAGCGCACCAGACGGTCCATGCCCGCGATACCGATCGCCGACAGCAAGGCTGCGATCGTCGTCGGGATCAGCGTGATCAACAGCGCCGCAAGGATCGCGACCGGCACGCGGCCGCCTGCATAGCTGGCGAAACCGGGGATCGTGCCGACCGCGATCAGGAAGATGATCGTCAGGCCGACGAGCAGCAACGTGAGCGCGATCTCGTTCGGCGTCTTCTGCCGCTCGGCACCCTCGACCAGCGCGATCATGCGGTCGAGAAAGCCTTCGCCGGGGTTGGCCGTGACCTTCACACGGATCTCGTCGGAGATGACGCGCGTGCCTGCGGTCACCGCCGAACGATCGCCGCCCGCCTCGCGTATCACCGGCGCGCTCTCGCCGGTGATTGCGGCTTCGTTGACCGAGGCGACGCCCCAGACGACTTCGCCGTCCGCGGGGATAAGGTCGCCCATCGTCACCAGGACGATGTCGCCCGCGCGGAGCATGCTGGCGGGGACGGACTCGACCTGGTCCCCCTTCATGCGGCGGGCGGTCAGCTCGGCCTTGGTCGCGCGCAACGACGCGGCCTGCGCCTTGCCGCGCCCTTCGGCGAGCGCTTCGGCGAAGGTGCCGAACAGCACGGTCAGCCACAGCCAG
>Ga0265798_10009029_pt1 | contig 12566 bp, 9 predicted proteins | sample P3T30metagenome_FD_192430 | JGI IMG/M metagenome (GOLD analysis project Ga0265798, IMG submission 192430) | Plant litter microbial communities from East Loma Ridge, Irvine, California - P3 T30 | ecosystem: Environmental > Terrestrial > Plant litter > Unclassified | place: USA: California...
TTAAATGGCAGGTAAAATTGCCAACAAACCTTAACGAAGAGCAAAAAGAATTATTCGAAAAACTTTCTAAAAGCTAAAACAATGAGAAATAATTTAATAGCTGTTAGTGATATCTGCACTTATCATCATGTGGAGATTGATTTTATTCAATCGCTGGAAGATTTTGGTTTAATCAAAACCACTATACAAAAGCAATCTAGTTTTTTATCGTTGGATGAATTGTCAAAGCTAGAGCGTTATGTTCGGCTGGCAAAAGATCTTGATATTAATCTCGAAGGCCTACACGCTATTGCGCATTTATTAAATCAGGTAGAAAACATGCAGCAGGAAATAAACACCTTAAAGGCAGACCTCGTTCATAGCAAACATTTTAATTAGACAACAACTAAAATTGTGCAATAAATTGAACCGATTGGTAAGGTGAATGCACATTTATTATAAAATTAGTTTCATAAATTGGCATTCATATAAACATCATGAGCGAGTCGTCCACATTCATCGAAAAGATAAAAGCATCATATGCTCCAACTGGCTCATATATTTATTTAGGCGCAGGTATTTTAGATGGACAAGTATACAGCGAAGCCGAGGTTAATTTATCTTTAAAGATGATGAACAGGCACGGCTTAATAGCCGGTGCAACGGGAACAGGTAAAACCAGAACCTTACAGCTTCTTGCCGAACAGCTTTCTGATGCTGGTGTACCTGTATTTATGTTGGATGTTAAAGGAGATTTATCAGGATTAAATCAACCAGGCCCGGTAAATTCGAAAATAGAAGAACGTGCTCAAGAATTAAATAAACCATTTTCACCTGCCGCTTTTCCCCTGGAGATTTATTCTTTATCTGGCAAACTGGGAGCTCAAATGAGGGCAACTATACTTGAGTTTGGTCCAACACTTTTATCAAAAGTTCTGGATTTGAACGATACGCAATCAGGCGTAATGGCCGTCATTTTTAAATACGCTGATGACCACAAAATGCCTGTTATCGATCTGAACGATTTAAAAAAACTGGTATCTTATTTATCAGAAGGTGCCGGAGCCGCTGAAATTAAAAGCAGCTACGGCAGTATTTCAAGTTCTACATCTGGCACAATACTGAGAAAAATTGTAGCAATTGAGCAACAGGGTTTAGGAGGTATCTTTGGCGAAAAATCTTTTGATATAGATGATTTATTCGAACGCGTAGACGGTAAAGGAACCATCAGTTTACTTAATATCGCTGATGTGCAGAATCAGCCTGTGCTTTATTCAACTTTTTTATTAAGTTTATTAGCCGAATTGTTTAGTACCATGCCTGAAGTTGGAGATCTTGAAAAACCAAAGCTGGTTTTTTTCTTTGATGAAGCGCATTTATTATTTAAAAACTCATCTAAAGCCTTTTTAGAACAAATTGAAACCATTATCAGGTTAATCAGATCGAAAGGAATCGGTGTGTTTTTCTGTACGCAATCTCCAACCGATGTACCTGAAAGTGTATTGGGACAGTTGGGAAATCGTGTACAACATGCACTCAGGGCATTTACACCCAACGATGTAGATGCGCTTAAAAAAACGGTGAATACCTATCCAAAATCTAACTTTTACCAAATAGACAAAGTCTTGACTTCTTTGGGTACTGGTCAGGCACTGATTACTGTTTTAAACGAGAAAGGAATCCCAACAGAAGTATCTGCAACAATGCTTACCCCTCCACGCTCGGTAATGGGTCCATTAAGTGCCGAAGATTTACAGCAATTGATAAATGGCAGCCAGATGTCTGCAAAATATAAAGAAGCAATAGATCCTGAAAGTGCCTATGAGATTTTAACAAAAAGAATAAACGATCAGGCGGCGGCCGCAGCAGCAGAAAAGCAACAAAAAGAGTTGCAAAAGCAAGAAGCTGAGGAAAGTAAGCCAAAAGCTGGAGAAAAAAGCCTTGTAGAACAGGTAATGGGTGCAACCATTACGCGCCAGATTGGCAAAGAAATTGTTAGAGGGATCTTCGGAATGCTAACTGGAAAGAAAACAAGATCTAAAACCGGAGGCCTTTTTGGTTTTTAAAGGTCTTCTAAATATAAATTAATACAATAAGAAACGCTCGATTAATATTTAAATGATGAAACCTACACTATTAATATTGGCCGCAGGAATGGCGAGCCGTTATGGAAGTATGAAACAAATTGATGGCTTCGGTCCAAATGGCGAAACCATCATCGACTATTCGATATATGATGCAATTAACGCTGGTTTCGGCAAAGTTGTATTTATCATTAAAGAAGAATTTGTAGAAAATTTTAAATCTATTTTTGAGCCAAAATTAAATGGCAGAATAGAAACAGCATACGTTTTCCAAAATTTTGACCTGAAACAATTTGGTATCGAGGAGGAAATTTATAGAGAGAAACCATGGGGAACCGCTCATGCCATCTTATCAGGAAGAAGTGTAATTAAAGAGCCTTTCTGCGTAATTAATGCCGACGATTATTATGGCTTTGATGCCTTCAAAAAAATGGCAGACTTCCTAAATACAGAAGCAACTGATAGCAACTATTCAATTATCGGATATGAAATCGGAAAGACACTTTCTGAATTTGGTTCAGTATCAAGAGGAGTTTGTAAGGTAGATGAATCTGGTAACTTATCTGAGATTATTGAGCGCACAAAAGTTTATCCAAAAGATGGAAAAATCTTCTATGAAGAAGATGGTGAAGAATTTCCTTTGGATTTCAGCACTCCGGTATCAATGAACTTTTGGGGCTTCACGCCTGCCGTTTTCGAAATTACTGAAGGTTTATTTAAAGAGTTTGCAATGGCAAATAAAGATAAACCTAAAGCAGAATTCTTTATACCACTTATTGGCGAAAACCTGGTACAAAGCAATACCGCAACCTTTAAAGTGGTTCCAACTTCAAATAAATGGTTTGGTGTAACTTACAAAGAAGATAAGCCATATGTTCAGGATTCTATTGACCAACTGGTTAAAAACGGAACGTATCCTGAAAAATTATGGGACTAAATTTAGCTTCCGAAGTTTTAAATGCTTACGGATTTACTAAAGAAAATACAATCATTATACAAATAGGTACGGGTTTAATTAACCGTACCTATTTGCTTTCTCCCCCTACCGGGCAGCGAAAATTTATTCTCCAAAACATTAATGTCTCAGTTTTTAAATCGCCCTTGGCCATTGCTAATAATTTAAAGGCAATTTCGAGCTACCTATCTGAACACGCTCCGGATTATCTTTTTATTAGACCCATCCCCACTATAGAAAACCAGGAAATGGCTCACATTGGCGATGAATTTTGGAGGTTACTACCATTTGTGCCGAATGCCATCTCTCTAGGTGTTTTAACTGAACCTAAACAAGCATTTGAAGCTGCAAAGCAGTTTGGTAAACTAAGTAGGTTGCTGGATGATTTTGATGCCAAGTCACTTCAGGCTACAATTCCTGGTTTCCACGACCTGGAGTTGCGATATACACAATTTACGAAGGCATTAGCAGAAGCCGGGCAGTTTACTAAAGCGCAAGCTGAAAAGCAGATTGAAGATGCTTTAAACTATAAGTATATTTTAGATTACTATATTTCTTATTCGCACAGAAATGATTTTCCTGATCGCGTGATGCATCATGATACCAAAATCAGCAATGTACTACTGGATGAAATGACTTTCGAAGGTATCTGCGTAATTGATTTAGATACCATCATGCCCGGGAAATTCATATCCGATTTTGGCGATATGATGCGAACTTACCTCTGTGCATTTTCTGAAAATGAAACGGATCTCAGCCTGATCAAAATCAGAATCCCTTATTTCGAAGCCATGATTAAAGGCTACCTCTCTGAGATGAAAGCGATTTTGACAGCAACTGAAAAAGAGCTTATCCTGTTTTCTGGAAAATACATCATCTATATGCAAGCCCTACGCTTCTTAACTGATTTCTTAAACGGCAATATTTACTATCCGATAAATTACCCCACTCAAAACTTAGACCGAGCTAAAAATCAATTCCAACTCCTACATGAAATTTCTTTAAATGAAAAGGAATTACAGGAAATTATTGATAAAAACTTATAAATAGAAGTTAGGCGATTAGGATTATTTTTTTTTAATGCAGTCGGCTGAAGCCAGACTGCAATGAATGGAATACAAAATCTCATAAATAGGAGATAGAAAAATAAATCATATTTAAGTGCAGTCGGCTAAAGCCAGACTGCGATGAATGGAATATACAAATTATTCGTTGTCCCTTTTCCTATTGAAACCATAGTGCATAAAAAAGCATTGCTGAACTTAATCAGGAACACTTGCTATTTCCACCTAAAATCCTCAATTCAAACTTCCAGATTCCAAACCAAAAGCACTCCTGAACCTAATCAGAAATGCTTTCTATTTTCTTCCACCCCCCAACTCAAAACTCTGAACTAAAAAACTCTAGATTCCAAACTAAAAAAGCGTTCCTGAACTTAATCAGGAACGCTTTCTATTTCCGCCCAAGACTTTCGACTCAGGACTTCAGACTCAAGACTATTTCTTATCGTCTTCTTTTACTTCTTCAAAATCAACGTCAGTAACGTTATCGCCACCACCTTGAGGTTGACCATCAGCTTGTGGTTGTTCGCCACCTTGAGGCTGACCGCCATCTTTGTACATTTCCTCAGAAGCTATGTTCCATGCAGCTTGCAATTCAGCTTGTGCTGCATCGATATCTGCAAAGTTACGTGACAAGTGAGCTGCTTTTAATTTCTCTAAACTTGATTCGATTGGCGCTTTTTTATCAGCAGATAATTTATCACCAAACTCTTTCAATTGTTTTTCTGTAGAGAAAATTAAGGCATCAGCACCGTTAATTTTATCAGCTTCTTCTTTTTGCTTAGCATCATCTGCTGCATTAGCTTCCGCTTCTTCTTTCATTTTTTTGATCTCTGCATCAGTTAAACCTGAAGATGCTTCGATACGGATCTTTTGCTCTTTACCAGTAGCTTTATCTTTTGCACTTACGTGTAAAATACCGTTAGCATCAATATCAAAAGATACTTCTACCTGAGGCACACCACGGGGTGCTGGTGGAATACCATCTAAAATGAAACGACCAATTGTACGGTTCTGGCCAGCCATTGGGCGCTCACCTTGTAAAATATGAATTTCTACTGATGGCTGGTTATCAGCTGCAGTTGAGAAAGTTTCAGATTTTTTAGTCGGAATAGTTGTATTAGACTCAATCAATTTAGTCATTACACCACCCATTGTTTCAATACCTAATGATAAAGGCGTAACGTCTAATAACAATACATCTTTTACATCACCAGTTAAAACACCACCTTGAATAGCAGCACCAATTGCCACAACCTCATCAGGGTTAACACCTTTACTTGGCTCTTTACCAAAGAAAGCTTTAACTGCCTCCTGAATTGCAGGGATACGGGTTGAACCACCTACCAAGATAATTTCATCGATATCGCTTGTGCTTAAACCAGCATTTTTCAAAGCAGATTTACAAGGCTCGATAGTACGTTTGATCAAGCTATCAGCTAATTGCTCAAATTTAGCACGGGATAATGTACGTACTAAGTGTTTTGGGCCGCTAGCATCAGCAGTAATATATGGCAAGTTAATTTCAGTAGAAGTTGTGCTTGATAATTCAATTTTAGCTTTCTCAGCAGCTTCTTTCAAACGTTGTAACGCCATTGGATCTTTAGCAAGGTCCATGCTGTTTTCCGATTTGAACTCGTCAGTTAACCAGTCAATAATAATGTGGTCAAAGTCATCACCACCTAAGTGTGTATCACCATCGGTAGATTTTACTTCAAAAACACCATCACCTAATTCTAACACTGAAACGTCATGTGTACCACCACCACAGTCAAACACAACAATTTTCATGTCTTTGTGTGCTTTATCCAAACCATAAGCTAAAGCAGCTGCAGTTGGCTCGTTGATGATACGTTTTACTGTTAAACCAGCAATTTCACCAGCTTCTTTAGTAGCCTGACGTTGTGCATCGTTGAAGTATGCAGGTACAGTAATAACCGCTTCAGTAACTTCGTGACCTAAGAAATCTTCGGCAGTTTTTTTCATTTTCTGCAAAACCATTGCAGAGATTTCTTGTGGAGTATATTTTCTGTCGTCGATTTCAACACGTGGTGTGTTGTTATCACCTTTAACTACTTTATATGGTACACGCCCAGCTTCTTTCGCACTTTCGTCGTAGCTGCTACCCATAAAGCGTTTAATCGAATATATCGTTTTTGTTGGGTTGGTTATAGCCTGACGTTTAGCAGGCTCGCCAACTTTACGCTCACCGTTTTCTGCAAAAGCAACAATAGACGGTGTAGTACGTTTACCCTCACTGTTCGCGATAACTACAGGCTCATTGCCCTCCATTACGCTCACGCAAGAGTTTGTTGTTCCTAAGTCTATTCCAATAATTTTTCCCATTGTATTTTGTTTTTTCTTTTTTAAGCTTTATAATTTCTACCTATTAAACAATGCTTGTGCCAATCGGGTTTTGGCAGAAAATATCGTCAAAAGACTGATAAAATGTAAAAAAGCTGGTCATTGAGTACTGACAGCATGACAGAAACCAGAAGCTAAAGAAGACAGCTGAAAGTTTAAACACCAAAGCAAAGCCATGCTTTATAAATGAATTTGAAATAAGTGCCACTGTAACCTTTGAAGCGACAATGATATGCACAACCAGTTATCAAATATGAATATAATCGCTATGCAAAATTCATCGGATAAATATAACCGTAAAGTGGTAAACCTTTTTTCGTACCTTGAACCATCAAAACCATTCGCAATGCAACTAGCAGCACAAATCTTAATTGGTATTATAGCCCTACTTCATCTTTATATTCTTTGGTTGGAAATGTTCGCCTGGACCACCAGGGCACCGAATGTTTTTAAAACTATTCCAAAAGAATTGTTTCCACAAACAAAGGCATTAGCTGCAAACCAGGGCCTGTACAATGGTTTTCTGGCGGCTGGTCTAATCTGGTCTTTGTGCATCGGCGACCCTCAGTGGAAATTATATGTAGCAATCTATTTCTTATGCTGCATCATTGTTGCAGGCATTTATGGAGCGGCAACAGCAAGTAAAAAGATTCTTTATGTACAATCAATTCCGGCATTAATCGCCTTGATTTTATTGCATTTGTGATTCTAAAATTAAGTTGCAAATTAAGTTTGTCCTACGCTTTCATTAATTACAATCCTAACAACCGCTCCAGGTGATGATAACCAATTCCGAAATATTCCTTACTCGATTTTATCTTTTGTAAAATTTCTGCCTGTCTTTCGCTTTCAGCTTTGGTCTTTAAGCTTTCCCCTCTTTTTACGCCTACCACAAGCACATTTTTTGGTGTATGTGCATCCGAAATAAACTCAAACACTTTGGTTTTATATCCAAAATATTCTAAAATTAAAGCACGAATCCCATCAGTCACCATCTCTGCCTGGCGTTCTAAAAAGATCCCATACTTAGTTAAAAAGGAAACATCATTCTTCACCTTATTCTGCTCAATCGCTCTTCTTATTTGTTTATGGCAGCACGGCGCAACCACAATCAGTTCTGCATTTGCGCTGATTCCTTTAAAAATAGCATCATCAGTGGCAGTATCGCAAGCATGAAGCGCAATTAATAAATTGACATTTGTAGCATCATAATCTTCAATAGTGCCCTGAACAAAACTTAACTGATCAAAATCAGATTTATCTGCAACAGTGTTACACAAATCAACCATATCCTGGCGGTACTCTACACCTACAACCTCCGAATCCAGTTTTAAAACTGAATGCAAATAATCATATAAAGCGAATGTCAGGTAACCTTTGCCCGACCCCATATCAGCAACTTTTTTAATGGTTCCTTCAGGCAATTCTTTGATTAAAGAACTTAAAATTTCAATGTAATGGTTAATCTGGCGGAATTTATCCTGTGCATTCTTGAAAACCTTACCATCAGCATCTGTTATCTTTAATGCTGTTAGATAAGCTTTAGCATGTGGTTTAATCAATCGTGCTTTCTCCTCATCATGTTGAACCGCCGGAACAGCTGTGGCTGATGCTTTAATTTCCCTCAAAACAATCCTGCCGTTATTTAACGCTTCGAAAATTACATCCTTTTGGGTTGTAAAAAGTGTAGCGATTTTGAAACCTGATTGCAAGTATTCTGAAATGAGCTTCACCCCTTCCTCTTCACTAAAATTTTTAACGATATCACGGGTTTTATAACGAAAAGTTAAAGCAAGTTTCGTTTCTCTTTTAATCAAGACTTTCCTCACTAAAATTTGCTTCAATCCTTCTTCAGCGCCTTTGTAATTTCCCAAAGAAATTTTAACAAACTGTTGTAAGCTCAGGCTTTCTTCTAAAGCAGATATGAATTGTTCTACGTGTGCTGATAATACCATTAATCAAATTTAAAACACAAAGATAAACCAATTTCCTTTAAGATAGGTTGAGGGTAAATCATGTAACAATGCAGCAACGCTTTTCTCTTTATTAAAATACTTAAAATGTAGCATCGCTATAAAACTGTTCTACATTTAAGAATCATCAGTCATGACGTAATACGATTTAGGAAACCTAATAAACGTATTATCTGTAATCGTTCCAAAATGATTAAACGTTTTTATTTAATAAAAAATAGCATTAGATTAGATAAATAGTTTATCTAACCAAAACAAATGAGTGAATTTCAGATTAAAAAATCGCCTACTATTTACGACGTGATTATCGTTGGTTCTGGCGCAGGTGGCGGGATGTCTGCTTACGTTTTAGCGAACGCAGGACAAAAAGTTTTAATGCTCGAAGCTGGTCAGTATTTTGATCCTAGAGTAGATGCACATCAATTGAAATGGCCTTGGGAATCTCCACGTCGCGGTGCATCAACTACCAGACCTTTCGGCGATTTTGATGCTTCTTATGGCGGCTGGGAACTTGAAGGTGAGCCTTATACTACGAAAGATAAAACTGAATTTGAATGGTTCAGGTCGCGCATGTTGGGCGGACGCACCAATCACTGGGGAAGAATTTCACTCAGAATGGGTCCGCTGGATTTTCAGGCTAAAGATGGTTTAACTGACGACTGGCCGATTACCTACGATGAGGTGAAACCGTTCTATGACCGGGTAGATCGTTTAATTGGGATCTATGGCACTAAAGAAGGCTTGCCTAATGAGCCTGATGGCATTTTCATGAAACCACCCAAACCACGTTTAACAGAACTATTTATAAAAAAAGGCGCTGATAAAGCCGGTGTGAAAGTAATTCCGGGCAGAGGTTCTGTATTAACGGAGCCATTACCAAATAATACAGATCGGGCACCTTGCTTTTATTGCGGTCAATGTGGCCGAAGCTGCAAGGTATATGGTGATTTTTCTTCTTCCTCTTGCTTAGTTATTCCGGCGGTAAAAACAGGAAACCTGACCGTAATTACCGATGCAATGGTGCGTGAGGTCATAACAGATAAGGATGGCACGGCCAAAGGTGTATCTTACGTTAACCGGAAAGATTTGCAGGAATACCAGGTAAATGGCAAAATCATTATTTTGGGTGCCAGCGCCTGCGAATCTGCAAGGATTCTTTTAAACTCTAAATCATCATCTCACCCCAATGGCTTAGCCAATAGCAGTGGAATTGTTGGTAAATATCTCCACGATTCGACAGGTGTAAGTGTTTCTGGTTTTTTACCTCAATTGATGGACCGGAAGCGGTATAACGAAGATGGCCTGGGAAGTGTTCACATTTATTCGCCCTGGTGGCTTGATAACAAGAAACTGAACTTTCCCCGCGGATATCACATTGAATATTGGGGCGGTATGGGAATGCCAGCCTACGGTTTCGGTGGCGGTGTACCAGAAATGAATGGCATGGTGCCAGGCAGAGATGGCAAAATGAAAGAAGCTGGTGGGTATGGAAAATCGTTAAAGGATGATTACCGCCGTTTTTATGGCACTACCGTAGGGATGGCCGGACGGGGAACAGCAATTGCCCGTGAAGATAACTATTGCGAAATTGATCCAAACACGGTTGATAAATATGGGATTCCGGTTTTAAGATTCCATTACAAATGGGCAAAAGAAGAAATTTTACAGGCCAAACACATGCAAGATACCTTTCTCACCATGATGAAAGAAATGGGTGGCGTAGTAACTTCGAAAATCCAGGGGCCGGAAACCAATTATGGATTACTTCCTCCGGGGAAAATTATCCATGAGGTAGGTACGATCCGCATGGGCGATGATCCAAAAAAATCTGCGCTAAATAAATATTGCCAGGCACACGATTGTAAAAATCTTTTTGTGGTTGATGCTGGTCCGTTTGTACAGCAAGGCGATAAAAATGCTACCTGGACAATCCTCGCGCTCTCGATGCGAACCGCGGAATATATTTTAGCTCAAAAGAAAAAACATAACATTTAAAGAATTACAACATGAACAGACGTGATTCCATCAAAGCATTAGGTTTAACGGCAATCAGTACAGCCGTAATATTAGAAGCCTGCGAGCAACCGAAAACAAAAACAGCTGATATTGTTGCGCCGAAAGAAGCGCCTGTATCAGAAGCAGGACGCGAACAATGGGAAGTTGATCGGGATAAAAAATTGAAAGCAGAAACGTTTTTCAATAAACATGAAATGGCAACCATTACAGTTCTGGCAGATATTATCATTCCAAAAGATAATGTTTCGGGAAGTGCATCAGATGCCAAAGTACCCGAATTTATAGAGTTTATTGTTAAAGACATCCCAGAGCATAAAACACCAATGCGAGGTGGCTTAAAATGGCTGGATGTTTATTGCTTTAATAAATTTGGTAAGTCATTTATAGATGCGACATCCACACAACAAATTTCGATAATTGACGAGATTGCTTACCCTAAAAAAGCAAAGCCAGAAGTCCAGGCAGGTGTAACTTTTTTTAACAGAATGCGAAGTTTAACAGCCTCTGGATTCTACACAACAGAAATTGGTGTTAAAGATATTGGTTATGCCGGAAATGCACCAAACCAATGGACTGGTGTTCCTCAGGATGTACTGAAGCAGTACGGAATGGAGAATGTGAAAGTATAATCTAAAAAAAACGTCATTGCGAGGCACGAAGCAATCCTACAACTATCGCTACCATTTAGCGCATTAAGATTGCTTCGTGCCTCGCAATGACGAAAACTTATATGAACTATTCTACAATCAAAATCAAGCCTTTTCCTTTTTCAACAGGAACCGATTTTCCATCAGGATAACTTCCAGAAGTTTGAAACTTATCAATTGCGGGAGCTGCTATTTTTACTTTCCCAGCATCTAACCCTAATTTAGCCCAGTCTATAGTTAAATTAATCTTTACATCTCCTTCTGCCCAGCTAGCCAAAGCAATCATTGTTTTTCCTTTCTGTTTGTAAACCGTGGCTAATACCTTAGGATGATCAGTTTTTACCGGACAATTCTCACTCCAGTAACCAATCATTTCAGATCCTTTCAAGCCGAAGTTATCCCATGCCTTCCAAAGTGGTTTTGGATCACTTTTATCTGACCAGCCTAATCTACTTGTCATGCCGTAGATCATTCCACGCCATGGGTTACCATCATCCTGTAGCATCTCTCCCATCAAACCAAAGGGAATCCCACTTACTTCAGTGAGATAGAAATCTGGGTTGTTTTTTTGATAATCGAAATATTCTCCAAACCATAGTCTGTTCAAATAAGGGAAATGTTCGAGGTATAAAATGGCACTATTGTTAAAACCATCATTTTTATTGTATTGATTGGCAGAATGTAAATCGATAATTCCCGGATGATTGTTCTGTGTTAAAACCCGTTTAATACGTTTCATGGTCACCCGATCAAAGGCAACATCGTCTAAATAGACCCCGTCTATCCCAACGTTATTTACCAGCCAGTTCATTCCCTCCACATAATAGTTATGCCAGCGATTCATTCCACTATTAATTATAGCAGCATCTTTAATTTCCGGCACGAACCAGGCGGCGATATAATTCGAATCTAAATGCTCCTGCAGCCAGCTGAAACCACCACCTTTTCCAGGAGCATAGACTTCAGTACCCAAACTCCTTAATGCAGGCCACTCGTATGCATGATTGGAAAGCTCACGAACGGTATTGTAAATTTTCACCTTTAAGCCTTTATGGTGCGCCTCATCAACATAAGTTTTCATCTTCTTCCATTCAATAAACGGATAATTAATCCACGGGTTTATGGGCGTGGCATGATGAATATTTACAACTGTCGCACCAGTGGCTTTAATAGCATCCAGACTTCCGTATTTATGATAGAAACGATTATCCCACTGGAAATCAGTATCCAGTAAGTGAAAAGGAGTAATCAGCAAATTAAAATTATAATACAATACATCTCCCTTCTTCATGCTTCTTGCCCCGGTAAAACTATCAGCAAGCATGGAACTTCCTTTTACATTGATCTGCATCCCGCCCTTATTATCATTTCCCCATGATTTTGGTAAGATTAATGGCTTCTGCAGATAGAAATTAGTATTTAGCGGACGAACATAATTTTCATCTCTTAAATTATAATACAAACCGGCATTTACATTTCCAATCCAC
>Ga0265798_10009030_pt1 | contig 12564 bp, 11 predicted proteins | sample P3T30metagenome_FD_192430 | JGI IMG/M metagenome (GOLD analysis project Ga0265798, IMG submission 192430) | Plant litter microbial communities from East Loma Ridge, Irvine, California - P3 T30 | ecosystem: Environmental > Terrestrial > Plant litter > Unclassified | place: USA: California...
CTTTTTGTCGGAACTCTGTCACTACGTTTGTGCAGGCACTGCCGTTGTCACCCTATCGGCTTTGGTCAGCTCTACTTCCCTAGAACAGCTTCCTGGGCATACTTACTTCTGGTGTCAGGTCTTCACCTAACAGAGAATTCGTTGTAGCAGATTTTCCAGAACCAGTGTCTCCAGTTATAGCGATGCGGATTTCGGTCTGATACAAGATTTCGCCGCTTTCGATGACCTTGTTCCAAAGATACGTCGCATCATCTGTAGCTATCCCACGACCCGCCGCAGCCTTTAAGAAGTCGATGAAAACCTTTAGAACATCTTGAACATCTTGCTCGGCTCGCTGAAAGCCTGGGTGATAGATTGGTAGCTTCGGGCGGCGCTGGTGGCTCGGGTCGTACGGTGGAACTTCAGATGTGTCTTTCCCGTCGTCGCTTTCGTCATCATCACTGTCTGACAACGTTTCAAAGGCTAATTGTTTGTTAATCAAAATCATTCATTGGGTCTATACTGTGCATACCCTTTCTCTTCGCAGGTACTATTGACTCTGGACTGCTGGTGTTCCAGCTTGCAATGGAAGCCTTTGCATCGACTCCAATTGCTCGAAGTCGTTGAATGTATGATGAAATGCGCTGGTCTTGGGATGTGTCAGGCTGAGCCATGGTAGACACATCTGGTACTGGAAATTCAGGCTTAAACAGTGGGCTACTGGTTTGTACTGACACTGGTTCCTGCGAGTCGTCCATGTCAAGCTGAAGCCTGCTGACCTAAACCTTTGGCAATATTAAGTAGGGTTTCGAGGTGATTGGCAAACAAGGAGGATCGAGCAAGAGTAGAAGAGTGCAGAGGAAAGGTCAGAGAAGAGTAAATGGTTGATTGATATAGCTCATGCTTGTCCCCAAAGATACTCTCAGGTGAGAGAGCGGCGTCAGTCCGGAGGTCATAGCGACAGATAATATGGCAGGTGAGAGAGCTACAATGTGAGGGAGCCACAATCTGTATGTAATGTCAACCCAGTATTTTGTTTCACATGCGCAGCATATATATATGAGTGGTTTTGTATGAGACTCACATGCTCGCTGTATCTTCTCTTGCTTAGTATTAGAGTAAAGTTGCGGTTTGGAAGTCAATTTGTGGTTTTCAGCTGTCATCCCCAACGCCTATCCTATAAAGCCAACCAAATAACCAGAGACGTACTAAGAAACGATCCCATCACAAACCAAGAAGATGGAAATTCCCTCGCAGAACCCCCCATGTGGGCAAATGACCAGCATTTACCTTCCCTCCCCTGCCTATCTTGGTCCTTCAGGTAAAAGCTAGCGATAGGATACCCAGTATTCCCACATTTGCCCTCATCCTCACTCCAGCAACTAAATCCATGCCAATCCACCCACCCCCTCGGATCATTGGGATCATCCTTGCACCCTTTCGAGCCGTAAATATTCGCCATGCGAACCGCGTAATGACCCGGCTTATCATTGTCATTCACAGCATTGGATATATGCTGGCGATACAGAACACTAGAGTAGTTCGCCTGCGGATCATATGCATTCATGTTCTCGAGTTGCCAGTGTATACCAGGGTCTCCGGTGATCCAGGTTCCACCGAAGAGGTTGGAGGATTGGTTGACGAAGCCCTGGGAGGTATTGCCGCCGAAGAGGGCGGGGATGTCGAAACAGTGGCCTACGACGGGGATGCTGGATGTGGTGAAGGTTAGGGCGCTGGTGGTTGTGTTAAAGGAGCAACCACTTTCTTGGTGCGTTTGTAAAAAGCGGAGGGTTAGGTTTTGACTGGGAGGTGGTTAGGAGAAGGATTTGATATGGGCTGGGTGAGACGGCTACGGACTTGGTGACGGAGGATTGTGCGAAAGTTTGCAGGGGGAGTGATAAGAGGGCTACAGAGGCGGCTGTGGTAGTAGGATGGATGAGCTTCATTTTGAATTGCTGAATAGCAGATTTACAGATATGCGGTGGTTACAACAGGGCAAAGGGTGCGAAAGAAGTGATGTGGTTACGCATGGAAGAGTTTCTGCGTCTGGTTTCCAAGTCCTTTATAAAATGGTCAAACGATAATAAGGCCGCCGCCGAGAGCTGTACGTTGTCATAGATGGGGCGTTCTTCACAAGACCATGTCCAATGCAACGCTTGAACCGCTATGTTCAACGATACAAATCATCATAGCCTGCACGTTGGCAAGTCGAGTAACCGTGAATCCTTGTAGTTGCTATTAACTAGTACGCCTTGTATCAGACTGCCAATGCTAAGAAGCATAACAGCCTGTAAGAGCTCAATGCAGTCAGATACATGACGGGGTGGCACAGTTGCATTCTATGTTGTCTTGCTTGATATGATGTCATATTAATGATCCTCCTTTTACGCCTTGCTTGATAAAGTAATGATTGCTGTCATGTTATTAGCCTGCCCGGATGTCGGCTCGACATGGGACACGTGAACGCTATACCCCCTTCGGAGGGTGCTGCTTCCGACGCGTGACTGTTGAGCGAGCCGCGACATACGCCGCTGCACCACTGGGTATCGTGAATACGAGTGGACTGCATCACACGGACATAGTCTTACTTCGGATCTTCATTGAATTGGTTTCTATATGGCAGGCGACGCCTGCGCGAGAGACTGCTGAACATTGGGTTAAAGAGAAGGAAACTTTGAGAGCGAGACTTATTCGTGAAATGCGGCTAGCATGCTGGGGAAGACAGAAGCCGGATGACAATGAAATTGTAACGAGAAAGCAGTGGATTCATAGGTGATAGTAGATGTGTTCAACATTTTATCGCGTGCTCAGTTCCGGGTTGACGGTATTTTCGAGACCGGGAAAGGTCTAACATAGTGCCAGCGCAACCATGCCTACATATTCAATAGAAAATGGCGATATATACGCCTCCATAAAGATACATAGAAAGTGGTAGCACTTCGGCCGGCACTAAAGGTACGTGTATCAGGACCAATCGACACAATAAACGGGGCGATAGATAATTTTCCGTCTGTATCTTATCGATGCGCTGCTACTTCTGACGCCGTGCCGAACTCTTCGGACAGACCCAGCAAGTAATCCTAGAAAAGGGCATGTGTGGTCCAAAGCCGCAGTACTGAGTGGAACAAGGTGGGGGTCAATTGCCGATGGCGGGGCTGAACAGGGGCACGCATCAACATTGGAAAGACATCTCAGAAGATCGGCATCTGGTATATCATCAACTTGACGCGATACCACCTGTCTATTGAATCCAGTTACTACATACATGTACTCTCATACAGTGGTATACTCTATTCAATGTCTCAAGGTCCGTCACCTAACCTTTGAATGTCAACCAAGACATGAGATGTGCTGATGAACTGCCAGCCATGAACACAGAATCAGATTCAATACCAAGACCTAGAGTGCAACTTCTGCAAGGGACTGTAGTTGGTACTACCTCACAAGAGGGCTATCCTCATGCGATTGAGGCTTTCAAAGGTGTTCCTTATGCATTGCCACCCACAGGCGAACGCCGCTTCCGACCACCGGAGAAGGTCCAACCAAGTGAGGAGACCATAGACGCCTCCAAATTTGGTCCTAGAGCTCCAGCGCAGCAGTTTCTCAAGATTGGACCGACGCTCGATGAGAGTGAAGATTGTCTAACGGTCAACGTGTTTCGACAAGCGCGACACAGCCAGTCCACTGCACTACCCGTCGCAGTGTACTTCCATGGAGGTGCTTTCAATCGCGGAAATGCCGCAATGCATGATACTGCGTCAATGGTTGGGTGGTCGGAGCTTCCTTTCATCGGGGTATCATTCGGCTATCGCATAGGGGCTCTGGGCTTTCTCCCGTCGAAATTGAGTGCAGAAGAGGGTGCTCTCAACCTGGGCCTCAAGGATCAGATATGCCTACTTGATTGGGTCGAAGAGAATATTCAGCACTTCGGGGGCGACAAGAACAACGTCACGCTAATGGGGCTTTCAGCTGGTGCACACTCGGTACGATCGAGTCCTATCCAATGCATATTCCATAACCTGACTCACCATGCACAGATAGGACATCATATATTGAACTATGAGGATGGTAAAAAACCAAAGTTCCACCGTGCTATAATCGAATCTGGGGCTCCGACATCTCGCGCAGTGCGCAACCCAGATGCGGAGATTCACGAGATGCAGTTTGTCGATTTCCTAAAAGAACTCCAATGCCCACCATCCCTGTCTGGATCAGAAATTTTCAGCTATCTTCGCACGCTCCCAATCCCAGCAATTGCCAAAGCGCAGACTAAGGTGTTCCAAAAGTACAACCCTAGTTTGCGTTGGGCATTCCAGCCAGTCATTGACCACGAAATCATTCGTGGCCGTCCTATCGATGCCTGGCGGAACGGAAAATGGCACAAGATGCCAATAATGACTAGCTTCCAGGGCAACGAAGGATCACTTTATGTGAATAAGAATATGTCCAAGTCGTCAGAGTTCCTCGATTTCTGGAAGATATTGCTACCACAATTAAGCAACGATGATATTCAGACAATACATGAACTATACTCAGATCCAAACGAGGTACCTGACTCGGTTTACAAAGAGACCAGACTGGAGCATGGCGTTGGTCCCATGTACAAGCGCATTGAAGCAGCATATGCACAGTACGCATATGTAGCTCCGGTTCGACAAACCGCTTCTTTCGCTAGTCAGGACGTTCCGGTATATCTTTACCACTGGGCGATGAGACGAAACATTGTCGACGGGGCTCGCCACGGTGACAACATGCTCTATGGCATGAGAGATCCTACAATATGCTCGTATTCCAAGACTCAGGACGAGCTTTCGGGAACCCTACACGCTTATATCACCAGCTTTATCTGCACAGGCAGTCCGAATACACTCGATGGCCCGTACGACCACAGACCGGAATGGGAGTCTTACGACAGCGCCCGACCGAGAGCCATGATCTTCGGAAGAGATAACGAGGAGCTTATCGGAGGTCAAACTACCGGAGAGCCCGCTGTCATGGTCGATGACGATTGGGCAAAGAAAGAATGTGAATTTTGGTGGTCAAAAGTTGAGTTATCTCAGCAGTAGAAATTTAAGGGCATCAAGCCGAACATCAGCTTCTTTTCCACAAAGAAAAACATGGTAGCAGAAATGAATTTTTGGTATATTTTCATAGTGATAATTTGACACATGCTAGAGTCGTGCCATTGTAGCGACTCCTCATCGCTTCAACGTAGCGCAATAGGTGGCGCTACAATTATGATATTGCCGTCTTCCGAAGTGTATCGACGGCTTTTGATTGATTGATAATGGCTTAACGCCCTATTTGTAGCCTCCCAGGGGGCATCAACGGCGATGATACGACGGGCACATCGTGGATAGGGGATGGGAGCTAGCAAATCACTACCCCGGCTTGGGCCGAGGTTTTGCCGTCATCTACCTACCTAGCCGATGTCGCTATCATTGCCTGTCATGCTAGCATACTGGTCTCCCCCCACCTATCGCGCCTGTGCCTCATTCGCGCAACGCTCCACAATTTCGGTATCTACTTTATCTACCGCGAACGGAGATCCCAAACTCTTTACGAACAAAGCGCCGTTCCGATAATAGGATCGGGATGTGCTATCGTTATGTGCCCATGGCATGATGTTGGGAGACTTATCATTGTTATCAACTTCCCTCGTATCAAGACCCGCACGGCATATGTGATATGCGAATTCCTAATGCGGGGTAGCTCAATGCATTTCAAGGCCTATACAAGAATTCGATCATAAAGATTTCCGTTATTAATCCTGGAAACCCAGGTACAATTTAGACAATCCCACTTGTCTTTCATCTTTCTTTCTTTTTCCGCTACCATGCGAGTCTCCAAAGATACCCTCAAGGGTGACGAAAAGGCACCAGCTGTAGCTGAAGATCTCGAATGCAAGCCAAGCCACTTCAAGGAGAACCCTCTCAAGCTCCAAGAAAGTATTAGTGAGGGCCAGGTCGAAGACCTCGATGAAGCCAACTTGTATCTAAGGGAACACAATATTACGCCAGAATATATCGCGGAACTCCTCCAGGACAATGTAGCGAACAAGCGTGTATCCAGAAAAGTCGACCAATTGCTGTTGCCACTTCTGTGCGGAACCTTCTTCCTCCAATATATCGACAAGCAAGCACTCAGCTACTCTGCGGTCTTTGACCTTTTCGAAACGACTGGCATCACCGGCGAGCAGTACTCCTGGCTAGGCTCAATCTTCTACTTTGCCTATTTGGTAGCTGAGTGGCCTTCCGCGTACCTCGCACAACACTTTCCGGTCGGCCGAGTCGTCTCAACTTATTGCTTCTGTTGGGGATCTATCATGCTTCTCACGACTGCTACAAACAGCTTTGCAGGCTTTGCCGCGCTAAGATTCTTTCTTGGTATCTTTGAGTCGGTAGTCACACCAGCTTTTATGATGATTGTCAGCATGTGGTATTTATCAAGTCAGCAGCCTGCAAGGGCAGGAATATTTTACTGTTTCAATGGCGTTGGGAGCGCCACAGGAGGCATCCTTTTCTACGGCGTCGGATTCGCGAAGAGCTTCGTTATTTGGAAGATCATCTACATCATATGTGGAGGGATGACTGTTCTCTGGGCTATACTGCTCTTCTTCAGACTTCCGAACAATATCATGACGGCCAAGAGCTTCACCACGGAAGAAAAGGCTCTTCTCATCGCTCGCGCCGCGAAAAATCGTACCGGGGTTTACAATCGCAAGATCAAGTTGCCGCAGGTCTGGGAGGCTATGAAAGATTCGCAGGTCTGGGTACTTTTCTTTTTTGTGTTGCTCAACGAGATTATCAACGGTGGCATGTCCAGCTTTGGCAAGCTCATTGTCAAGAATGTGGCTGGTGGAGATCCACTCCGTACCACTCTATATGGGATACCACAGGGCTTTGCACAGGTATTCTGGGTCTTCACCGGTCCCTTCCTTGCGTCCCGTCTTCCAAACGCACGTACATACGTCATGGCCCTCTATCTCTGCCCTACTATCATCGGCACCACTCTGATATGGAAATTACCAAGAACCAACTTGGGAGGTTGTCTGGCGGGTTACTACATGGTATGTCTGCGCTGTGTATTGCAGTAGATAATCTCTGATCCAAACAGCTTGGTTCCTATGTAGGCTCACTAGTCATTGCGCTTCAACTGCCTGCATCCAATTTGGGTGGATATACGAAGCGAACTACAGGTACAGCTATAGTGTTCATGGCCTACTGCATTGGAAACATAATTGGTACGCCCCGTAGTCCTGTTGACGTCTTCTACCATATTTACTAACATGATCGATTCTAGGGCCCCACGCTTTCCTAGCGAAAGAAGCTCCGATATATGAGACGGGTGTGAGGACCATACTAGGATGCTCTGTCTCCCAGTTTGTGCTCGCACTTGTCCTACGAGCGGTACTCACGCGGAGGAATTCACAACGTGATCGTGAAGATGGAAGCCAGGGCACAACCGATGATTTGCCAAGCAATGAGAATTACATCGAAGATGCAACGGACTTTTGCAACAAGAAATTCCGCTACAGCCTGTGATGTCGGTTAGGGAACTAGAAATTAATGTGGTAGCATGATCATAACTGTACCTGCCACCAATCAGGGATTCATGAAGAAGCTGGATTCAGCTCGACAGCGCAACGCACCGAATACTATAAGTATAGTACATTGCCTGTTTTCTCTCATTTTTTCCCTAGCTCCCACCTTCCATCTGCCCTGAATCACCTAGAGCGGCTTTATCGCCGCCGCAGCTACCAAGTGGTTAATCCCCACCGGCTCGATTAATGAAGATATCCAAGACGCTGAAGACCTACCACCACCTCCGAACACTAAGAACAGACTTGTAAAAGTGACGGCCTAGATATACGCCGTGTACGCCATTCGTCACTTGCCTTCACCAGTATGTCTTTTCACTATACAACTTCAAGGCAAATACATGATCAACATTCTAGTGATCATCGCTTAAAACCATCCGATCACTGTCCATCCTGTACAGTAGAAACATATCAATTCAATCCCGATGGTCCGATACACAGTTCAGCTTCGTGCGCCGACTTTTGGATACCTGATATTTGGGGGAGTGATGATGACTGTTCACAAAGTGACCGGGAACGGTGGATGAAATTTGCAGGAGAATCATTAAGCTTTGATGGATGTACGCCTTTAGGCCCTTCGGACAAGAGTGTTCAATCACCTACCTCTGATTCGGAGTTGGCGAACTTATTGGAATATCCAAGCAATGATCCATTAGCCGGACTTACCCACGAATCTCAAAGCTTCCCTTTATCAGAGATCGGCCAGTCGACTAGCTCGGCTACGACCGAAGACTCCCCATCTCAACGATTCTCGAACTTCATTATCCACCCCCGCTACGCCGCCGATATCGACCCCACAAATAATTCTTTTGGGCTAACAAGTACGGCTGAGCCACCTAAAACGCGTCCCTCAAGTGTCTCAGCCTCGCCTTCATCGCTAAATCATCGGCCCTTCATTCTGCAAATCTTTCGGGTAGTGACCATGGCTCAAATGGCACGCGAAATGGCAAAGTAGGGATAAGCCCTGCTACTTTCTATTGATTTCAGACCTATAGAGAAGCTCTCACAAAAGCAAGCTACAGAGAGCACATTGGTCGTCGCCACTGCACCTCTCATACAAAGACACAACATTGCGATGCATGCCAACAGAACTTTACGCTCCTGAAAGACCTTCAAAGCCATCAAAGGAGATGTTATCCTACGCCAGAAGTTAACAATGAGCAGCTTGAGCTGTTTACTTGCAAATTCTGTACACGCTCATACATGCGCAAGGACTCTCTACAGCGCCACATGCGGTCCAGACACCCTGATGGCCAGTGGGCGGCATTCCAAGGACTTTCAGCATCATCTCCCCAATTCTATCATAGCCGTGCGCCAGTATTTCTCTCTCTCTCTCTATATATATATATGAAAGTTCTACGAAACAAGTTCTGGGCCTAGGTGGACTCATGTCATCGGACAAGAGTACCGGACCTAGTACCAAATGCTCGGGATTATGCTGCTGCCATTTGGACAGTACCACGTTAGCATGATCATGGCTGTTAAAATCCTTCATACGTGAAGGTCCATGACCCTACCTAGTGTATGAGGAGCGTGCTGTATTCCATTTTTCTCAATTAGTCTTTTGCGTGTTCATCTCTTCGCTTTGGCGCTTTTCAACTTGGCTAAGCCCGAAGGTTCTATGCGTTTTTTTCCATCGTTTACACAGTTTGTCTTCGGCATAATGCCTAAACCATGTTTCGCTTTAATAAATACCTTTTCTCGTCATTAAAATTTTCAGGAACAACCACCTACTTATGGTAGCCACGCACGTAGATGTAGGACAGTAGATCTATCCCTCTAGAAATGCAATTTATTTTGCTGTCGTTGAAAATGCTGGTTCTGATCTTTCAATACGCACTTCGCGTTTCAAGCACACAGTGAATTTGTGTAAATGCGAATTGGAAATAAAAAATAATCAGCCCATGTGATCATCTGCTGTGATAATACTGGGATCACGATGCACGCATGGTGACCCTCTGGGCGTGCAGGGGATGTTGTCCGGAAGTAGACAAGTTCGCCGTTTGTATGGTCACGGTGACTGAAGATGCTCGTCATGTCCTTTTAGAGAAAGATGTGTATGAAAACGATGGAGGGAAACGCCGTTAGGCTAAAACTTAAGGCTTACTTACGCACATCTTGCGGTCTTGCTTCACAGCCAATCGCTAGATCTTGACGGACCGGGTTAGCCTAACAGACTCGGCATCACCTGGGAGCTTCTAAGCCCAGGAAACCACTCCGGATCTGATGGGGGATATATCCAGCAGTCGAGATGTAATATTACCACCTGAAACGAGGTCTTGTGGCCTTTCATGATAACCAATTCTTTGTAGTGGATGAGCAGAAAGACGTTGCGGCCTCCCAATCTAGCTCATTAAGCATCTAGTATTAAAATGGAGGCCATACTCGCATGTTCTGGGCATCAGTAACTGAACCGAAAAGCTGCGTATTCAGAATAATTCGACTCCAGATAAACAGGATGATGTCGACTGTGAGTTTGTGCGAGATTCCATACGAGCTGTATCAGTTGCGAGTTTATAGAAAGCCATGGCTAGTCGCAATAGCAACCATGCGACTTGTGACCCAGGGAAATCCTCTCATAACCCGAAATCGTCGAAAATCTCAACAAATATGGCAGCCAAGCCAAAGACGACATGGTCAGAGGGAGAAGAGCCAGTACGTAGCCTGTGTCCTGTGTTGGCACTTTCGATACGCTATGGCTAATGGTGTTTCTCTAGCGGGGCGATGGGCAGCGCCCTATGCTCACGAAAGAAACTTTGGGTTTGGTGGCAAGTTCTGATGCCGGCGTTGGTTCCAGTGGCCTGAATATGGAGCGATAGAAGCATCTGTCGCAGACGGAGGAGCCTTGGAGCGTGAGCCTTGGCAGCAAGTTGGGGAAGTGAATGATGGTAGAAAGATGGGTTAGAAATGGACCAGGACTGCCACAAGCTTGGTACTGTGTGCAGGAACAGACTTGTTTTTTGCGATGTTCAGGCGGTGAACAGGTCACGGCATGTTCTTTTTTGGTGTCGTCAAAAGAATAACTCTTGTTTCACGTCGTCTAGCGTTGAACCTACTCCTTCACAGTTCAGAGTCGACGGTGGCAATACCTCAATGATCCTGCATGTGAAGTCGACTTTGACGCGCAAAGCGTGAACCTATGCTCAAGATGACGGATGTTGGTGGGGGAACAGCAAGGCGGACGATGGCGGAGATTTGCAAATGCAGCACGCTGACCATTCAGCGCAGGTGACACGGCACTCCGCATCACGCTAAAAAGCTTAGCGCGGGAGCGCCGCCCCCGCAGTCCACGCGAACCTTGCGTCTGATCTCATCGAGTCTGCGTGCGTCACGAAGACACCTCACGATGTCTGGAATGCGAGACCGGTGGCATTCTAAACAAACCCTCTCGCCTGCGGCCTTCCTAAACTTGACCTTGGAGTTGACTTGCATGTCACGAGTACAACCCAGCCAAGCCGCCAACCCTTATGACGATCACGGCAAGCATCTTGGCCACCGAGATGCACGTGTCATTGGACGACATGTTCAGACAAATGGAACGGGCGGCCATGTACACCAGGGATTACTACTTGCTACCTTCGGAACCTCTGAGAAGCTGCCGAGGCGGGACCGGGTACTGGGATGCTACGATAGGGGGAACTTGCCAATGCGTCATTTCCGACCCAGATGCTAGCATCCAAACAAACAACAAATGCTGTTCTGTTTCGTGTAAGCGCCGGCTTACAGGCCCCGGCCACATATCCATTTGTTGCATGTTTTTGGGCCAATTCTACAGGTACCACTTTCTGACCGGTTTGCTGCATGACAACTGTTAATCCCCACAGCAGCCGGCGGGCGGCACATTATTACCGTTGCGAGTCCGTCATCGCGCTTTTAAGGTGGGCTCTTTTGCTGTGTTAGCATCACCTGGTTGACTTGATCCAGGCTGAAAAGAGTATATTGTGGGTCAAGTGGTAGTCCGCTGGTCTCAGACTTACCCCAGTCACTGCTACCACCCTCTATCGATATCGTGAATACACGCACGGACCTTCCGGCGGGCAAGTGCTCCCCCCAGGGTATATAGTCTATGCGAAACCGCGCTCTCTCTCACCTACTTTTTTTTTCTTCTCCACGAACACCTCTCAACGCTCCTTTGGTAATATCAATAACCAACAGAGATGTTCACCCGTCTATTGCTCGGGCTCGCCGCCTGCTCGAGCCTTATCTCCGCAATTCCTATATCGCAAGACCACACCGAGATTTCCAGGTTCATTGCTTCCAGGGCCCCGGTCGACAACTGCACGGGCTACACCGCTTCGAATGTTGTACAGACAGACTCCAGCGTCACTGCCGACCTTACTCTCGCGGGCGCCGGGTGCAATCTGTACAGCGAGGACATCAAGGACTTGAAGTTGGTCGTCGAATACCAAACCAGTAAGCGTCTTCCCTGTTATGTTGCCTCTGCAGATTAGATTGATTGCACATACTGACAAAACATAGACGAGCGTCTTCATGTGAAGATCTACGACGCCGCCGAGCAAGTCTTCCAGGTTCAGGAAGAGGTCTTTCCCCGCCCCAAGAACGAGAACGCAGGCATTGCAAACTCCGCTCTCGAGGTCGGCCTCACCCAGAACCCCTTCTCCTTCGCTGTGAGGCGCAAGGATAACGGCGAGGTTCTTTTCGACACTAGCGCTACTCCCTTGGTCTTCGAAAAGCAGTACGTTCGTCTCCGCACCAAGCTGCCCGACAACCCAAACATCTACGGACTCGGTGAACACAGCGATTCCTTCCGTTTCCACACCGACAACTATGAGCGTGTGTTACTGAATGCGGAATCTCCAAACATCCCGAAAAATGCCAACCTGTACGGGACTCACCCCATCTACTTCGATCACCGCGGCGACAAGGGCACACATGGTGTTTTCCTTCTGAATTCGAGCCCAATGCAGATCAATGTCAAGAAGGCTGACAGCGGATACAACTATCTGGAATACAACACGATCGGT
>Ga0265798_10009032_pt1 | contig 12561 bp, 10 predicted proteins | sample P3T30metagenome_FD_192430 | JGI IMG/M metagenome (GOLD analysis project Ga0265798, IMG submission 192430) | Plant litter microbial communities from East Loma Ridge, Irvine, California - P3 T30 | ecosystem: Environmental > Terrestrial > Plant litter > Unclassified | place: USA: California...
ATAAACAGGCTGGTGCTGTTCCTGCGCAAACAAGGCTTTAATTTAAGGCATGTTATTATAATAGGCCACGGTAATTCGGCACAGCAGTTCCACCAGCTAATAATTAACAACCCACATTTGGGGTATGATATCTTAGGCTATTTTGAAGATGAAGCTAAAGAAACCGCGCTTTGCCCATATCTGGGTGCCGCATCGGGGCTTAGTGATTTTTTAAAATCCAACAAGGTAAACGAGGTAATTATAGCCACGCCGGGTATAACCATTGGCGAAATTGAAGAAATTACCCATGAGGTAGATAAAGCAGGAATACGTGTTAGGATAATCCCTGATTTTCACTTTCAGTTTTACAACAGGTACGAGTTTAAACAGTTTGGCAACATACCTACGGTTTCTTTGCGAAAAGAGCCGCTTGAGGAAACCAACAACAAATTTATTAAAAGAACTTTTGATATCGTTTTTAGCGCCTTAGTGCTGCTTTTAATATGTTCTTGGCTTTTTATAATCATTGCGATAGTTATCAAGATAAACTCTAAAGGGCCTGTTTTATTCAAACAAAAAAGGCTTGGCAGGGACAGGAAAGAATTTTGGTGCTACAAATTCAGGAGCATGTATGTTAACCACGATTCCGACAGGAAAATGGCTACTAAAGGCGACTCAAGGATAACATCGGTAGGGCGGTTTTTACGTAAAACCAGCCTTGATGAATTCCCTCAGTTCTGGAATGTACTATCAGGCAATATGTCTATCGTAGGGCCAAGGCCACACATGAGCGTTCAAAATGCGCAATACCAGGAAATCATCAATAATTACCTGGTAAGGCAGCTTATTAAACCGGGTATAACCGGGTGGGCACAGGTTAACGGTTACAGGGGCGAGATAGAGTCGCATTACGATATAAAAAGCCGGGTATCTTATGATATTTGGTACCTTGAAAACTGGAGCTTTTTTCTTGATATAAAAATTATTTACCTCACGGTTTGGAATATTTTTAAAGGAGAAGATAAAGCCTACTAATTTACCGGCCGTTTATGATAAAGAGGCTTTTTGATATAACAGTATCGTTTGTAGCCCTTATAGTTTTAGGCTGGCTTATTGTTGTGCTGTTTGTTGCGGCATCAGTCAGCACCGGGCAAAACGGGTTGTTTATACAAGAGCGTATAGGCAGGTACGGCAGGCATTTTAGGATATTTAAAGTTCGGTCTATGAAGGACACGGGAAAAGGCAAACAGGTTACATCTTTTGGACGCTTTTTACGAAAATATAAACTGGACGAATTACCGCAATTGTTTAATGTTTTATTTGGTACGATGAGTTTTGTAGGCCCAAGGCCCGATTTGCCGGGGTACTACGACAAACTTACAGGAACTGATAGAGATGTCCTTGCTTTAAGGCCGGGTATTACAGGTCCCGCAAGCATTAAATATGCTAGCGAAGAAGCGATTTTAGCCAATATGACCGATCCGGAAACGTATAATGACACTGTTATTTTCCCTGATAAGGTAAGGATCAATAAAAATTACCTGTTGCACCAGTCGTTATTTTTAGATATTAAAATAATGTTGTACACTGTTTTAGGTAAAAAACTGGAGGAAGATTATTTTAACTAACGGTACAGCAACCGTATTGATTAAATTTGTTGTAAAATCCCGCACTAAATGGCTCAGTCTAAAATATGGCTCTCTTCGCCCCACATGGGTGGTAACGAAAAAAAGTATATAGATGATGCTTTTGCCGGCAATTGGATCGCTCCGTTGGGGCCTAACGTTACCGGTTTTGAAGAGGATTTAGAGCACTATTTAGGAGACGGGCAGCACGTAGCCGCGTTAAGTTCGGGCACGGCGTCAATACATTTAGCACTAATAATGTTAGGGGTAGGCGCTGGTGACGAGGTTATCTGCCAGAGTATGACGTTCTCGGCATCAGCAAATCCAATAGTTTATTTGGGTGCAACCCCGGTATTTGTAGACAGTGAGCCCGATACATGGAATATTTGTCCGAACTTTTTAGAGGAAGCTATAATAGACAGGCTGGCTAAAGGCAAAAAGCCAAAGGCAATAATTGCAGTACACCTTTACGGTATGCCTTATAAAGTTGATGAAATTAATGCGGTAGCTCAAAAATATAATATCCCCGTTTTAGAGGATGCTGCCGAGGCACTTGGCAGTACTTACAAGGGTAAAAAATGTGGCACATTTGGCACTATTGGCGTACTGTCTTTTAACGGTAATAAGATCATAACAACATCGGGTGGTGGTGCCTTGGTAAGTAACGATAAGGCAGTGAAAGAAAAGGCAGTTTATTTGGCTACCCAGGCGCGCGACGATAAACCGTATTACGAGCATACTGAAATAGGTTACAATAACCGCTTAAGTAATATTAGTGCCGGTATAGGCCGCGGACAAATGGAGGTGCTGGGCAGGAACATAAACCTGCGCAGGGACATCAATAATTTTTACAGGGATTTTTTTAAAGCGATAGAAGTGGTCACTGTGTTTGCTGAGTATGATGAACAATACTACTCTAATTTCTGGCTGACAACCATTTTAATTGATACAGATAAAACAGGTGGCATAACTCCCGAAACGGTTCGGTTGGAGCTGCTTAAGGATAATATTGAAGCAAGGCCGTTGTGGAAACCCATGCACCTGCAGCCGGTGTTTAAAGATGCACCGTATTATGGCGCTGATGTTTGCGAACACTTGTTTAACAATGGTTTGTGCCTGCCATCGGGGTCTAATATGGGTGGCGGGGAGCTACAGCGAATAACCGTTGCTCTAAAAAGAATATTCAATAATTTATAAATGTTTATATTTAGGGTGTAATTAGCACCCTAATTAGAGGTCTACTGCTACGATTAGCAATTCTGATAAATGAAAGAAAACAGCAAAATAGTTAATGGGCCACAGGTAAACTATAATTTAGAAGATTTACTTGACCGCAAACCCATTGTGCTTGATGACAAGGCAATATCTACACAGCTAAAAGATAAGATTGTTTTAATTACAGGTGCGGCCGGATCTATAGGCAGCGAGCTGGTTAGGCAGGTACTTAAGTTTTCGCCGCGAAGTATTATACTTCTTGACCAAGCGGAAACCCCGCTATACCTTCTTTCGCTTGAAATTGAAGAAATTGCCCTGCATACTACAGTTGCTACGGTTTTGTGTGACATTACCCGAAAGGATGCGCTAAATGAAGTATTTAAAAAATATAACCCTGATGTTGTGTACCACGCAGCGGCATATAAGCATGTGCCCATGCTGGAGGACAACCCTGTACAAGCAGTGCTTGCTAACGTATTGGGGACAAAAAATGTAGCTGATTTAGTTGCTGCTTACCATGTGGCCACTTTTGTAATGATCTCTACAGATAAGGCCGTTAATCCCGGCAGTGTAATGGGTGCCAGCAAGCTCATTGCCGAAAAATACGTTCAGGCGTTGCACAACAAGTTAAAGCAGGAGGGTAAATCATTAAACAGGTATATAACCACGCGTTTTGGCAACGTGTTGGGATCTAATGGGTCGGTAGTGCCGGTTTTTGCCAAGCAAATACAGGCGGGTGGGCCGGTAACGCTTACCGATGCTGAGATTTCGCGGTATTTTATGACTATTCAGGAGGCGTGCCAACTTGTGCTCGAAGCCGGTGCCATGGGTCAGGATGCCGAGATATTTGTTTTTTATATGGGCAAGCAAATCAGGATATTAGATTTAGCGCATAAAATGATACGCCTTGCCGGCCTGGAGCCTGGTAAAGACATTGCAATAAAAATAACCGGATTAAGGCCTGGCGAAAAGCTTAATGAAGAGCTTATAAATGATAAGGCTATAGTTTTGGCTACTCATAATGAGTTCATTATGATATCTCAGGAAGAGCCGATGGACTTTTCTTTTGTGTTTGAAAGCATAGAGCGTATGGTGAAGTTTGCCAAGGATTACAAGTTTTACGAAACAGTAGCCGAAATGAAAAAAATGATACCTGATTTTAGAAGTAAAAACTCACAGTATCAAATTTTTGACGATACGCAAAACAATACCCTTTGATAATCATTTTAAAATGTTAACACCTTTTAAATGTCGACAAAAATAGTATCTTTGCGCAAGGGCATAAAAAGATGTTATTACCATCCAGTAAAACAAATAGCAAGCAACAAATGATAAAAAAGATTGGATTACTACTTGTAATCGTTTTAGTATTCAGTTCATGCGCGTCAAGAAAAAAAATGGCTTATTTTCAAAATATCGCAGAGGTTTCTTCCGATAGACTTTACGAGACTACGCTACAGCCGGATGACGAGCTTCAGATCATTGTAAACGCACCTCCCCCTAATCAGGAACTTGCAGCCCCTTTTAATATGACTACCCTTACGCCTCTTGAAGGTGGCGGTACCGCCAGCACAACAGAAGGGCGCACCTACCTTTTAGATAATAAAGGCGAGATAGTGATGCCCTTAGTTGGTAAAATAAAATTGTCCGGCCTTACCCATGAGGAGGCACTAAAAAAACTTAACGACGAAGTAAGTAAATATATAATTAACCCAATTGTAAGCTTTAAGATCATTAATTTTAAAGTTACCGTTATTGGCGATGTAGGCAGGCCGGGTAGCATTCCTGTAACAGGCGAAAGGATTACCTTACCCGAAGCTATAGCCCAGGCAGGCGATCTTTCTATATATGGCATCCGCACCAATATTATGGTTATTAGGGAGGTTGATGGTAAAAAGACGTATAACTATGTGGATTTTACAAAAGCTGATTTTATGAATTCTGAATATTATTACCTTGCACAAAATGACCTGGTGGTAGTAGAACCTAATAAGGTTAAGAGAAATTCATCTGCTTTAGGACGAGAAATTACAATAGCTGTTTCTGTAATAGGTGTACTCCTAAGTGTAATTACCATTGCAACACGATAATATATGAGCGAGACTTCAAAAGATAAAAATATAGATATTTCAGGCTTTAATAATAACCAGGTAGATATTAAGCAAATCCTTGGGCAATACATCATCCATTGGAAATGGTTTGCACTTAGCGCCATTGTTTGTGTAATAGCTGCGTCGGTTTATTTAAGGTATGTGTCGCCTATGTATAACATATCGGCTACCATATTAATTAAAGATGATAAAAAAGGCGGCCTCGCATCAGAACTTTCGGCGTTTGCCGATATGGGTGTCATTAAAGGTGCCAAAAGTAATACCAGCAACGAGTTAGAGCTTTTGCGCACGCGCTCGCTTGCTAAAAAAACAGTAAAAGAGCTCGAACTTAATGTTACCTACTTTCAGGAAGGGCGTTTTGCTAAAAAAGAGATGTATAAAAATATGCCCATAAAGGCAAGTTTTTTTAATACTACCGATGATTTCCTTACAAGGGGCTTAGGTACTTTTATAGTACAGGTTAAAAGCCCTACGAAATTTGACCTTCTAAATGCTAAAGAGGTTAAAATTGGCGAATACTCATTTGGCCAGGCCATAAAAATGGACAGGGCAACCATGGTAATTACCAATACTTACAATAAAAAGGAAGCAAGTAAATCTACTTTTATAATCAATATTGGAGGTTTAGAAAGTGTAGCTTCGTCATACCGTGGCAGGCTAAATGTTTCTAAAGGTAATGAGGAAACCAGTATTTTAACGCTATCTATAGTAGACCCTATTAAAGAAAGGGGTATTGATTATATTACCGCTATTATAGATAACTACAATCAGGAAGCCATTGATGATAAAAATGTAGTAGCCAGGAAAACGGATACTTTTATCAACCAGAGGCTTGACTCGATTACCCGTGACCTTGATATGGTTGAAATGGGTATTGAGGGTTTTAAAAGGCAGAACAGGATAACCGACCTTGTTGCTGATGCAGGTGTATTTTTAGAAAGTAGCTCAAGCTATGAGAATAGTGCCCTTACCAACCAAACGCAGATTACAGTTGTTGAAGTAATGCTTGATTTCTTAAAAAAGAGCACTACTGACGATGTTATTCCGGATAACATAGTGCCAAGCGGCGATGCCGCGCCTTTGGTATCAGAATATAACAGGCTTGTGCTGGCAAGGCAGCGTTACAAACAAAGTGGTACAGAGGCTAACCCTACGGTTATCTTTAACAACCAGCAAATTGAGGCTATTAAGAGAAATATTACCGAGAGCTTAACGAATCTTAAGCGTTCTTTAGAAATTGCACAAAAAGATTTTGAACGCCAGGAGAATATACTGGGCGGTAAAATTACAAAATATCCTACCCAGGAGCGCGAATACAGAACCCGCAGCAGGCAGCAAACTGTAATTGAGGCGCTTTACGTGTACCTGTTACAAAAAAGGGAAGAGAATGCTATTACACTTGCAGTAACGGCTCCAAACTCTAAAATTATAGATGAGGCGTATGCTAACCCATCGCCTATATCGCCTAAAAAGAATGTTATTTACCTTGGTGCATTTATATTTGGATTGTTTGTACCGTTTAGCCTTATTTATGCCAAACAACTTTTAGATAACAAAATACACAGCGCTAAAGACCTGGAAGACCTTTCGGTTCCATATCTTGGCGATGTGCCTAAATCAGAGTTTAACAGCGAGCTAATAAGCCAGCACAGCCGTTCAGCTACAGCAGAGAGTTTACGTATTATACGTACAAACCTTGAGTTTATGCTTGCCAACATACCTGATGGAAGGGCAAAAACCATATTTGTTACCTCTACCATCCCTAAAGAGGGTAAAACATTTATATCGGTTAACTTAGCGGCTACACTGGCGCTTACCGGTAAAAAAGTTTTATTGATAGCGATGGATATCAGGAACCCTAAACTTGATGAGTACATCAATGTACCGTCTAAAGGTTTAACAAACTTCCTGTCTTCTAAGGAAACTGATATTGATAAATACATCTTTAAACAGGATGGTTTTGAGAACTTTTATGTGTTGCCTCCGGGTATCATTCCGCCTAACCCTGCCGAGTTGCTTATGAGCAGTAAAGTGGCGGAGCTGTTTGAAAAACTTAAAAATGAGTACGATTACCTTGTTGTAGATACTGCTCCGGTGAGCCTTGTTACCGATACGATGATACTCGCTCATTTTGCCGATACCTTTGTATATGTAACCCGTGCTAACCACCTTGATAAGCGCATGCTTGCATTGCCGGAAACATTGTACAGGGAAGGCAAACTACCGGGTATGGCAATGTTGCTTAATGATACCGGCAGCGAAAAAGGTTACGGTTATGGCTACGGCTATGGTTACGGTTATGGCTACGGACCGGATATACAAAAACCAAAGACCTGGAAAGACAAGATTTTCGGGAAGAAAAAATAAAAAGGGGAAACCCAAAGTACAAATAAAAAAACACCTTCTTTACATGCTAAAGAAGGTGTTTTTGTTTAGTGCAGTTATTAAAGGTGCGGTGTCTTTTAACAGGACAGGGTTTTTATATGCCTGTACGTGCCGGTCGTGATGCGTGTCAGATCCTGTAAAGTCTATCATACCGTCGTCCAATAATTTCTTTGCTATCTCTGCAACGGGTTTACCGTAATATCCTGTAACTGATAAAAGGTTTAACTGAAAAAGGCACCCCACTTTTTTTAGTTTGGTATATTCTTCAGTCTTAAAGTGGTAAAATAAATAACGTTCGGGGTGGGCAAGCACAGGCTTGTACCCTTCAAGTTGCAACTGGTATACAATATCGTATAACTGTATGGGTGGGTTTAGGTACGACATCTCTACCAATACGTAATTGTCTTTTAACGTAAGCAGGGGTTCGGTTTTTAAGAGATTTAAAAACACGTCGTCCATAAGGTATTCTGCGGCAGCTTTAAAAGGCATGGTATGGCCCTGCTGCTCTAAGTACAATTTAGTGGTAGTTTCTTTAGTGGTAATGCCCTGGCGTGTGTTGTTCCAAACCCCGGTAAGTACGTGGGGCGTGGTTATAAACTGGCTAAAGCCGTAACCCTTAAGGCTCTCTATAAGCGCTACAGTGTTGTTCTCGTCTTTAGAGCCATCATCTATACCCGGCAGCAGGTGCGAATGTATATCTACGTACCCATCTGGGATAAGGTCGGCTAAACGGGGTTTTGGCTTATTAAAGAAAAACACGGTAGTAGTATTTAGGGGTTACCTAACAAAAATAATCATTATTAACCAACCTTTGCTACTATTATGCGTTATGCAGCCTGTTTTTAGCATTGGCATTCAATGCCCTCATTAAAAGGATGGCAACTAAGGCTATAAGCGGCAGCACAATTAAAAAATAAGGTTTGGTTATCACTATTACCAGATACAGTGCCACGCAGGCAAAGCAAATGTAAATTGTTGTCTTAACTGCCGTATACCTGCCCAGTATGATAAAAAATATAAGCAGCAGGAAAAGCGGATTGATAAGCAGTGCGTTGTAGTTTAACGCGATCTCTTCGTGGTAGGAGTAGAAACCAACAAAGGTGAAGAACACGCCTAAGAGCCCAAAAATAACTATCAGTGAGCGTTGCAACACTATGTTTCTGGAAAAGTACATTAGCGCAAGGCTGATGATGATCCAGGTATAAAAGTTATTCCAAACCGATGTTCGCTCGCCGCCAATGGCTTTGTAAAGTGTTAGTGTAGGCTGTGCAAGCGGGCCCAAGCTTGTTTTGGTGTTGGCCACCCCCTGTAAGAGCTGGTTGGGCAGGAAGAGCTTATATTGCTCCATATCGGTTTTGTGGCCAAAGATTAGGCTGATGCCCAGGTTTTCGTAAAAGCTGTTGTTTAGCCTTTCGTATATTATTTCGCGGTTGGTTTTACCTGCATCATCATTTTTCATGGATATGCCTCCCGGAATGTATTTGGCAAAAATATCGCCTACCATAGTGGTACAGTTACGGTCGAAAAATTTATAGGTATAAAAACGCTTATCTGAATTTAACCTCGTGGAAAGCTCGCTGTAAATTTGCTGCTTTTGTGCGGGGGTAAGGTTAAGCTGCTGCTCCAGCACATCGCGGTTGTAGTATTTGTAGGTATACACAAAATCTTCAAAAGAGCTGGCCGACACAAAATACTGCAGGTCCCCTTTTACAAATTTGAGGTAAAAGTTTGGTGTATTAAAATCGAAGGTGCCAAAATTGTACACCACATCCAGGTTGGCAGCCGGATCGTGAACCCTAACGGCAGTATGCCCAAAAACAGAGTACAGCTCATTACCCGGCCCGCAGGTTATCAGGCTTATGTTTGCCTGTGGCGAAAGCGGAATTTGTGCCGAAGCGGTTTGGGTTAAAAATAAGGTTACAAGTAAAAGCAAGGCAACTTTTAATGTGCGCATTGGTAGTTTGATTTTATCGCCTAAAGATACCTAAATCTACTTTAAGAGAAAAAATATTGGAGTACAAAGCTACACTTTGGTCGCCAATATCGGTAAGGGCATAATCTACCGAGATGCCTTTGTACTTAAAACCGAGGCCAATATTAGGCTGAAAGCTTACATTGGTAGAGTTGTCAATTTGCGTTTCGTTTTGAAAGTTACCCACGCCTCCGCGAAGGAAAACAAGGTCAAGGTAGCCAAACTCAAAACCTACGGCCGGGTCGATACTAACAAAATCAAGGTTAACAATATCGTTGGTTTTAAAGAACTGCATGTTCATGTTGGCAGCCACAAGCAGGCTGTAATCGTAATGGAAGATGAATTTTTTAGAAATACCCAGTTGTGCTTTTGGCAGCGTGACCTCGCTGGTTTCGGGCAGGTCCTGGTTTTGGCCATCTACGGCGCCGCTCACTGTAGCATACTCATCTTCATCAATAGCCCAAACATTATAGGTGGTAGTGATATCGCGTAGCATAAGGCCGAATTTCCACTCATTCTTAGTTTGGTACTGAAAACCGATATCAAAACCAAAACCCCATGAATTGGCAAATTTACCAATAACTCGACGGATAACTTTAGCATTTACACCGTAGTTAAAGCCATCTAAAGGTGCAGCACGGGCGTAGGATAACGTAATGCCATAGTCGGCAGCCGAGAAAAGGCTGATGCGGTTATAATCTATATTTCCTTGGTCGTCTATTAATTGTGTAGTATTTAAGATGTCATCTACCCCAAAACGGATGATGGATACCCCAATGGCGCTTTTTCGGTCTTCCAGCGGCATAGCAAAGGCAGCGTAGTCGTACTGGGCTATGTTGGCAAAATAACTGGCGTGCATAAGGGCAAGCTGCTTGTCTTCAACCGCCATAAGGCCGGCGGGGTTCCAGTAACCGGAGTTTACATCGGCGGTATGGGCTGTAACGGCATTGCTCATTCCCAGTGCGGCGGCATCAACCCCAATGCTCATAAACTCATTGGAGTACTTTCTAACGGCCTGGCTGTGAGCAAGAAATGGGATGTAGAGGAAAAAAATAAAAAGTAACTTTCTCAATGCTGTTATTTTGTGCAAATATGACATAAAATTCTCAATTACTAAACTCCAATTCTATTAACTTATTGTGTTAACTTTGTGCATATAAAAAATTACCAGCTATGCCTTTTAAGAAACATGTACCTAATATTGTAACACTGCTAAACCTTACGAGCGGGCTTATAGCCCTTGTGTATGCTTTTGACACAAACTGGCAAATGGCTTTTTTATGGGTATGCATAGGTATATTTTTTGATTTTTGGGACGGTTTTTTTGCACGCATCTTTAAAGTGCAAAGCGAGCTTGGCTTACAGCTTGACTCATTGGCAGATATGGTTACCAGCGGCGTTGTGCCGGGCATGATCATGTTCCAAATGCTGGTGGGCATTGCCGATAACCAGGAGGAGTACAACCTTAGTCCCGACAATTTTTACCTGGGCATGCTCCCTTACGTTGGTTTTATAATCACGCTTGCCTCATGCTACAGGCTTGCTAAATTTAATATAGATACACGCCAAACGGACTCTTTTATAGGCCTGCCCACGCCGGCAAACGCACTGTTTATTATGAGCCTCCCTGTAATACAAGCCCATAGCGATGGTACGGGGTATGTGTTCTCTTTACTAAGTAACCCTTATGTGCTTATAGGTATAAGCCTACTTAGTGCTTTTATGCTTAACAGCGAAGTACGCCTGTTCTCGTTAAAGATCAAGTACTTTAACTGGGATACTAACAAAACACAGGTTATCTTTTTAATTGTATCGGTTATATTGCTGTTCTTGCTGCAATATTCGGCCATACCATTAATTATACTGTTTTATGTGGGGCTATCGGCCATTATGGGTAAATATACTGCCAAAGCCGCATAGTCATGAAGCGCACGCCGGCACGAAAGCCAGCTGCCAACCCCATGAGGGCTGTGGCAACTACAACACACAAAAAGGCTGTACGCAAACGGCCTAAATCTAAAAAATCCAGCAAAGCAAGCGCCGGTCAGCTACTTAAGTATTCGTTCCTGCTGCTGTTTATTTCTTTTATTATAGCGGCGGGCTACCAGTACCGCCACGGCTTTTTGTACTATCTGGGCTTTAAGACCAATAAGCGCATAGAAGCCCTTACCAAAGAAGAAAAGAAAATTGCAAGCCTGCGCCTGTATGAAATTGTATCGCGCCATAAAAACAAAGTTTTTGGCATAGATGTTTCGCACTACCAGGGCAAAATAAACTGGGACAGCATAGAGCGCAAAACCGGCGACTTTCCCCTTGACTTTGTGTTCGTACGGTCAACGGTAGGGGTGGGGTCAGACTCTGAATTTAACCCTAACTGGCAGCATGCCGGTAAAAACGGTTTTATAAGGGGGGCTTACCACTATTACCGCCCCAACGAAAACTCCGTAAAGCAGGCCGAGAATTTTATTAAAAGGGTGAAGCTAAGTAAAGGCGATCTGCCCCCGGTTTTAGATATAGAAAAGATACCCAGCGAGCAAAGCATGGACAGCCTTAAGAGCGGCCTGAAACGCTGGCTCACCAAGGTTGAAAAGCACTACGGCGTTAAGCCCATTATTTACAGCGGCGAAAGCTTTTATACCGATTTTTTAAGGGAGGAGTTTGAAGGCTATACCCTGTGGATAGCCAACTACAGCTTTTTTGAAGACGAGATACGCAAAGAGTGGCTGTTTTGGCAATTTACTGATAAAGGCAGCATTAAAGGTATAGAGGGCCCTGTAGATGTAAATATTTATAATGGCAATATAAACCACCTTAACGAGCTAAGGCTTAAGTAGCGTGGCATGAGTAACGCAACAAAACCATCTTTTAGATATGATATTAATGGCCTTAGGGCCATTGCCATTATGGGGGTGCTTTTGTTTCATTATAAAGTGCCTGCCTTCACAGGGGGCTTTGCCGGGGTAGATGTGTTTTTTGTAATTTCCGGCTACCTGATGAGCCGTGTGGTTATCGGTCAGATTGATAAAGGCACATTTTCTTATTCTGACTACTTTGAGCGCAGGCTGCACCGCATTGTACCCGCGCTGCTATTTTTAGCCGTAACACTTACCATAGCCTGTTTGTTTTTCTATTTTCCGGTTGATTATACCTTGCTGTCCAGGAACGCCGCTGCCAGTATAGCCTTTGTATCTAACCTTGTATATTGTAGTAAAGTATCGTCTTACTTTGCCCCGTCGGCCGATGGTAATATGTTTTTGCATACATGGTCGCTCTC
>Ga0265798_10009034_pt1 | contig 12559 bp, 14 predicted proteins | sample P3T30metagenome_FD_192430 | JGI IMG/M metagenome (GOLD analysis project Ga0265798, IMG submission 192430) | Plant litter microbial communities from East Loma Ridge, Irvine, California - P3 T30 | ecosystem: Environmental > Terrestrial > Plant litter > Unclassified | place: USA: California...
AAATTTAATCAAATTAAGATATGAACTTTGCCAATTTTACTATAAAATCACAAGAGGCCATTCAAAGGGCACAACAGATAGCCCAGGAACTTGGCCACCAGCAGATAGAGAACGAACATATAGTTAAGGCTATCCTGGAGGTAGACGAAAATGTTACGCCGTTTTTACTTAAAAAGCTAAACGTAAACCTGCCGCTTTTTGGGCAGATATTAGATAGCACGCTACAAAGCTTTCCCAAAGTACAGGGCGGCGAAATGGGCATTTCCCGCGAGGCAAGCACGGCGCTTACCGAGGCCGGCAATATTGCCAAAAAAATGAACGATGAGTTTGTAAGTATCGAGCATTTGCTGCTTGCTATATTTGCATCGCGCAGTAAAGTAGCCCAAATTTTAAAAGACCAGGGCGTTACAGAAAAAGCGCTGCGCAGTGCTATAGAAGAGCTTCGCAAAGGAGAACGTGTAACCAGCGCGAGTGCCGAAGAAACTTATAATTCGCTTAACAAATATGCCAAAAACCTTAACCAGCTGGCTAACGATGGCAAGCTCGACCCGGTTATTGGCCGCGATGAAGAGATTCGCCGTGTGCTGCAAATTTTGAGCCGCCGCACCAAGAACAACCCGATGCTTGTGGGTGAGCCCGGCGTGGGTAAAACCGCCATTGCAGAGGGGCTTGCGCACCGTATTATTCAGGGTGACGTACCGGAAAACCTTAAGAATAAAGTAGTCTATTCGTTGGATATGGGCGCGCTGATTGCCGGTGCCAAATACAAAGGAGAGTTTGAAGAAAGGCTTAAATCGGTAGTAAAAGAAGTAACCTCTGCCGAAGGCGATATAGTACTGTTTATAGACGAGATACACACCCTTGTGGGTGCCGGCGGCGGCGATGGCGCCATGGATGCCGCAAACATACTTAAGCCTGCCCTGGCCCGCGGCGAGTTGCGTGCCATAGGTGCCACAACGCTTGACGAGTACCAAAAATACTTCGAAAAAGACAAGGCTCTGGAAAGGCGTTTCCAAAAGGTAATGGTAGACGAGCCCGATACCGAAAGTGCCATCTCAATCCTTCGTGGTATTAAAGAAAAATACGAAACCCACCACCAGGTGCGCATTAAAGATGATGCGATTATTGCCGCGGTTGAGTTATCTCAACGTTACATTACCAACCGTTTCCTTCCGGATAAAGCCATTGACCTTATGGACGAGGCGGCCTCTAAGATACGCATGGAAATCAATTCCAAACCCGAAGAGCTCGATGTACTAGACCGAAGGATCATGCAGCTTGAAATTGAAATTGAAGCCATTAAACGCGAAAACGATGAAAGCAAGCTGAAATCGTTAGGCCTTGAGTTAGCCAACCAGAAGGAAGAGCGTAACGAAATTTACGCCCGTTGGAAAAGCGAAAAAGATGTGGTAGACGGCATCCAGGCCACAAAATCGGAAATTGAAAACTATAAGCTGGAAGCAGAACGTGCCGAACGCGATGGCGATTATGGTAAGGTAGCCGAAATCCGCTACGGAAAAATTAAACAGGCTCAGGAAAAGCTGGATGCCATGCAGGACCAGCTGGTTGCAAACCAAAACGGCAAAAACCTTATTAAAGAGGAAGTTACCCGTGAGGATATTGCAGAGGTTGTAGCCAAATGGACCGGCATACCGGTAACTAAAATGCTGCAGGGTGAACGCGAAAAACTGCTTCGCCTTGAAGATGAACTGCACAGGCGTGTAGTGGGCCAGGAAGAAGCCATTGAGGCCGTTAGCGATGCCGTGCGCCGCAGCCGTGCCGGCCTTCAGGATCAAAAGAAGCCTATTGGGTCATTCCTGTTCCTGGGTACTACAGGCGTGGGTAAAACAGAGCTGGCTAAGGCACTGGCAAGCTACCTGTTTGACGATGAAAACGCCATGACCCGTATTGATATGAGCGAGTACCAGGAGCGCCACAGCGTGAGCCGCTTAGTGGGCGCGCCTCCGGGATATGTGGGTTATGATGAGGGTGGCCAGCTTACCGAAGCCGTGCGTCGCAAGCCGTATAGCGTAGTATTATTGGATGAAATTGAAAAAGCACACCCCGATACGTTCAACATATTGCTGCAGGTGCTTGATGAAGGCCGCCTGACTGATAATAAAGGCCGTGTGGCAGATTTTAAGAACACCATCATCATTATGACCAGCAACATGGGCAGCGGGATTATACAAGAGAAATTTGAAAACCTGAAAGGCAATGTTGAGGCCGCCATCGAGGCTGCAAAGGTTGAAGTACTTGGCCTGTTGAAACAAACCGTTAGGCCGGAATTTATAAACCGTATAGATGATATAGTGATGTTTACACCACTAAGCGCCGATAACATTCGGGAAATTGTTGGCCTTCAGGTTAAGGGTGTTACCAGGTTGCTGGCACAGCAAAACATCACGCTCGATGCCACTCCGGAAGCTATTGATTACCTGGCTAAAAAAGGTTATGACCCTGATTTTGGTGCACGACCGGTTAAGCGTGTTATCCAAAAAGAGGTTATGAACGAGCTGAGCAAACAAATACTGAGCGGCAAGGTTACCACCGATAGCATTATATTGCTGGATAGCTTTGATGGACAATTGGTTTTTAGAAACCAGACCGATCTGGTAGAGAATAACTGAAGAGATTCTTTATATAGCTTATAATAAACATCTCGCGCTTGCGGGATGTTTTGTTTTGTAAAAACAGAAACGGGGCTCCCTCTACTTGAAGCCCCGTTTCACTTTATAAAGCTATACCCTGTTAGCGGGCGCTTTTATATTGATAATACTGGCGTATGGTCATTACATTTTTGTCGGCATTTTTTCTTTTAAAAGATACCATTGCCCCCAGACCTATAACGGCAATGCAGCAAAGCAGCAACACAAACAGCGTGCTTATTAGATAATTGCTAAAGCTTATATTATCAAAGGCGAAATCATTTATAAAAAGGTAGCCGGCAAACAATGCGCCAAATACCGAAAGGATTATGTAAAGTAATTTCATAGCGTTGATTTGTTTAAGTGATACCTTGGTAACTAATACTCCCTTCAAATTTCAGCAAATAAATTATTAGATTATAGAACTTTGTGAGTATATAACTTTTCGTTAAGAAAAATTTTGTACTATTTACTTTACCTAATTTGTGTATAGCCAATGAAATCGGGTTTTTTCAAAATAGCCACATAGAATTTAATAGCTATGTTAATGTTTTTACAAACCGCTACTTAAGTTTACAAATAAGTAAGAAATTTGCAATACACAAAAACAACTAACCCTACTATCATGAACTTGAAAAGAATTTTCGGAGCGATACTTACCATTTTGGGTATTATAGGAATTATATATGCAGCATATATTTTTGCTAATACAACTACAGGAGAACAAAGCGTAAAAACCACTGCCATATATGGTGTTGTTGGGCTAATATTTTTTATAGCCGGTATTGGGCTTGTAAAAAATACAAGAGACGACAGCAGGTTGTAATTATTTTTACAGAAAAAAAATTATAGCGGCATACCGGTTTATTTCTTACATTTCGGGAAATAAACCGGTTATGAAAGTCCTTACTTTTTATTGCGCTCTGATATTTTCGTTTTTTATACTTACAGGCTGCTCTGGCGATGAATCTTTATCCTGCAGCGAAACTATTACGCTTCAGTCTTATGAGCAGGATGGATATAAACTTATTTTAAATTATGAGTCTAGTGATGTTGTGGTTGAAGCAAGCATAACTTCCGGCAGTGCTAACCCTGATGACGGCATAATACTTCCCGTAACTAATAATGTAATAGATTTTGCACAGGCAGGCTTAACCCCTGGCAATTATGGGCTTTATTTACGTACAGTTTGTAATAACGGAAGTAAAGGCGAGTGGATAAATCCGCTACCCATTACTATTAAACCTATATGTAATATTACACTTAAATTGGTTGCTATTCAGCAACTTGGAACATACCTTCAAATAAGTATAAATGGATCTACACAGGGAACTAACCACATAGAGGCAAGATTTAGATCAAATACTGAGGTACAAATAGTTAATACATCAAATGCTTCAGGGGCTTTCTTTTTAGATCAAAATAATATTGAACCCGGCAACTATCAGTTATCTGTACGTGCAAATTGCGAAAACAACAGTAAAACAGCCTGGTCTGAGCCGCTGGAAATTACTATTACAGATTACCATTGCATGGAACCATATAATATTAGCACCTATATATTTAATGGTGCAACCGTGTATTTTATGGGCAATTATGATTATGACTTATGGGAATATGCTTACCTTCCAGAAGGTCAGCCCATTTCTTCAGTAACACTTCAAACTAGTAATGTACAAGCTATTCATGTAGCAAATATAGAGGGATATGACTTTTTTGTAAGAGGTGTGTGTAGCACAAATACCTATACTGACTGGGTTCAGGCGTTTTAATTGTTTTATAGTTAATCTTAAGTAATAAAACTTATGAAGTCCATACACATATTAATACTTTTTGCCGCATCAATTTTGTTTACCAACTGTGCCGATGACAATCAAACAATTGGTTGTGGTGAAGCAATCAGGCTTCAATCTTATGAACAGGATGCCTATACGCTGATTTTAAATTATGAGGTTTCTTCTGCGGTAACTATTGAAGCAAGCATCACTTCCGGAAATGCAGATCCCGATGATGGAATAGTATTTTCTGTAAATGGAAATATATTAAACTTTGAACAGGCGGGCTTAACACCCGGCAATTACGGCCTTTATTTACGTACTGTTTGTAATGATGGCATTAAAGGCGATTGGATTCATCTTACCCCAATTACCATAAATCAGGTTTGCAATAAGCCTCTCACAATAAACTCAATTGAACGAGACGATGCTGAGTTAAAATATGACATTGATACTGATTTGAGCGACAATACGTATACAATAGAGGCAAAATGGATAAATGAAACCGGAGAAACTAAAATAACGCAAATATCTAGATATCAGTCTAAGTATACTTTAATAGATAACATACCCCCCGGATTTTATCAACTTTATATTCGCACTGTTTGTCAGGACGATACTAAAGGTGCCTGGAATGGCCCATTTGAAATCCCTATTGACAATTATCAATGCATGAAACCTTATAATATCAATTCAGCTACAAGCAGTAGCGGTGCAACGTATATTTGGTGGTTTGAAGGACATTATGATTATTCACAGTGGGAATATGTGCATGTTGTAGAAGGGCAGCCTATATCTTCAGGAAGTATCCAGATTGCAAATGACCCTAATATCAACGGAACTACAACTACTAATGGATATGACTTATATATTAGAGGTGTTTGTAGCGCAAATACGTATACTGACTGGGTCCAGGTGTTTTAACTATGTACTAATCTATAACCATTAATACATTAAAATATCGTTAAATACGTATTACCAACCTTAGGCTTTTTACTAATTTTATAATACCAACCTAAAATTATTAGCCATGAGCAAGTCACTTATAGTAAAACAAAGCATCAGGATAGATGCACCCGTAACACGTGTTTGGGAAATTCTTACAAAGCCTGAGTATATTCGCCAGTGGGGCAGCCTGCCCGAAGATTTTGGCGATTATGAAATCAGCCCCGCAACAGTTATAGAGTATCCGGAGTCGCGCCTTAGCGTAGCACAGTTTGAACTCAATAAAACGCTGGGTTACGCGCTGTACATGCCCATTTGGGAAGAAGAAGTACACAATGTAGGCTATACTTACAAGCTATCAGTAGATGATGATGGGCATACATGGCTTACTACCGAAATTGGGGATTTCGCAATACTGGTATCAGGCGACAAGCATTATGATGAGAGCATGCGCTTTAGCGAAATGGCTTCGCATAAAATTAAAACGCTGGCCGAAAAAAAGGCAGTACTACTGTAAGCGTATTCGTATATTTGCTTACACAATAAACGTTGTAATTTTATGGATATCACTATTTCTAACGGAATACTTACGGCCATTATTAACCCCAAAGGCGCCGAACTCACCTCGCTTAAAGACGGCAATTCCGAATATATGTGGGAGGGCGATGCAAAGTTTTGGGGCAAACACAGCCCCGTGCTCTTCCCTATTGTGGGTACGCTAAAAAACAATTCGTACCTGTACAACGGTCAGGTGTATGCACTCAGCCGCCACGGTTTTGCACGGGATTCGACATTTAGTGTAAAACAAAAGACAGAGGATAGCGTTATTTTTGCCCTTGTCTCAAATGAAGATACTGAAAGAGTATATACTTTTGATTTTGAGCTCGAACTTGCCTACACCTTAAACAACAAGACGCTTACACTTGAATACAGGGTTTATAACAAAGGCAACAACAGCATGCCGTTCTCTATCGGGGCACACCCGGCCTTTGCATTACCCGGCAATTTTGAAAATTACAGCCTCGCTTTCGAAAAGGACGAGCAATTGGTAAGTACACAGCTTGAAGACGACCTTTTAAGCACAAAAACACAAATTATAGAAGCACAAAACGGTGTAGTAGCACTTAACTATCCCCTTTTTGAAAATGACGCGCTTATATTTACAAATTTGGAGTCGAGGGCGGTAACAATCAAAAAAAATGATGAAGATGTCATAAAGGTAAGCTTTCCAAATTTCCCCCATCTGGGCATTTGGACTAAAAAGGATGCACCATTTATATGTATCGAGCCATGGCAGGGCTATTCTGATGCAAAAAATGTATCAGGCAACCTTGTAGAAAAGGCAGGAGTAATAAATCTTGAACCGGCAGGCAATTACAAATCAGGATTTAGCATACAGATCTTGAAATAAATGATAAGCTTTACGCAACCTTTTTATTAAATGCTCATCTACCTGATAAATAAACTACTTTTAATACTATTATGAAATTAAAATTTTTAGCCGTGCTTGCAGCTCTTGGCTTTTTAGCAGGCTGCAGCCTGGAAGGTGATAACGATAATAATAATTGTTACACCAGGGCGTATATGGCAGCAACAGCGGTAACAGGCCCTGACAGTACTACGGTTAACACACCTGTTAACTTTAACGTAAGTTTTAAAGTGGTTAACAGCTGCGGAACATTTGTGGGTTTTCAGCAATTTAATACTACGTTTCCAAGGCAAATTGGTGTAACTGTAGATTATACTGGCTGCAATTGTACAGATACAAGTACCATCCTTACAAAACCTTACGAATTTAAACCTACGGTAGCGGGTAGCTATATACTGCATTTTCTAACCGAAGATCCAAATTTTCCAATAGTTAAAACTATTGTGGTTACCCAATAACTTTAGTAAACATTTTATAAAAATCTTCCTCAAAAAGGAAGATTTTTTTATTGGTTATTGTCTGATGTTTAATACATTTGAGATCTACACCATAACCAATGATCGACTTTAAAAAACATTTTGACGAAGCGCGCGACCTGCTACGTTTTGGAGATTTTGCCGTTGCCACAAAACGTATTATAGATTTTACGCTTGATACTGAGCAAATAGCGTTCTACCATAAAACAAACCAGCTGCTTAACTGGCTGGATACTAACCCCGCTACCGAGGAAACACGATTAAAACTTTCGGCCCTGTTGGAAGAATTATATGCAGTTTTACAGTCAAAACCATATAAAGAGCGCCAAAAAATACTATCTGCCACTAATGTAGAAAAGGAATACTCGCCTGCGGCCTTTGCCTTAGGGCCCGTAAACCTGGAACTTTATGAAGGTGATATCGTGGGGCTTGTGGGCGAAAACGGTAACGGTAAAACCACTTTACTGCGCCTGCTTTGCGGTGAATTGTTTGCAACCTCGGGCAGCATTACTTATAATTTTGAATACGAAGATTTGTTTGACCTGCGCACCAAACTGGTATACATACCGCAGCGTACTGATACCTGGCGTGGTTCAATGTATGAAAACCTGGTGTTTACAGCGGCTTCATACGGCTATGCTCCCGAAGAGAACCATCTTGTTGTAGAACTGACTATAGCACGCCTCGGCCTGCGCAAATTTCGTAACCATAGCTGGAAGAGCCTATCCTCCGGTTATAAAATGCGTTTTGAGCTAGCACGCATGCTGTTGCGCAAACCCAAAGTATTGCTTATAGATGAGCCTCTGGCCAATCTCGATATCCTGGCGCAGCAAACCGTATTGGAAGACTTTAAATCTATAGCTAAATCACCGTTTAGGCCCATAGGTATTATATTGAGCTCGCAACAGCTTTATGAAGTAGAAAAAACGTCAGATCAGGTAATATTCCTTAAACAGGGAGTACAAAAAAACCTGCACGAAACAGCCGTTACCGCCACCGGAGATGCCCCTGTAGTAGCCAAACCTAAGCCCTTTGTGGTAGAATTTGAAAGCGACTGGGCACAAAGCAAGCTTAGCGATGCCCTTAGCACCCTTGGGCTGGAGTCACTACAGTTTAATGGAGGTACATATATCGCCACATTTAGTGGTGATGTAAATCAAAAAACATTTTTGCAACAGGTTATCGATCAGGATATTCCGCTAGCATATTTCCGAAATATCTCAAACTCAACCAGACGCTTTTTTGTTTCCTAAAAAAATAAGACTAATGTTCAATAAATTACAAAACCATTTATTATTGCGCCACCCGTTATTATGGAATATAAAAATTGTTCCGATGCTGGCCATAACGCTCATTATACATGTTTTATTTTTTTTGACAGGCTATGCAAAAGGCTCCATAAATTTTAAGCAAAAAGGCTGGCAATACAACCTTGATAATGATTCGCCTACAATAGTTTTTTTTAGTATATTACTTAGCGTTGTAGTATTAATTTTGTGGCTTGTATACTACTTTAGAAACAATGCCTACAAATCTTTTTACCCAAAAAGCAATGCATCGTTATATAAGGAATGGCTGCTTATTTTAGCAATATGCATACTAAACTGCTCTTATACAGCTACTTTTTTCTATGCTCAGGATGTGCGCAAAACAAGTTATTTTGATATCGAGGAAAGCCAACGCAGGCAGGATATTATAAGCATGGTATCATTGTTTACAGATGAAAGGGAGCTTATGGGTGATAATGGGTACCTGGAGGCGCAAGTTATTGAACCTTCAAATGATACAATTAAGGAAAACGATAAGAAAAGGTCGTTGTTATCCTATTATGTACACCGTTTTGGCAGCAACACGTATTATAATAGAAATAAAATGCCTAAAAACAGGGACTCTATTAACAATTCCCGTGTAAAAGGGTGGTTACGCAGCAACCAAAGGGACTCTGTGCAATGGCTGTTAACCGAATTTGAAAAAATTGCCAAAAGCCACGACCTTAAAGGCAATATTACACCGCAGCAATGGTTAAACATGGTATACAAATACCCTGAATTTATTGAATATGAATCAATTGCGTCTACCAGCACAATAAATGAGGATTATTATAGAAATTACGCCTACACAACCACACAAGTGGCCTCCTCAGATTATTATGTACCCCTAAAAGAAATGATTTATAGTTATGAAAAAATACACGATGCTGAATACAAACCTTTTATAAACATTGAAATAGGGTTAACCTATCTTTGCGTAGCGTTTGGCTTATCGTTAAGCATCTTCTCTTTCAGGGTAACTTCGGGCCGCGGATGGCTCATAGCGTTGGTATCTCTAGGCATTACCGCCATGATTACGGGCTTATTTTCGGTAGTTACCGGTGCTGGAGAGAGTTATCCTATAATGTGGCTGCTAATAATACTCGGGCTCTTAATATATTACCTGGCTATCGCGTCATCAAGGGCGGGTAAAGGCCTTACTGACATCATTTTAAATGCCCTTATATGGCTTCTGCCCTGGGTAGTACCTATTATTGCATCTGTAGTAGTCATCACAAGGGCCGGCCACAATAACTATAATGGAGAATTTGATAACAGTTTTAGCCATTGGGTAGAAAGTAACATAATAATGATATTGTATAGCAACCTTGTCATAATACTGATATACATGTATTTACTTACCGCTTCTATTAAAAAATGGAAAGGTATTGCAGAGGCATAACTACATTTTAGGCAGTGTTTTAATGTACAGTTGTTCTACCTCTTTTCGGGCCCAGTCAGTTTTGCGCAAAAATGTAAGGCTTGATTTTACCGAAGGGTCTTTTTTAAAGCAGTTGATGTTAACCAGCTCAGCCAGAGTGTCAAAGCCATAAAAAGCCACAAGGCTTTCTACTATCATTTTTAGGGTAACGCCGTGCATCGGGTCTTTTGAAGGTGTGTTTTCCATGTAGCAAAAATAACCAAATTTGCTGTATCTCAGCACCAAACAATCATGAGGGGCTTTATTGTAAAGGCTTTCTTAACATTATTGCACTATCAATATATTGTTACTACATTTGTAGCCTTATGCAAAAAACGGTTAACATACAAAACAAGCGTGCCCGCTTTGAATACGAGATACTGGAAAAGTATACCGCCGGTATTGTGCTGGCTGGCAGCGAGATAAAGTCCATCAGGCTGGGCAAGGCCTCTATTACCGAGAGCTTTTGCGAGTTCCAGAATAACGAATTGTTTGCCATAAATACCACCATTGAAGAGTATATGTTTAGCCGCAATTTTGGCCACACGGCAAAAAGTGAGCGAAAACTGCTCCTTAATCGCAAAGAGCTTAAAAGCCTCGAAAAAAGCGTTCAAAACCAAGGACTTACCATAATTCCGTTACGATTATTTACCGATGAAAAAGGCAGGGCTAAGCTTGATATAGGCCTTTGCCGTGGTAAAAAGAATTATGATAAGCGCGAAACCATGAAAGAACGCGACACAAAACGCGACCTTGCACGTATAAAAAAAGAGTACAAATAATCTTACATTTTAGTTTCTAAAAAGTGCTTAATATTTCACTTTCGGAGTTAGAGATTGATATTTTTAATTACAGGATATCGATATTTTTTTTAATGAGCAGGCAACGGTAAAAAAGACTTAATTTTCACTTTTGGAATTTGAATTTGAGATGAATCCGGATTTTCATTCCATGCCAATAAAGGCACCTTCATTTTCGTTTTACATTTTTAGCTTTAAGTAAATTTTTGAAATACCATCATGAAAAAATTATTGTCACTTTTTTGCCTGGCAAGTGTAGCGTGTATGGCACAATTTCGTACCTCCCCCACGGCAATAATAATTGACAGCGTTACCGTAGATTTAAATGAGCCGGTAAAGGCAAAATCGCTTTCCGGATTTTTAGGTGGTCTTGACAATCCAGAATATCCTGATCGTGATGCCATCAGGGCGCTGCAGCCCAAACTAATGCGCACCTCGCATCCTGCTCATTATCCCGAAGCTTATTCCCTTGCCGGCCGCGTGCATTTTATAGTAAGCGATGAATGGAAACAGCTTGACAATAACAAAGATGGCAAAATTGACCTTTTTGATCCCAAACCTTACCTTAATACAACCTATAAAAGTTATCTGGACAGTTTATTTGAGTGGGGTTATAATGACGGTAATATAAGGCCCGGCATAGTATGGGAATGCTGGAATGAGCCGGAAATAAGCAACTATTCAGGCTGGACCCTACAGGACTTTTATGAAACTTATAAACTAACTTATACTCAGCTAAGGGCTTCTGCCCTACCGGAAACTACCTTAATAGCCGGCCCCAGCTTTGGCGTATTTTCAGAAGAAACTATGAAAGCGTTTTTTGATTATTGCCTAAGCCAGAATCCTCCACTTGAAGTAAATGTAGTTACGTGGCATGAAATATGGTATCCTGCAGATTCTAAGCCATTTACAAAGATAAAAGCGCATGTAGATTATGTAAGGCAAAATTTTATGAATAATCCTGCTTACGCGGCGTTGAAAATACAAAGCATAGAGCTGAACGAAATTATATGGCCGGGAGATAAAAACAGGCCCGCAGAAATTGCCGGCTATTTAGGCAATTTAGAAGCAGCAGGCGTTGATTATGCCAGCAGGTCGTGCACCCACCATACCGCAAATTTAGACGATCAGGGCAATGTGCTGCAACAAGGTGGCATACCACCGTGCGAACTTGGCTCCTGTTCTGACACTTCTTTTAACGACCTGTTTACCATTTGGTATGATAGTGAAAACTATGTAAACAACAGCAACACATGCAACCCGCTGCCGGGCAATGAGCATCAAACCAAATCGGCATGGTGGGTACATAAACTCTATGCCGATGGAGTACCCTATAGGGTAAAAAGCAATAGCACAGAGCCACGCAGTACCGTTATAGCAAGCAATAAAATAAAGCCCTACCCAGATACCCAGCCCAGAAACACAGCGCAGGTACTGGTAGGATATTCTAATTCGTGGCCGCAAAATAACCTGCCTGATGGCGGCATTTACAAAATGAGAATAAATGGCCTAAGTGCAGTAGGTGCAGGCCATTTATTTAAGGTAAAAATTTGCAAGGTTCCTTTTAATGCGGCAGATTCAGTAAACGGGTTAGAAGATAATGACCCGCTTTTAAATCCGGTTCTTATTTCGACAGCCTATTATGCAGCCGATGACCAAGATGGCATCAATATTACATTTAGTGCAGAAACAGATGCCTTGTATCAGATAGCTGTTTCAAATTAATAAAAGAGGTGTTTATTTATTATTTAAACAC
>Ga0265798_10009035_pt1 | contig 12559 bp, 14 predicted proteins | sample P3T30metagenome_FD_192430 | JGI IMG/M metagenome (GOLD analysis project Ga0265798, IMG submission 192430) | Plant litter microbial communities from East Loma Ridge, Irvine, California - P3 T30 | ecosystem: Environmental > Terrestrial > Plant litter > Unclassified | place: USA: California...
CCTAGCTCTTTGATGCGTGCCTCGTTATCTTTGAGCAGATACTCGTCCAGTCCACCCTCACGGTCCATTGTCTTGAGTATCTTGGCAGTGACGCGCAGCTTTATCCTCTTCTTCAATGCGACTGAGTATAGGCTCTTGGAGAGAACGTTGGGCTTCCACTTCCGCCGTGTCTTGGTCTCCGTCTCTTTTGAAACATTGTTGCCGAAGCGGATCATCTGGTCGCCATAGAGACCTTTGTTGGCCTGCTTGAACAGCTTGTGATCGCCATACGGGTATGGGGGAATATATGCATCTTTTGGTATGACGTTCTTGGGAAGATGGGAGCCGAGATCGCCGCCGCGTCGTCGTTGGAGAGGATTCTTAACAGCGGGAGCGGGTGCCGCCGTCGTCGCATACGTCCGATGCGTTGATTGCGCAGTGCGGAATACAACACCCTGGGCCGAAATGCGACCAGACAGCAATTGGCACCGGGCAGGCATAGTGTATCGGGGTTGAGAGGGCAGCGGTGGTGCCCGTCGTGGTACTTGGTGAACATACTCGGTAGTCCGCAAATATTCTCAGCACAGACCCCTCCGCCTTGCGTTTAGCTCTACAAGTGCGGGCGGGATATGGAACCATGTAACTACACGCTACCTTTCTTTTCTCTGGACAGACGCTTGAAGTGACAGATTGCTCCGCAGAAACGTTGACCCCCGCACACCGCGACTTGTCTACAACCGCACGCATGGCAGAACAACCCAACCAGCCCTCGACCGCGAACATAGCAGCCGCATGTGCCATAATCGCGGGCGTCACTGGTTACATGCTGGGACAAGCAAAATCACTGGGCTTCTTCGGTGGCAGCCCCATCTCGCAGTCAACACGGTCTGAGAAAGAAAAGGTCGGTGATTCAGAGGACGAGTCAAGCGACGACGGGGGCGAGGATGAGGACGACGGCAGCACACCGACCGAGTTTCCAGATCACAACGAGGAATGCAAGATGGTGCTCGTGGTTCGAACAGATCTCGGCATGACAAAGGGTACTGCAGTCCCCTGGGCCCCATCCGCATCACTTGTCCTAACGAGAGCATAGGCAAGATTGGCGCACAATGCGGCCACGCAACACTGGCTTGCTACAAGCACTTCCTTCGCCACTCGCCCAACTCCGAGATACTAAAGCGCTGGGAGAAGCTAGGCCAAGCGAAGGTGGCACTGCAGGTCAAAAGCGAAGATGAGATGCAGCTGTTGCAGGCGCAAGCACTGAGCTTGGGACTAGTGGCGCACATCATCCATGATGCTGGGCGGACACAGATCGCGAGCGGGAGTGCTACAGTGCTAGGTATTGGCCCGGCCCCCAAGAGCGTCATAGATCAGGTCACTGGGCATCTCAAGCTGCTGTAGCGCTCCGTCGGGCACGCGACCATGGTGAGCGAATGCAGTGCAATGATGCAAGAGAAAGCGCCAGCACCACGTCGCAAGCATGACTCGTGTCAAGACTGCGATGCATACTTCTACCAAAAATTATTTTAGAAGAAAAGAAAAAAGAAAAGCGCCGGTCGATTGTTCATGAACAGCAGAGGCATTCGAAACGAACATTCCAGAGTGCGGATTGTGCTTAATGCCCGGCAAAGCTGCAGTCTTTGGGGATGGCCTGGCCAAAGCAAAAACGAACGTTGCATAAAATCAAATTATCGTACAAGGAATGCAAACTAATGGTCGTCGCATCAAGCGTGCTGTATACACGCTTGCTTGCATGGCCTTGTTACGGAGCGCGAGAACAAGCGCGAAAATGCATAATGCATCTGGCTTGCCTCTTGCTCCAGTAATCATGTTGGTAGCCGTCGAAACGGGGCCTTGGTTGCCCAACAAATGCCGGCTGCCATGTGCGAACCGGCGACCAATTCCGTGCTCCTGTCATAGCAAGGGTTGATCTTGTGACATTTCGCTGCAACGCCTGCAGCAGCGTACGATTGATGATACGCATATAGTTTACTTGGTGTGGGAAGTGTGGAATCTATAGCGAGGCTGATGGACGTTTGTTTTGTGCAACGTGTGACTAGGTATGACGTGCATTCACGACACAGGTGCCGCAGCGACGGTGACGAGTGATGCATATGGCCCTTTGCGCTTTGAGTGGGCACAGGTTGCACATGCGAGAAAATATGAATCCTCACGTGGATGGCAGGATGTGTGCAAAGTCCGCCTGTCCCGACTTGTGGGCTCGTATCGAGATTTGAACTCGCTGCTTGATATATATAAAGTGGAACTAAATGTAGTATTGCATCAAAAGGCAATCCGGTCAGGGGATGCTGGTTGTACTGGTGATCTACCCATCTGGATGAGTAAACGATTTCATGCAACCGCAGCGCCTCGCCACCAACTCGTGGCGCCCAAGACAAATACTACCACCATGGCATCGCTCACAACCGTACTGTAGATGACGCTGTACCTGCCCACGGTTCTCACGTAGCCCGAATACGGGTGGGGCAATATACCGGCAATAGTGCTAAGGATGCCGCTTCCCTGTAACTGGCCCTGTTCAATGAAATAGCGCGACGACTGTAGGACGACCTGAAAAGTAGCGAAAAGATAAAAGAAGTGCGCAAAGCTGTCCGTCGGGGAAGATTGAGCGGCCCACTCATCATCGGGCACGTTATCGCGCGATAGCTTAGATCCGGTAAAAGGGGTTTGCAGAACAATGTAGACTGCAAGGCCTAGCGAGAAGACAGAGTGGACTAGACGCCAGATCCAGGCCGAGGAATGGTCTGGTGTGGGTTCGGAGGGGCCGCCACCCTGCATCGCGGAGAACATGCTGGCGAGTCCAGGTGGCATACCTCCAGGTGGTGCGCCTGCCTGACCTGGGGCTCCGGGCATACCGGGCATACCGCCCGCTCCCGCGCCCATCATTTGCTGGAGCATGGCCATCATAGGATCCTGCGACGGGTCCGAGGCTGGGCCGGGTCCAAATGGGCCAGATGGATTACCATTGAAAGCAAAAGGCGAGGGAAGACGGGGTTGAGATGGTGGCGCGTAGTGATGCTGCGAGATGTCCACTTCGTCCGGGTCTGGAGTCGCCGTCCCAGACACAGAAGGTGTGAGTTGGGAAGGAGTAGGGGCAGGTTTGACTAGCATGCGGTTAGCCGTCAGTTCCCACACGCACCGAGGAGCGGAAATCAACAAGACGCCGCGGACGTCGAGTTATGCAAAGGCAGGGTGTAGTACCGGGTACGTCCTTCTCGAGTTCACTGATGTCTTTGGGTGGTCCACCTTGCAGCGCCGTGATCTGCTGTAGGCGAGAGGCACCGCTCTTTGCTGCAAGACGCTCCCTCCTCAGCCTAGCCTTGGCCTGGGCAGGAGACTCGCCGGGTACTGCGCCAGGCGCAGGGGCAGCGGTATCGGCCATGTCTGCAGCGGTGGTGGTGTGGAGGGTCGGGTCGCGATGGAATCAGAACTCGAGTGTGGTTGTGGTTGTGGTGGTGGTGGAGGGGCCGCACGTGATGTCGCCGACCACCGACTTGGCGCGCCAGACTAGTACACGTAAAAACAGCAAGTGGGCTGTGGAACCTTTGGCCCGGGGGAGTCTTCCCGTTGCTAGTGTCGGCGGCTGCATAGCTGCACATACTCGTAGCGGGGAATTGGCCGCGCCATACGTACGACGATTCGCTCAGCATTCACTGGAATAATCAGCTGTGCAGCCTGTCGTGGCCCGGCAGATTGGTTTGCCATCATCGTGACACGCTCGGTACGGGCCGTATCGTTGTCATCACCAGATACAGTACCTGTACCGACCCCCTTCCACCCATCACATGCACTCCCAACTGCTGCACGCTGTCCCTACTGTACACGCATCGCATTCCTAGCACGGGGCTGTGCCAGGTAGTGACGGAGATTCCCCCATGACCTTCACGTAACTCGATGCTCAGCCATTACCAGGTACATGTACCACCATGTCTGCACCCAGCGTGGCGCTACTCTGCATATCATGGGACTCTGCCTGACCCGTGGGCTCGCTGCACCGGAAGCATGGTAGCAAAACCCTTGTTGCATCGCATCTCGGTACAAGACTCCAGCCAGTATAGCACTCACTCTGCTTGTGGACTCCCTTCGAGGACCAACCGTCGTCCGCTACACCAAAATTCATTCGTCAAACTTGTACCCCAACAATTCATATCAGCCTACCAAACTTTTAATTTGACTCCAGTGCTGTCACCTTCCCCACTTTCTCCATTGGGCGCCACCTTTCTGCTAAACCCTATGAGAACCCTGGTCAATCTCCAACCTCAACACGCCATCACTGTCTTCAATGCATCGAAATCGCTTTTTCCAAGCCTGAGGAATGAACAAGTCAATCCCATTTTCCCATTCTAAAGTGTTGTAGATTTGATTTTAACACTGTCCGCGAATCACGCACTCGCAGTCTTCAGGTGTGTGGAGAGAGGTTACCAATCCCCCCCCCTGCCCCCTCCCCCCCAAAAAAAGGCCCACCAAAGAAGCAGCTATCCTTGCTGCAACCGTACGTGGTCTTGACATCGCCCCTTCCTCAAATCGATAATGACGCCAGCAACATATATTTCTGGTGACACAACATAACATGGACTCGATAAACAGAGCTTCTCAACACAGAAATCCTTCCCTACTTTCTTTCTACTTCCACTTCATTTTGCTGTATTGTCGCTTGTCTATTACCTTGCCTCGAATCGAATCGTCCAGGCATGCTCCTCTCAACCGTCACGGCTAGGAGCCAGCCTCTACGGCTGACCGCTCCTCGTCTGGTTCCGCTATTACCACACTACAGGACCCAATCGACCCTCGGAAATCAAAGGCCCTATTGGGATCACATCCCCTCTTGGAAGAATGTATCTTGTGACGAGTTCATCTCTTACCGGTGGCAGGTGCGTTCGTAGCAGTGTACAGCCGCAATGCGGCTATACAACATCCCCTACTATACTAAACATCATAGCTCCGCAACACCGTGTCAGACAAGCACAAACTCTATCAGTTTCTCCGCGAGGCTCTTCCGGACAGATTGGGGCCCTCAGATGATGCTCAACTCAGAAGAATTCGTACCAAGGATAGTTTTATCGAGGAAGCTGTGCGTGGCTATTTTATCTGATATCTGGATAACGCTAACAGTATGACTAGGTTGCTGCTATCAAGTTGGCGCCAATGGCTATCCGTCTGACCCCACACGTTCTGTCGCTTGTCGATTGGACCAAGCCCCTGGACGACCCAATCCGCAAGCAGTTCCTGCCCCTCAGAAGTGGCATCGTTCCTGATCACAAGTATTTGGAATTGGACTCTTTGCACGAAGAAGACGATAGCCCTGTCCCAGGTTTAGTCCATCGATACCCGGGAAGAGCTTTGTTCCTCGCTACCTCGATCTGTCCCGTGTACTGTCGCTTCTGTACGCGTTCATACGCGGTCGGCGGCAATACCGATACCGTGTCGAAGAAACCACAGAAGCCTAGTCGGAAGCGATGGGAAGTTGTGTTTCAGCACATTGAGAAAGACGAGACCCTCCAGGACATTGTCGTCTCAGGTGGTGATGCGTACTTCTTGCAGCCTGATCACGTCAAGGAAATTGTCTTTAGGCTCCTCAATATCCCCCACATTAAACGTATCCGATTAGCCTCGAAAGGATTGGCCGTAGCGCCAGGTCGTATCCTCGATGACACCGACCCATGGACTGACGCCTTGATCGAAGTATCCAACAAAGGCCGAGAGTGAGTTTTGTCTTACTTTCTCAGCCGTTCATTTGATAGCTGCTAACCTTGTTTTTCAAACTAGAATGGGCAAGCAAGTGTGTTTACACACTCACATCAACCATGCTAAAGAGATCACTTGGGTCATGAGGCTGGCTGCGAACAAGCTGTTCAAGCATGGTGTCATTGTACGTAACCAGTCAGTCTTGCTCAAGGGAGTCAACAATCACAAGGATACGCTTCTGGACCTCATCAAGACACTCGCAGACATCAACATCCAGCCTTACTACGTCTACCAATGTGATATGGTGCAGGGTATCGAAGATCTCCGGACACCTCTCCAGGAGATCATTACTCTTGACAAGGAGCTTCGTGGAAAGCTGTCTGGTTTTATGATGCCATCCTTTGTGATCGATCTTCCAGGCGGTGGTGGGAAGCGTCTTGTATCCACCATGGAGACATACGAGAATGGTGAGGCAACTTACTCGGCCCCTGGACTGCCTGGAGCCAAGGGCAAGAAGACCTATAAATACTACGACCCGAAACCGATAGAGACAAAGGTGCTCGAAGAATTCCAGCAAGAGCAACTGCAGGCCCTCGAAAGGGGCGAGACACTGGAGGAATTCTTTGCTCAGTCAGCTGCTCGAGCACGTTCTTCCATCGCACTGCCCAAACATGTGCAACAAGGGCTACCACAACAGCCAGCACCAACTGGGATACCTCCTGAAGTCACGCAAGCCGTGTCAAGGGAAGCATATGCCAATGCATGATCAATCCCCACCTACCAGCCAACTGTACAGCACTTGGTACAAGACGACATCATTAGCAAGGACATACGTTATCGCCCCAAAACTAGACTCGAATAAATCGACGATGAGACGGCCACATTTCGTTTCAGCCACCAAAAAAAGAAATGGTTGTATCACCAAAGACCAGCGATTTCCTAGACCCATCAAAGTGTTCTGCTACAGCTTTTGGTATTCAACAGGCGGCTTCGGCATGGTCATTATTCGCGCGCTATTTTACATTATTGACGCCCTCGAAAAGAGGGTGTCGCAAAAGTTTGTTCAATCTGTCTCGGTAGATACGTTAATCTAATACACATTTTCTCTCTCTCTCTCATCATTATTCGTTATTGCAGCACGCCCTCGTCGTTGTAATCATGCTAGAGCCAGCAGAGAAACGATGGTAGGCGGAAATATGAAGGGTAGGTAAACCAGAGGAGCAACTGGCGCTGAAAACGGCCCCATTGAACTTTTTCTACCTCCATATCTCTCCTTTCCGCCTTCCCACATCTTCGCCCCCTCACCCCCGCCCCTCGTCACATGCAATGGATAAACTAGCTCTTAGTAAGCCACAGTGGTAAACCACAGACTAATCTTCTTACCTTTGCCATCAACAACACGCCAGCGAAACCATGGTATTCGGAAACGCACAGCCCGGCAGAGGAAAATATTCACAAACACCTCTCAAGCAGTGCAAAGCATATGAAGTCATAACGTCTTGAATTCCGTATAAAGATCGAGAAGAAAAAAGAATACTGACAACATAAACACCGCCATTCATCCTCACTATGCACCAAGTGTTTGCAACAGCAGCCGACCAACACACAGCTCAAAGTCTCGAGGCCTACTTTTTTCCTTTCGTCTTCTTTCTTTCCGCCCGGGGCTGCCCTTTTCTATAACAGCTCCGCCCATCCACCAATCGCCTTCCGTCCATATTGTACAAAGAACAGATTATGTAACCCCGCCCGGTAGTATCTGGGTTCAAGGCAAAAAAACAAGAAAAGGAGGACCAAAAAGATATAGACCAAGTACCGACAGCGACAACAATGACAAGAACAATGAAGAATGCCCCAGACGCCCAAGACGTGTAAGAGAGCAAAAAGATCATCCGCCCGAATGTAGAAATATGGGGTAATAATGAGGAGATCTAACGCCAAGAGGAGATATGGATGGATAAACAAGTGATATGGAGGCCAAGAATACAATGGAAACGCCGCGCTATACGAGATGTAGAGATGGGAGGAATGTGCGACAGGACCAGAGAAAAACGGCCAACATAGGGCGTTGGAGGCAACCGAGGAGACCAAAGGCGAGAAGGCAAAGCATTGGTAATTACCCGCCCGCCTTCATCCTTTTGTTCCCACCGGGCCTTGGACTTTGCTTGACCTTTTGCACACCGTTCATTTCCCCTCCGCCGTCATCCATTTCTATCTTGGCTGTACTCCGCCGCCGCTTGTTGTTCATATTTGGCGATGTATTGACACTCATCGTGTGAGAACTGGTGCTGTGTTGCTTCATCATGGGTTGCGAATTAGGGGATGGCGTATGCTGGAAATGAGGTGAGCCGCCCATGGAGCCATTGGGGAGTAGGGAGTTTTGCATCGCAGGCGACATGAACATTTGACCGGGTTGGCCAGGGCCAGGTGGTCGAACCCCGGGTTGCATGTTGGGTTGCATACCTTGCGGTTGTTGTTGCCCTGGGTTCTGCGAGCCTTGCAAAGCAGCCTGGTTGTTTGACATTGTGTTGTTCCACGACTCCAGAGCCTCACTCGGCTTCAGATGCGGATTTTCAATGCAGTGTGCCATTAAGCTAGTCATGTGGTTCATAGATTCGTATATCTATTCTTGTCAGTGTCAATGTCGATAGGAGGAAATGTAAGACGAGCTCTTACCTCAAGATAGTTCTGCAACCCTTGTGGCAGACCATAGTCTGTTGTACCAGTGCTGGGCAGTTTGTTGAATGGCAAGTATGGTTGGGGTATTTCTTGCCCACCACGTTGCTGCTGTGCTTGCTTCTTATTTTTCATTCGCGGCGACTGGTTAGGGTTCATTTGGTTCGGCGATGGTTGAACGAACAAACTTTTCAAAGCATTAAAAGGTATGAACTGTTCGTGGCAAGCACCATCGAACATCAGCCATTCCATCTTGTCTGAACCAGACCAAAACGCCGTCAGCTTGCCGTGGTAGACGAGCTGACAGGAGTTTTTGTACGTGTATATAAACTTTGCTCGGTCACAGGTTACTTTTAGCTCAGGGGGCTGGGACTTCTCGGTAGCTCCGTCCAAGGTTATCTGTAGGTTTGTGACGTCCGTTCTGAAAAGCGTGTAGAAATACCGTGGTAGCGCAGCGTACACAATCTCAAACTGTTTAGACCTGTCCGCACTTGGTGAGCAGACTACGTTGATGAAGGAACCGGTCTCAGTAAAGAACTTGTCCACGAAAGCCTGCCACCTCTCTACGTTATTGATCTGTTTGTTCTCGTCTTGAGACACGTCAAATCTCCCTATTTGCTCCACGAAGTTCAACAGCTTCAGTGTTCCTTGGCCTTGAGACTGAGATTGAGCTTGCTTCTGCTGCATCAACGCCATTTGACGGGCTTGGTTCTGCTGCGCAGTTGCTTGAGCTTGAGCCAATGCTGGATTCCGTTGTTGAATCTGACCTTGGGTTTGGGCTTGCTGATTAGGTTGCTGGGGTAAGTTGGGCGGTTGTGCCTGTGCCGGCGTCTGTTGCTGCGGAACTGGGCCTGGCTGTTGGACCGGCTGTTGAGGTGGCTGCTGCTGCTGCTGTTGCTGCTGCTGAACTTGCTGTTGCTGTTGCTGCTGCTGCTGCTGCTGCTGCTGCTGCTGCTGTTGTTGTTGTTGAGCTTGCTGCTGCTGTTGAGCCTGCTGCTGTTGCTGCTGCTGCTGTTGAGCCTGCTGCTGCTGTTGAGCCTGCTGCTGCTGCTGCTGCTGCTGCTGTTGCTGAACTTGCTGCTGTTGCTGTTGCGGCGGTGGCTGTGGTTGTTGTTGCGGTGTCGGCTGGGGAGCTGGCGAAGATTGTCCTTGGTGGCTTCCAATCGCTGAAGGAGGACGGAGAGGGCCTTGCTGAGGTTGTGTGGTCTGTGGCGGTCCCTGATTCCCGGGCTGGCTGTGATTACTTGACTGCGATTGAGCATGTTGCATAGCAATAGCCTGTTGCTGGGCCTGAGCCTGCATTTGCTGGTGTTGCTGAGCTTGATGGGCTGCCTGGGCCTGGGCCATGGCGGCCTGATGTTGTGGACCACCTGGCTGGCCACCCATCTGCTGTTGTTGCTGAAGCAAGTGAGGTGGTAGATTGACGAAGGGCCCTTGACCCATTTGTCCATTTCTCATTGCTTGTAGCTGCTGTGCTTGTGCCTGGTTAATGTTTGCCATGGGGTTTTGGAAACCCATGCCCATGCCACCTTGTTGGTGAGCAAGCATTGCCTGTTGCTGTTGTCGATGCATATATGCTTGTTGCGCGGTTCTCTGCTGTAACATGGCAGGATTCACTGGTGCGTGTCAGCTATTGTTCTGTAGTCTCACGGATGGATCGTACTCACTCATCTGATGCTGTTGCTGCTGCGGGAACATATGTGGCTGTTGAGGCTGTAAGTGTGATAGAGCATGCGCATTGTTTCCCATGCCCGGCTGCATGCCCATCATCGGACCTGCCTGGCTGACGGGACCATTGGGGCCAGAAACATGTTGCATGCCCGGCGGCATTCCGGGCTGTCCTTGATTTGGTCCTGGACCGCCCATACCTGGATGCGCATGTTGCATGCCTTGGGGGTGCATTCCGCCATGGTTTGGATAGCTCGTAGTCATCATCTTGCTGGCTCGTCAGTGCGGGCCGTGGCCTCGCAGTCGCGGGAAAAGGTTCCAAATAGATGCGGCGCGACGGGCTGGATGGATGGAAAGGCGCGTTAGTAGAGTGTGGAAAGAGCGATGTGGACCGCTGCGAGGTGTGCTAAGTAACGCTATCGCTCTTGAATCATACGTGCTCTGAATGTCGCGTCAAGCTAGGTCGGCCAGTGAGGAGAGCCGCGTCGCGGACAAGCTACGAAGGTCTGGTGGAGTGAGGTGTGTCGAAAAATACTTGGACGTTTGCCGAAGTGGGAGCGTGATGGATTGCCCGCGCGAGAGTCGCGATGGGGGAGGGTGAGCTGGCGGCGGCACTTGCCGGCACGGCAGAGAGTGCAGAGGCGACTGTGCTGTGTCGTTGCGCAAGGTGTAGCGCAATACTCACGGGTGCCCCAAGGGTGAGTTGAAGCGTGCAGACAGGTCGGGCGCGGTGGAGTCGTGTCGGGTGGAGTCGTGTCGCATCCGTCCCGCCAGCAGAGCGGTGGAGTGAGAACGGAGACGAGAGGGCCGTACAGAGGCTGCAATGGGCGTGGCAGTAATCGTGTCTATGGACGTGATGGTATGCGACGATGCATCCGGTGCGAGATCGGATCCGAGGCCAGGGACGGTGCCAGGGACGCGGGCGTCGAGTGGTGGAGTTCTGGAGTGGTGAGAGGTGATGGGCGCATGGCCTCGCTGAGGATCAGCGCTGGTTAGGGGGCCGTTTCGGTATCGCGCGAAAAGCTGCGTGGCTGGGCAGCCAATCTATCCGTACTTGACCAACTCGTCGCTCGCAAAAGCAGCAGCAGCAGGGCAGGCACGTCTGTCGTATGCTTCAAGTCGCTTTGGATAGACAACAACACACCCCAGGCCTTTGCTGTCACAGTGCTCTGCTGGCTGAGGCCGTCGATGCCCTGATGACCCGTCCAGATAATCCCGCTTGCCAGTTTGGGCCAGCACGTGATGCGCGAAATCTTGGCACCGCGCTAGGCCGCAGCACCAACTTTTCTTCGACCGCGACTTTTGTTTTCTCTCGACAGGAAACTCACAACGCGCATGGCCCTGCACATGCGCGTACCCCCTGGCTCCGGTGTGCTTGATGTAGGCCCATCATGTCCGGATGCCAGCTTGTTGTACAGCGTAAGTACTGCTCCTTTCTCTCTGCTTTTCTGGAATGATTATACCCTCAGCAACTTCTTTTCCTTGCCGATTCGACCTTGAAGAAAACAGCAGCTGTTCGGGTGCCTTCGCAAGGCGCCTGCTACTTGCCAGTACTGTCGTCTGACCTCTCTACCACCCTCGAAATCTCATCCTTGGTTACTCAGTCAGACTGCTAACGTCTCTAAAGTTTGCATAGTTCCGCTCACTCGGACCGACGCCCGTCGTTTCCGGCGCTTACCATCCGGCTCGATTTCGTATAGCCGCGGTGACATTGTAATACTGTAATGTCTTCATTGGCCTTTTGCGACCATCGAGCGAAAATAGGGTGCACGCAACGGAGGCTGTTCGGAGCCTCAGCACGCAAGTGTACATGCTAGGTAGATCCATTGAGCCAACGTCAGCCGCACCCTCCAACTGCTATCGTCACTAGAGGTCAGTCAGTCCCTGCTGCTTTTTCTTACATTCCCCTTTTCCATGATGAAACATTTCCACATTCGCAGTTTCCACGCTAGCCATCAATTGAACCTACAACCGATGGACGATGAGCGCGAATACCTTCCTTGGATGTCTGATCCCTTTACATACTCTGTCTTATGATTGTCACCAGCTAAAACGCGCAACTACTGACAGTACAAACAGGTGATGGTTAGAATGGCCTACGTTCTGCATGCTGGTCGTTGATAGATGGATCAGCTTTTGAGCATACTATGAGTCGCGATAGCAAGGTAAGATAGCTACGTAGATGAATAGAAGATATTGTTTAAATAGTACACGATCGATCCCATGCCATAAATCCGCTCAGTCTCTTCCCCGTGTGATGTCTGCAGGATGTTCCTACACTCGAATGGCACAGTTTGCTGTGTCCGTTCCCAAAAATACATCACGTCTTCCTGTGGCTTCCAACTGCCTTCTAACATGAAATACTATCCTGAGGATATCTATACATCACTCACAGTGTGCATGTAAACTAGCTCAGCTTGGAGATAAAAATCCATCATCTCATACCAGAGTGAATGGTGGAGTGCCAAGGCCTGACTGCTAGCCCAGCGTCATCTGTCGCATACCTAGCGCTAGAGCTCCTGGTCAGAGCTCC